>Ga0209511_1000438_pt1 | contig 42865 bp, 27 predicted proteins | sample SSSSmetaG_FD_184141 | JGI IMG/M metagenome (GOLD analysis project Ga0209511, IMG submission 184141) | Glacier valley bacterial and archeal communities from Borup Fiord, Nunavut, Canada, to study Microbial Dark Matter (Phase II) - ​SSSS... | ecosystem: Environmental > Aquatic > Freshwater > Ice >... | reverse complement strand
ATCAGGTATGATGCCAAAGGGGAAAATATTGAGATCGACTCAGATCAAAAAATCGTTCAGGAGATCGCTGACGAAAAAGCTGTTTTCAATACGGTCATTGTACCTCACGGAAAACGAACTCAAATAATCTTATCCGAAGGGACAAAAGTATGGCTAAATTCCGGTTCGAAACTGGTATATCCAGCCGTATTTGCTAAAAATAAGCGGGAGGTTTATCTTGATGGTGAGGCTGTTTTTGATGTTGCACATCTGAATGACAGGTCATTCGTTGTAAGCACAAAGGATTTTGATATCAAGGTTTTGGGGACGATCTTTAATGTATGTGCCTATTCCGACGATCAAAATTCCAGTGCCGTTCTGGAACAGGGTAAAATTGAATTGATTAACCGGAGGTCATCTGTTTTGTCGAATAAACACCTGATGATTTTACCCGGAACAATGGCTGTTTTTGATCCTAATCAGAATACCTTTGAAAAGCAACAGGTGAATCCCCGGAAATATTTATCCTGGCGTGAAGGTTACCTAATATTTAACAGTGAAAAACTGCAAAATATAATCAGAAAATTAGGTCGGTATTATAATAAGGAAATGGTTATCATCGATAATCAGCTCAAAGACGAAACGTTCTCCGGATACCTCGATCTGAAAAATTCACCCGAGGAGGTGCTGTCGGTGATCAACGAAACAACTCCACTCTCCTTTTCGGTCGATCATGAAAAGATAGTTATAAACTCTAAATAAGATGCCTATGTAAAACCAATGCTTATGAAAATGTAAAAAGCTTGCAGATGTTCGAACCATCCACAAGCTTCCGATTTTAACTTACATCGCCTGACAGCGATATTTATAAACTAAAATGAGATACAAATGTATGAAAAAAATTAATGGTTGTAAGAATTATTCCTATAACAGGAAGTTTTTCGCACGAATTTTTATGGTTATGAAGATAACATTATTCTTCTTTTTTGTTGCAATTGGGAGCGTTTTTGCAGATTCAACTTATTCTCAAAATGCCTTTTTTTCAATTAAATTGAATAATGCAACAGTGCAGCAGGTTTTTGATGAGATCCAGAAGAAAAGCGAATTTATTATCTTTTACAAGGACAATCAGGTTGATCTCAATCATCGCGCAAACATAGACGCGGTTGATGCTACAGTCAATCAGGTTTTGGATCAGACCTTAAAAGGCACGAACCTTGGTTATAAAATTATTGACCGGCAGATTGTGATTTTACCTTCTGAAACGAAGGTTTCGCCGGAAGTAGTTGTCTCTTTAACTAACTCAGAGCAGAAAAAAGAAATCTCAGGTACGGTAAAAGATAGCCAAGGGCGCACTTTACCCGGAGTTTCGGTGATAGTGAAAGGTACTACAATCGGAATTGTTACAGATGCAAATGGCAAATTTACGTTGTCAGTACCAAAGGATGCAAAAACACTTGTGTTCTCTTTTATTGGAATGAAAACGCAGGAAATAGCTATTACCGCAAAAACATCTGTCGATTTGGTAATGGAGGAAGAAACTGTTGGTCTTAATGAGGTTGTTGCTATCGGATATGGCACCCAGAAGAAACGTGATGTTACAGGTTCAATATCATCTATTTCAGCTCAGGACATTTTAAAGACAAAAATAGTATCTGTCGATCAGGCTTTGCAGGGAAATGCTTCTGGTGTAATGGTTACCCAATCCTCAGGCCAACCGGGTGCAGCTGTTTCAGTACTTATACGCGGAGCTGGCCGTTTCGGAACCAGCGAACCCCTTTACATTATTGATGGTGTTATTATTGAAGGTAACAACTCGGTTCAATTTGTTGGACAGGGCGGAGGCAGAGGCAGTTTTAATCCTCTGGCAGGATTAAACCCTGATGATATCCTTTCAATGGAAGTGTTGAAAGATGCAGGTTCATCTGCCATTTATGGAGCCCGTGCCGGTAACGGAGTTATAATTATTACCACCAAGCAGGGCCAAAAAGGTAAAACCAAAGTTTCATTTGATTCTTATTATGGTGCACAAACGGTTCTGAAGCAAGTTCCAATCCTCAATACAACCGAGTTTTTCCAGTATCATAAACAATTATACGGAACTGCCCATCCTTACGACAATGCCAGTTTGGTTAATTTTGAAGGTACTCCTTACAAGAATGTAAACACAAACTGGCAGGACTATGTGTTTAAAAGTGCACCAATTCAAAACCATACTTTGAATATATCGGGTGGTAACGATTTTGCAACCTACAGCATTTCAGGTGGTTACTTTGATCAGGAAGGGATTTTGCTTGCGTCCTATTTAAAAAGGTACACCCTTCGTTCTTCCACCCAGTTCAATGTTTCGAAGCGTATTAAGGCTGGCTTAACATTGAACCTTTCTCGTTCCTCTCAACGGAACAATGATGACACTGGCAACTGGTTCAGTCCACTTCAGGGCTATATGGCAATGGTTCCTTTCCTGACGCCATACACTAAAGACCCCCAGTATTACCATGGCTGGAATGGAGCTAAACTTGATATGAATGCCAGGCAAGCCAGCCCGTTTGGATCTTTGGCAGCTGAATACAAGGATCAACGTAACCGTTTGATCTCAAACGCCTATACCGAAATTGAAATATTCAAAGGATTGAAATATAAATTAAATATTGGATTGGACCTTAATTCCAATAATAATCACAGTTGGAACCCCAGTATCTGGACCGGAGGGTATATGTTTGATCCCGCTGGAAAAGCCTATCTTAACGAAGCTTCATCAACTACCAATGGAATCTTAATTGAAAATACGATTAGTTATGCAAAAGAGATAGGTAAACATTCAATTAGTGCAGTGGCAGGTATATCGCAACAAAAGAACGTTGGGGATAATTACAATATGGGTACTACTCTTTTAAATAACGTTCAACGCTCTTTCGATGCAGGCGCCGGTAGTCCTGACAAAACTGTTGGAGGTTCATTATATGAGTATCTGTTGCGTTCACAGTTTGGTCGGCTGAACTATAATTATGACGGAAAATATATGCTTTCTGCCACTGTAAGAAGGGACGGTTCATCCCGTTTCGGCCCTGATCACCGGTGGGGAGTATTTCCTGCCTTTTCTGCCGGCTGGAGGATCAGCAAAGAAAATTTCCTTTCAAATGTTTCTTTTTTAAGCGACATGAAACTTTATGGAAGCTGGGGCCAGTTGGGAAATGATGGAATCGGGAACTACAAGTATGCAGCTTCACTTCAAGGGACCAATGCCTCATGGTGGAACGGCTATGCCTTTGGTGATGGTTCAATAAATCAGTGGCAAAATGGACTGAGTAGTGTTAGTCTTCCTAATCCAACCTTAAAATGGGAGGCAACCCAAAGCACCAATATTGGTATAACCAGTTCGTTTTTGGACAATAAACTGACTTTAGAGGTAGAATATTATGTTAAAAAAACTAAAGATTTGCTGGTAAACAGTATTCCAATGCCTCAATCTATTGGAGTTGGCGGACCAGCATCCAATGCTGCATCCATTTTAAACAAGGGAATGGACTTATCTTTAGGCTATAATGCAAAGTCCGGTGATTTTAATTTTTCCATAAAGGGAAATTTAAGTTTGTACCTCAAAAATGAAGTGGTTTCTCTGGGCGATGTTAACCCCAGTCCTATTTTTGGAGGGAATACTGCCACGGATAATGGCGCTTTATTTGTGACAAAGAGTGATATTGGCCATCCGGTAGGTTCATTCTGGGGTTATAAAATGCTTGGCATCTGGCAAGAGGCCGATTATGCTGACGTTACTGGACGTGGCAAAGTTATGAGAAAGCTCGGTGTACAACCTGGTGATGTCCGTTTCGATTATAGTTCAAAGGACACAACAATTACGCAGCAGTTTATTGGGAATCCGAATCCTAAATTCTCTTTCGGTCTTACATTTTCGGCAGAATTCAAGGGAATTGATCTGTCAGTATTTGTTATGGGCGTTCAGGGCAACGATATATTCAGCTATTGGGATAAAAAATTAAAGAATAACGATTTTTCCAACTATAATGCTTGGGTCTTAGGTGCATGGACGCCTCAGAACATGTCCAATACTGTTCCCCAGCCCAATGGAGCCAGTGTAAATATTGCCCCTTCAAGCATGTATATTCAGGACGGCTCTTATGTAAGGATTAAAAACATCCAGTTAGGTTATTCTTTGCCAAAGAGCGTTTTAAGCAAGCTGGGCATCGAAAAATTACGTGTATATGTTACAGGTCAGAATCTCTTTACCTTTACAAATTATGAAGGTTTTGATCCTGAACTGGGCGGTTATACAGGTTATAACACGGACAGGGGAATCGATACAAGAAATTATCCAGGGAATAAAACCATTCTTTTTGGTATTCAACTTGGTTTTTAGTTTTTTAACGGAAAAACATAAATGATATGAAAAATAAAAAAATTAATTATCTGATACTTACAATACTATTAGTAGTTGCTGTATTTTCACGGTGCAAGGAGAGCGATTTTAATCTCGCAGATCCATCAGCAATTGATGCAAGCATTTATTATAAGACGCCTTATGATGCAATTAATGCAGTAAATGCCGTTTACAGGGGTATCTATGGCTGCAATCCCGCCAGTGAGATTTCTCTTGGTGAAGATGCTACTGCCAACAATCCCGGTGATGAGTTTGACAAATTTACTATAGATCCTACCTCTGCTGGGATTGCCTATGACTGGCCTGGATTTTTTGGATCAGTCTATCAGGCCAATGTAAGTCTGTCAAAAATACCGGCGATAGATTTTGCCGGTTATACCGGTCTGAATACAAAAGAATCACTTATTGCTCAATCTACTTTTTTACGTGCCGTTGCTTATTTTAATTTGGTTAAACGTTATGGGGGGGTGCCATTGATCACGGAACCACTATCAGGTGCATTAACGCCGGAAAAAGTTCAATTACCTCGCGCAACGGCTGATGCTATATGGGCACAGATTGAGAAAGATCTGAAGGCTGCCATACCTGATCTTCCAACCGGATGGGATGCTCTTAATGTTGGCCGGGTAACCAAAGGAGCAGCTATTGCTTATCTTGGCAGGCTTTACATGTATCAGAAAAAATGGGCCGATGCTAAGACAACATTTGAATCATTGTTTGCATTAAAAAATGTTAATAAAGGAACAAATAACGGGTATGCACTATTGACAAATTTTGCCGATAATTTTAATCTGTCAGCCAATCAGAAATGGGGCTCAGAGGCCATTTGGCAGGTATCCTACACGAATCAGATCAGATTTGCAAACGGTGCCAACTGGGGTGGTGGAGCAAATCAGGAAATCGGGAAATTCTTGCTCTGGGGCGGTCCCAAACCTAACTTATATGCAGTAGCACAATTTGAAGCCTCTGATACCATCCGTTTTAAGAGTTCAATTTCTGGTACACCGACGAATGAATCTTCATTGATGATGGCTAAGTATGGTGGTGCTGATGAGGCATTTAATAATTGGGAAGGTACAGGCAAGTACGAAGGTATAAACTGGCATTTGTTAAGGTTTTCCGATGCGCTGCTTATGTATGCAGAGGCATGTAATGAGCTTGGTGGTGCCAATAAGGCTATTGCAATTACCAATCTTAATAGGGTACGGGACAGGGTAAAAGCTCCACTTTATCCTAACTACAAGTTTATCCCAACGGCAACTTATACCCCTGTTACAGGCAGTGGCAATCAGGACGATGTCAGAAATGCCATTAAGCATGAACGTCTGGTGGAATTTTATATGGAGGATATCCATTATTGGGACTTGATGCGATGGAATGATGGTGTTGGGGCATTTGCTGCGGCAAACACATACGAGACCTCTAAGGGTTCCACGAATAGCATACAGGGTTGGAAACCAAACAAAAATGAATTATGGCCTATTCCAACTGCTGAGTACCAGTTAAATAAAAATATTGGAGTCCAGAATCCGGGTTATTAACTGGTCCGGGTATTATTCTCACAGCTAAGGTGAGAACCTGGCCATGCTAAAAAAATTCTTTGTTCGGCGTAGTCACCTGACTATGCCGAACTTTTTAATCTGTTTAACAAAGAGATTGTCAATAAAAAATTCCTGACCTACGCCCTTCCTGACTATTTTAACATTTTTCTTCTATGAATTCATTTAAATTCTTAGTATTGTTTTTTGTCTGCTTCCTTTTTGGGGATAATTTATTTTCAAAAACATATTATATCTCAGCAAATAAAGGGAACGATCGAAATATTGGGACTCTTCAACAACCTTTTAAAACTATCCAAAAAGCGGCTGACCTTTTAACTGCCAGTGATACATGTTATATCCGCGAAGGAACTTATCGCGAATTACTACAGCCGGTAAACACCGGAATTTCAGAAAATAAACGCATTGTTTACAAAGCATACCAGGGTGAAAACCCTATCCTGACCGGTTCGGAAAGGATAGATTCGTGGACATCACAGGAGGTAAACCTTTATAAGACAGTAATTAATAATTCCTTCTTTGGATCTTACAATCCCTTCTCAATTAATCTTTACGATCCAAATGGATGGCTTAGGTACGGTACAGAGCTTCATCTTGGCACGGTATATATAAGTGGGGAAGCTTACATTGAAAAACGATCCAGAGCAGAGGTTTCAGCCAACCCGAAGTCCTTCTATGTGGAAGCAAACAATTTGACAACCACCATCTGGTTGAATTATTCAGGTCCGAACAGTCCCAACATCGATACAACTGAAATCAGCGTGCGGCCAAGTGTAATCAAGCCAAAATACAGGGGCAAATGCAACTTCATGACCCTCGATGGGTTGACCATACGCCACGGATCAACAAACTGGTCCTCCAACGAAGGGGTCTTTTCCGGTATGATCGATATCAATGCCGGTGGATGGTGGACAATCCGGAATTGCCATATCAGCGACGGACGCACCTGTGGAGTTCAGGCAGGTATGAGCCAGGGGCATCATGTAATAACCAACAACCTCATCGAACGCTTTGGCCAGTGCGGGCTTGTTGGAAACAACGGCGGATGGTTTTCAAGTATAGTTGAAGGGAATATTTTTCAGGACATTAACACAAAAAATGAATTTGGAGGTGCAGAAACAGCTGCGTTTAAGTCGCACAATACGGTAGATTTAACTATAAAAAACAATATTTTCAGGCGCATAAATGTTTACAGGAATGGATGGGCATTTGCAATTTGGATTGATTGGAGAAACCAGGGAAACCGCATTACTGGGAATATTTTCTCTGATTTGAAAAGTACAGCTGCTATTGAGATAGAATGTGATCATGGCCCAACGCTGATTGATAACAATATATTTGCATTATCTTCTGATAGCGCCATTGCAGTTAAACACAATTCTTCCAATGTAATCGTTGCACATAACTTGTTTATCAATGCCATTGATGGTCATTATACCGCAAGTAATTATCAGAAATGGTATAAACCACATACCAGAACGGTTGAAAGTGGTGACACCATAAGTATTAATAACGACAAGAGTTATAACAATATTTTCATTGGAGGAAATAATAATATCCCCTGGCGAACCGGCTACGCCTGCGACTACAATGTATATCTTCAGAGAGCTGCCAAATGCTCCTGGGGTGACTCAAATAGCTACGTTAATTCTGGTTATGAAGCGAATGTCAATGTGCAAAATAATGACTCAAGCACAATAGTTGCTTTTAGTGTCGATAATAATACTATCTCACTTAAATGCCCGATGATTTCCAATTCTTTTATCGGAACATGCGCACCAACCAACCAAGGCCTTGAAAACCACGATGGCACACCAATCATGCTCAATCGTGACATCAAAGGTTTAACTCGCAGTTTATTAATTCCGAAAGTTGGGCCGGTTGAAAACCTTACCGCAGGGATTAATATAGTAACCCTGGTTGCTGGGGTAAAAACAGACAATCAAATGGTTAAATCTGCAAGATGAACACAGTGGATATTTATTTTGGTATTTCGAATTTGATTTAAATAATAACCAACTTGGCAAAAATTAAAAACAGAGAGATGAAAAAAACATGCAAAATTCTTAATTTACTCTTAATCGTATTATCGAGTATTTTTTTTACTGGATGTACTAATAAAACACAAATGACACTTAACAGAGACCGGCTTTTTGATGATGATTGGAAATTCCTTCGCGACAGCATTTCGGGTGCAGAACTGCCTTCCTTCGATGATTCTAAATGGCGTATTCTGGATCTGCCTCACGATTGGAGCATCGAGGACCTTCCTGGAAGTACAAGTGACAAGCAAATCGGACCATTTTCAAAAGATAGCCCTGGACAGTTTGCAACTGGTCATACCATTGGAGGTATTGGTTGGTATAGGAAACATTTTACACTTGATATCGCCGATTCCGGGAAATCTTTGAGCTTGCTTTTCGAGGGCATTTTCAACGAATCAGATGTGTGGCTTAATGGCAAACATTTAGGTTTTCATCCCAACGGTTATACATCATTTACCTATGACCTAACTCCATTTTTAAACCCTTCAGGGCAATCAAACGTATTGGCCATAAGGGTGAAAAATATAGGAAAAACCAGCCGTTGGTATAGCGGTTCTGGAATTTACCGTCATGTTTGGCTTTCGGTTACCGAGCCGATACATATAGAAACCTGGGGAGTTTGTGCAACCACACCTTCAGTATCAAAAGATGATGCAAAAGTGAAATTGACGGTTTCTATTGAAAACAGCTCAGATAAAAACGAACAAATTCAAATTATAACTAAGCTGATAAATGTCGATGGATTATCAGTAGTAAATCTTACAACTAACGCAGATATTAATGCCAAAGCAAAAACAGAAATCTTGCAAGAATTGAACGTAATTTCACCACAACTTTGGTCTCCCGCTTCACCATCATTATATAATGTTGTGATAGAGCTTAAAAAAGGAAACAAGATAATTGATAATTATAGCCTAAAAGTGGGAATTCGGAGTATAACTTACAATGTAGAAAAAGGACTTCAAATTAATGGCGAAACTATAAAACTGCGCGGAGGGTGTATGCATCAGGACAATGGTATTCTGGGTTCAGTTGCCATTGACCGGGCAGAGGAACGCAGGGTGGAAATCATGAAGGCAAACGGGTTTAATGCCATCCGATGCAGCCATAATTTACCTTCGCCTAAGTTCCTGGATGTTTGCGACAGCCTTGGTATGCTGGTGATTGATGAATGTTTCGATGTATGGATAAACCCTAAAGTACCGCAGGATTACAGCCTTTATTTTAAAGAATGGTGGCAAAAAGATTTGGAATCAATGCTTGTCAGGGATCGCAACCATCCAAGTATAATTATGTGGAGCGTTGGAAACGAGCTTAAGGAACGAGCCTACCCTGAAGGTTTGGCTATTACCAAACAAATACTTGATGTGATACATAAATATGACTTAAGCCGACCAACTACCGAAGCTATTCATGAATTTTTGGCTTCGGTAGGAGATGTGCATCCCTGGGACTACACCATTCCTGCTTTTGCTTTGGTTGATATTGGAGGGTATAATTACCCATGGCGTTTTATGGAAAACGATCACAAACGATTTCCCAACCGGTTGATGATGACTACCGAGTCTTTTCCGGTTGATATGTTCGACATCTGGGAACAAATTGCTAATAGTCCACATAATATAGGCGATTTTGTATGGACGGGTATGGATTATCTGGGTGAATCAGGTATCGGTCATGCATCTCTCGAAAACGGAGAATGTAATTATGCCGCTGGCAATTTTGGAAGAGGCTGGCCATGGTTTGTTTCCGGATGCGGTGATATTGATATCAATGGGTTTAAGAAAGCCCAATCCTATTACCGCGATGTAGTCTGGAACCGCAGCCAGATAGAAATGTTGGTGCAGGTACCTGATTCATTGCAAAGGAAACAGATGATCAGCCTTTGGGGCTGGTATGATGAAATTCCATGCTGGACATGGCCAGGTTTCGATGGAAAGAAAATTACGGTCGATGTTTACACCAGATGTACTTCAGTCAGACTTGAATTGAACGGTAAAGTAATTGGCGAGAAAAAAGTAACTGCCAATTTTAATGAGGATCAGCGAACCGCCGACTATAACATGAAATTTATCCCTAAAACTCAACTTACCGCGCAGTTCGAAGTGCCATACATTGCTGGTGAATTAAAGGCAATAGGTCTGGTGGATGGGAAAGAAGTAGTTACTAAAGTTCTTAAAACTGCAGGAGTTCCTAAAAATCTTGTGTTAAGTATTGATCGGGATAAAATAAAAGCAGATAGAAATGATCTGGCTTATATAACTGTTGAAGTGGGTGATGAAAATGGGAACATCATTCCAAATGCAAATATTCCCGTAAACTTTACCATCGAAGGCGATGGAGAACTGGCAGCTGTCGGTAATGCAAGTCCAAACCAGATGACCAGCTTTAAACAGCCAAAATGTAACCTTTATCAGGGGAAAGCCATTGTAATCATCCGGCCTTCAGGAAAAGCCGGAACTATTACCTTGAAAGCTGAAAGCGGCGGCTTAATTCCGGCATCGGTTGTTGTTACGACCTTATGAGGAAAATACCTTTTCAAACAAGTAATGAATTGTCACTCACTGGTAAAATAGCTAATGTGTAACCATTTAAATTCAAAATAAATGAAGAAAATATTGTTTATAGCTCTGACAGTAATGGTAATACCCAGCTGCAATAAGCAAAAAGTAAATCTGGTTTCAACAACCTCCAGCAATCCATGGGTCAAAGAAAAACCTGTAAGTATTGAACAGGCTGACACGACCATATCCTTCGATATAACAATTCTAACCCATAACAAAGCACAGGTTATCGATGGCTTTGGAGGTTGCTTCAATGAATTGGGCTGGGATGCCCTTCAAATGCTTGATACAGCCAAGCAAAATGAAGTAATGAAAGGTCTTTTTAATTCCGAAGGACTGAATTTTAACATCTGCCGGATGCCAATTGGCGCAAATGACTACTCGCGCAGCTATTATTCGCTCAATGATTCTGCCGGCGATTTCGAAATGAAATATCTCAATATTGACCGCGATAAGAGGGATTTTGTTCCCTATATCAAACAAGCAATGCAATACAACCCACAATTGAAAATATGGGGATCTCCCTGGACACCACCGGCATGGATGAAACTGAACAAACATTATGCTACTTTGGCAGATACTAAATACAATGATCTTCCGGTAAACAATCCGGGTATATCGAAATTCACCATGGAAAGCAATTACCTGAAAGCCTATGCTACATACTTTGTTAAATATGTTCAGGCCTATCACCGTGAAGGAATTAATGTTTATGCCATTCATCCCCAAAATGAAATCAGCGCCAGTCAGATTTTTCCAAGTTGTTTGTGGAATGCCAAAGAACTCAATGTGTTTATTGGTGAGTACCTCGGGCCGGAATTCGAAAAGCAAAAACTCGGAACTGAGATTTGGCTTGGAACCATTAACGACCCTTCTTTTGAAAAGATGGACAGCATTTTGGGAAACAGCGCTTCAGCAAAATATATAAAGGGGGTTGGATATCAATGGGCCGGGCAAAAAGCGATTGGTGAAACACACCAAAAGTATCCGGAGTTGAAATTAATGCAATCTGAAAATGAATGTGGCGATGGTTCGAACGACTGGGCCGCCGCACAGCATACCTGGGGTCTGATGAAGCATTATTTTAATAATGGCGCCAACTCATATATGTACTGGAATATGATGCTCGAAAAAGATGGAATAAGTGTCTGGGGCTGGAAACAAAATGCAATGATTTCAATCAGCAATTCAGGCAAATTGGTTTATAACCCTGAATACTACCTTATGAAACATCTTAGCCACTTTATAAAACCGGGAGCGCGTCTGCTTAAAATAGGCGATATCAATGCACTTTCGTTTGTTAATCCAGATGGTGAAATTATTATTCTAATTGAGAATCCATTAAAAGAAACTTCGGTTAAAACAATACGAATCAACGATAAACAAATTAAACTTTCACTTAAACCGGAATCTTTCAATACAGTTTCCTTCCATCTTCAACCTTAAAAATCAAATAAAATAAATGAATAGTCACAGCATATCACTGATTTTTTGTGCAATTATTCAAGCCTTTTTCATTTTTGTTGCGACAGGCCAGAATAAGTCAAACGATAAAACAGGATTAATTCCGGATATTCCCAACCCATCTCCTGATTATTACTGTACCTGGCAAACGCAGCAATACTACACCAATGATGGTGGATCAGGGGCACAGCGGGCAAATATGGTGGAAACGAATATGTTCGGGAAAGAAGCTTATCAATTCTGGACTGATTTTTACCAGAATGCCAGAGCCGATTTGTATTTTGTGATGGACGACAGTTGGGATATTCCCTTAACTGGAGATCAGGCTGGTTATTTTGGAAGTCTTATCCTTAACAGTGAAAGGTTTCCAAGCTATGCCAAAGCTGGAATTGCGAATCAGGATGCATTAAAGAATTTAAATACTACCATAAAGGATAAAGGTTGGAAAGGTCTTGGTGGCTGGGTTTGTGCGCAGGAAGCGCCCGGTTTTATAAACGGAAAGTCGCCTGAGGAATACTGGACAGAACGGGCAAAATGGGCAAACTATTCAGGTTTTGCTTATTGGAAAGTGGACTGGGGCAAGAAAATTTACGACTACAATTTTCGGAAAATGCTGACGGATATTGCCCACCAATATGCGCCAAACCTTACCGTTGAAAATGCACAGAACGACAGTGTTATTCCAGTCAGTGATGTGTTCCGGACTTATGATGTGCCTGCCATTCTGTCGATTCCGATGACCATGAAGAAACTAAAAAACACCTTGGCTCCTTTTACGGCCGGGAATGGATATAAAGGACTTATTTGTGCCGAAGATGAGGTTTATATTGCAGCAGCATTGGGATGCACCATGGGTGTGATGCGGCATCCGATGGCAGGCAATCTTCCCAATGGAAAACCCGACCCATCTTTTCCTGAAATACATCGAAACATCAAAACAAAAATCGATGAAGTGACCCGAGCCGTCAGATGGCACAGGATTGCACCAGCTTTTGGCGTAAACGCAGCAGAAACATATATTGATTCGGTGAAACTCAAAGATTTCTGGAATATCGAAAATATGTCATCCGAAATAGAGTCTTGGTGGTTCGAGTCCTGGACAGGTTTTAAAAAAATCGGGAATGTTATTTCCGAATCAGGTCCTGCAAGAATTAGCCGGGGTATTCCGCTGCCGTTGGTAAAACCCGATGAAAATGGCGATGTACCGTTTGTTGTGGCTGCAAAAAATCCGGGCGGAGCAGTTTCCATAGCAACTTCCGGAAGAACAAGAGATCGAAAATACTGGATTCCATATTGTGATATTTCAATTAATTCTGACAGTGCTACCGTTTTTGGAATATTTGGTTATTATAAAAGCCTTACCCTGAATACAACATTAGATTTAACTAATATAAAAATCAAAGTTCAGGATTTGGCTGGTAAAGTTGTGAAGGACATTACCAATAGAATCATTAAAGATGCGAAGAAGATAATTATTCCGGGGAAAGTAATTACAGAAATAGGGACAGGAGAGCAAACACCTGGAGATACATCAGATCCGGGGCTTGTTTTGATAATTTATGAAGGCAACGCACTATAATTCAATTAAATAACTATTTTATGAAATTGCAGGTTCACTATTTTCTTATTTTTCTTTTCTTCGTTTCGTGTACCGGCAAAAATAAGGAGGTACGAGAAACCATTAATTTAAACGGGAAATGGGATATTGAAGAAAGTGCAACAATTAACTTGCCTGAAAACTACACGCACACTTGCATTGTTCCAGGATTGGTCGATAAGGCAGCACCTTCCTTCGACAGTGTTGGGGTTAAATATACCAAACGCAATTTTTATAACTATCACCGCACTTTTGAGTTGCCCCAGGATTTGCCTTCCGTAGTATTGCTAAAAGTAAACAAAGCTACATACGGAACGAGGGTTTTTATTAACGGACAGGAAGCTGGCTATAATCCGTTTTGCTTTACCCCCAGCCTTTTCGACATCAGAAGATTCTTAAAACCTGGGAAGGAAAACGATATTACACTGCAAATAGGCGCTTATCTTGATAATATTCCGGATTCCATTCCAAACGGTCGCGATTTTGAAAAAATTAAATACATAGCCGGAGTGTTTGACAAGGTTGAAATTATTCTTTCCGGTTCTCCATTTATTAGGAATGTTCAGGTTGTACCTGATATAAAGAATGAAAAGATCAGGGTTTTGGCTGAAATTGAAAGCAACAAGGACATTGAAGGTTTCTCCATAGATTTTATGGTGAGTGAGTATAAAACAGGAAAAAAAACAATCAATGGAACTTCGCCTCTGCAAAATTTGATTAAGGGAACTAACAAACTCGATTTTACTATCCCGATAAACAATTGCAAACTTTGGTCGCCTGAAGATCCATTTCTTTATAGCCTTAGCATTTTCACAGGCAGCGATTCAAAGACTGAACGCTTTGGAATGAGAAGTTTCCGTTTCGATAAGGATAAAAAAATTGCCCTGCTGAATGAAAAACCTTATGCAATGTTAGGCACAAACGTGTGTCTTTACCGTTTCTTTGAAGATCCATCCAGGGGCGCGTTACCATGGAATTACGACTGGGTGAAGAAGTTGCATTTGAGGTTTAAGGAAATGAACTGGAATTGTATTCGTTATTGCATTGGCTTTCCTCCTGAGGAATGGTATGAGATTGCAGATGAAACAGGTTTTTTAATTCAGGATGAATATCCATTGTGGATTTCAAAGGATTCTTTACTTAATATCCGTGTGAACACAAATTCGCTTATTGTTGAATACACACGATGGATGCGTGAGCGTTGGAACCACCCGTGCGTAGTTATCTGGGATGCCCAAAATGAATCGGTAACCGAAAAAACCGACGAAGCATTGTCGGCTGTTCGTGGGCTTGATTTGTCGAACCGTCCGTGGGATAATGGCTATGCAGCGCCACAATCTGAAACCGATTGCATCGAATCGCATCCATATCTCTTTATGGAATACCAGAACTGGTGGAACAATTTGCCACGGCCCGAACCTGGAATTGGTTATATGAAAGATTTTTTTGATACCATACGCGTACCCAATAATGGCCCAAACGAACTAAGCCCATCAAAAAGTGGCCGCTACAATAACCCGATGGTAATAAACGAATATGACTGGCTATGGATTAACCGCGATGCAACATCTACCACATTAACCGACAAAGTATATTCGTATTTATTTAAATGCGATTCGAGTACCAGCGATGAAATAAGGATTATACATGCCGAAAATATTGGGGTACTGACAGAATACTGGCGTTGCCACAGAGCTGCTGCGGCTATAATGCACTTCTGTGGTCTGGGCTATTCACGCAGTTCTCAACCTCGCGGACAAACAAGCGATAATTTCATTGACATTAAAAATCTGGAATTTGACCCATGGTTTTACAAAATCGTAAAAGATAAGTTTGCTCCATTATGCATTATGATCGATAAATGGGATAAGTCCTATCAACCAGGCGAATTGATAGTGCCGGTTTACGTTATTAACGATTTGCAAAACAATTGGGAGGGTCAGCTGACTTTATCTGGCACAAAAAATAAAAACCAGGTACAATTATATTCCACAAAGTTGAATATTGAGAAGAGTGGAAGAATAATTCAAAAACTTAAAATAAATATATCGGATAATCCGGCTAATTATGAAATGGAAGCTCAGGTAATTTTTAAAAATGATACGATAAAAAGTAACAGAAAATTCAGGGTGTTGTGAAGTAGGAACGGAGTTATTAGAAAAATACAAGATTATGAAAATTTACAGTTTGCTTTTGCTTGGCATTTTCAATGGCGCTATGGCGCAAGTGCAACAACTACCGGAACTTACTTCCGAAAATGTAGCTAAATATACCCGTATTTGCCGCGAAAATATATACAAAGACATGAAAGGCATGTATCGCGAAAAGGGGAAAGCCATGAAATACCCGTTTCTTGCACCCGGAAGCCAGGCATACCTTGATATGATGTGGGACTGGGACTCATGGTTAAGCGATGTTGCACTTCGCCAGATATTGATAGAAAATGGTACCGATAAAGATCGTCAGGAAGCACTTGCTTATGAAGAAGGTTGTGTGCTTAATTTTTTAGATTTTAGCGGTTTAGAAGGTTACATACCTGAATATATGATGCGCGATGATAAAACAGGGAGCGAACGAAGACCAAAAAATTATACCGACTGGAACATGCAGAAACCAGTATTGGCGCAACATGCAGCGTTTATAATTAAAAACAATAAAGGTGATGCCGAATGGTTAAGGGAATCATTTTTTGGTTTGCAATCATTTGAAAACAACTACCTTAGCCATTACCGTAACGAACCAACCGGCCTGCTTTTCTGGGCAACTGATGGTGGCATAGGGGTTGATAATGATCCGTGTACCTTTGGACGACCTTATAAAAGTTCAGGTTCAATATTTTTAAATTGCCTCATGTATAAGGAAATGCTGGCTATGGTTTATCTGGCAAACCAGCTCAACCTTCATGAAATTAGTATTCAGTATCAGCAATACGCGGATGAATTTAAAGCATCCATTCAAAAAAACTGTTGGGACGAGCGCAATGGGTTTTATTATAGTGTTGATTTTAACCTTATTCACCATAAACCTGAAACGCATGGCTGGCTACATACAGGTGGTCCACTATCATGGGATTGTCTTATACAACGGATTGATGTATGGTCGGGATTTCTGTCCATGTGGGCCGGCATTGCCGAACCTGATCAGGCAAAACGAATGGTTGAAGAAAACTATAAGAACACCAAAACCTTTAATTCACCTGCAGGAGTAAGGTCGCTCTCGAAACTTGAAAAAATGTACACTATAAAAGCATCGGGCAATCCATCATGCTGGTTAGGCCCTGTGTGGATTAACGCCAATTACCTTACCTGGAAAGGGTTGGTAAAATATGGCTATACTGAAGAGGCCAGAGACCTTGCCAAAAAAACAATCGTGGTACTTGGTTACGACTATGAACGCTATGGGGCTTTGCATGAATATTACCAACCCGAAAACGGGCAACCTATTTTGAACAAAGGATTTCAAAACTGGAATTTTTTGGTGTTAAATATGGCTGCATGGCTCGATGGAAAACCAGTGGTGGAAGAGTTTTAACCAGCTTATGAATTTACCGGAATAACTGAAATTTAATATTATAAAGGAGATATTTTAATGAAAAACAAACTGATTATCTTAACTTTTATCGTTTTTAGCGTCAACTTTACCTATGGACAAAAAATGTTCCATGCAGAGCTTTTACTTGATGCAAAGGCAGGTATAGGCGAAACCCCAATCTGGCATCCATCCGAAGAGAAATTGTATTGGATTGATATTGATAAAAAAACGTTAAATACATTCGATCCTGTTTCCAAAATCGAGAAACAATTTGATCTTCAAAAAATGCCTGGAACCGTGGTGCCAATTGATACCGGTGGAGTACTTGTGGCTTTAAGGGATGGCGTTTATGCGTTCAACATGAACACAAATAGTTTCAGGTTGTTGGTTGCTCCTGAAAAAAATCTTCCTGACAATTGGTTGAACGATGGGAAATGCGATCCTGCAGGCCGTTTCTGGTTTGGTAGTATGGGTTCTAAATACAAGGCTTCCCTCTACCGACTTTCTGCTTCAGGCAAATGCGACAAAATGCTCGACAGCATTACAATTTCTAACGGGATCGTATGGTCGTTAGATAATACAAAAATGTACTACATCGATTCGCCAACCATGAAAGTTCGACAGTTCGATTACGACAATTCAACGGGAAACATTTCAAATCCCAAGGCAGTTATCAAATTTCCTGAAGGAGTTGGTTCTCCGGATGGAATGGCTATCGATTCAGAAGGAAAACTCTGGATAGCCCACTGGGGAGGAGCATGTGTCAGTTGCTGGGACCCGAATACCGGGAAAATGTTAGCCAAGGTAGAAGTTCCTGCGCAAAATGTTACAGCTTGTGCTTTCGGCGGCAAGAATCTCGAAACCCTTTACATAACTACCACCAGTCTGTTTACCGATGAAGCTTCCCAGAAAAAGTACCCTTCAAGAGGAGGTATATTTGTTGTTAACACCGGAGCAAAAGGGATTCCAACGAATTATTTTAAAACCAAATAAATTAAATATCATGGATCGCAGAAAAATGATTAAAAATGTGGGAGGAGCGACAGCTGTTACAGCATTAGGAGCTTCTTTTAGCAATCTTTATGCAAACGGATCGGGTAATTCAAAGCTGAAAGGTAATATCCATCATTCGGTCTGCCGCTGGGTCTATAGCGATATTCCACTTGATAAGCTTGCAACAGCATGCATCGATATGGGAATAAAAGCTATTGATCTTCTCGACGAAAAGGACTGGGCTTTTGTAAACAAAGCCGGATTGAAATGTTCAATGGGCAATGTAACAGATTATGGTATACCCAAAGGATTTAACAGACTGGAATATCATGAAAAGCTGATTTCCGATTATACTTCCATAATTCCCAGGGCAGCAGCAGCAGGCGTGCAGAACCTGATCTGCTTCTCCGGAAACAGTGCAGGGCAAAGCGACAACGACGGACTGATCAATTGCGCAATCGGGTTGCGCAAAATTATGCCAGTTGCCGAAAAACATGGGGTCAATATTATTATGGAACTGCTGAATACCAATATGCATGAAGACTACCAGTGTAATAAGACCTCATGGGGTGCAGCACTTTGCGAGATGGTGGGATCAGAACGCTTTAAACTGCTTTATGATATATTCCATATGCAGATAATGGAAGGGAATATTATTGATACAATAAATAAATATTCAAAATATATTGGTCACATTCACACCGGAGGGGTTCCCGGCAGGCATGACATTGATGAAACACAGGAATTGTATTACCCTGCAATAATGAGAGCCATTGTTAAAACAGGATATAAAGGTTACGTGGCGCATGAGTACTTTTCTCTGCAGGAAAATAAACTGGAAGCACTTCGGAACGGGGTATTGATTTGTGATGTATAAGATTTGAAATATTAAACGATGAGTGGAACATATTTTAATGGGTGCAGATAATTATGCATTTTCAATTTTAAAGACAATTCTATGAAAAAAGTATTATGGTTCAAACTGATCGTATTAGTAATATGCTTTTTATCGTTAAGGGCAAATGCTCAAAACCATGTTGGTTTATTGAACGAAAAAGAATTTAAAACGCCTCCCCAAAGTGCAAAGATACACGTTTGGTGGCATTGGTTAGATGGCAATATTACCAAAGAAGGGATTACAAAGGACTTGGAGGCAATGAAAGATCAGGGCATTGTTCAGGCCACTATTTATAACGTAGGTTTTTTTGGAATTAAAAATCCTGAAATTGCCAAAGTAAAATTTGCCACCGACGAATGGTATGCTATGTTCAGATGGGCATTGCAGGAGGCGAACCGACTGGGTATTACTATCGGTGTGCCCGATGGCGATGGATGGAATTCCGGCGGTCCATGGATAACACCTGAAATGTCAATGAAACAGTTTGTTTTTACCAAAACTATTATTTCCGGAGGCGAAAAATTATCAATCAAACTTAAGCAACCGTATGCCTTGCAGAATTTTTATAAAGATGTGGCTGTAGTTGCTTATAAAACAAAGGCATCATTAAATTCTTTTCAGGCAGCTAAACCTAAAATCAGCCTCAATAATGTTTCCGATGCAACAGCGGTCATGGATGGTGACCCGATCAGCGCAGTAAAAGTTGTAAAGGGCGATTTTATACAAATTTCATCAGTCAAACCCCTTGAGTTTGACAAAATCGCCTTATACCCGCATAAACCGTTTACATGGTGTAATTTGGATGCCTACTTATCAAAATATACCCTGTCAATTTCTGATGATGGTGAAAAATTTACTCAAATTAAAGATATTACCGTTACCGGAATTAGAAATAGCACTTATGTCTCAGTGCCAAAAATAAAAGCAAAATATGTACGGTTAACCCTTGATAAACTGGATGTAAACGACGAATATTGGTTTCCATTTACAATTACAGAATTCGAGTTGCTTAAGGATGACGAGATGGCAACTTATACCTCCAACCTGCCTTATATTTTAGAAAAAACTAATTCGATAAATCCTACTGAGGAAAAATATTTTTACCAGGCATCAACCGACACCGTTGAAATTCTTAAATCAAAAGATGTTGTCATGCTCAATGAAAAATTGGGCAGCGATGGAACATTAAATTGGGATGCACCTGAAGGCAAATGGGCAATTTTACGTTTTGGATATACCTCTACGGGTAAAATGAATAATCCTGCTACAAATGAAGGCAGGGGGCTGGAATGTGATAAGATGGATACTGCGGCTGTAGATATTCATTTCAATAACTTTGCTCAAAAACTTATCGACAATGCCGGAAATTTCGTTGGCAATACTTTTAAATTTATGTTGTTTGATAGTTGGGAAGCAGGTTTTCAAAATTGGACAGCCAACTTCCAAAATGAATTTGAAAGGCGGCGCGGGTATAGCATTTTACCTTACTTGCCATTACTGTGTGGCCATGTAATGAATTCATCTGAAGAATCGGAAGCTGTGTTATACGACTTCAGAAAGACCATTGCTGAACTTATTGAATCGAGGTATTATGGTAGATACGCTGAATTATGCCATCGGCATAAACTGCAATTTTATGCCGAAGTTCTTTATGGAGGTAAGGATGGGCCACCTTTGGATATTCTTAAAACAAATTCATTGATAGATGTTCCCATGAGCGAATTCTGGGCCAATGGAACTTTCGAGCCTTCAGGATCTGAAGTTAATCTGGTATCAAATGTTACCAATGGGTATAATAAGTCGGTAATAGCCGCCGAAGCCTATACACAAAGTGCAAATTTCAGCGAATCGCCAATGTTTCTGAAACCCTTTGGCGACAGGATGTATTGCGCAGGCATTAACCAATTTGTTTTGCACGACTACGCCCACCAGCCCAATGATAATAAACCAGGCATGACATTGTCTCAATTTGGTTCACATTTTAACAGGAATAACCTTTACTGGCCTTACCTGTCCGAATGGTTCAATTATCAATCGCGTATTCAATATGTGCTACAGCAGGGTGTCATTAATCCCGATGTATTATATTACCAGGGCGATCAGCTGCCACAATATTACAAAGGAGAAATAGCTAAAACGTTGCCTTTTGGATATACACAAACGGTTATCAACTTCGACCTGCTTAAAAACAGGATAATGATGAAAAATGGCAAGCTGCAAATGAATCAGAAAGGAAATTATTCATTGCTCTGCCTATCCGAATATCCCTTCATGAATTACGAAACTCTGCAACAAATTGGTGCATTGGTTGATAAAGGAGCGATAGTTGTTGGGCCTAAACCACTTTGCCAGTTAAATCTTACCGATGTAAAAAACAACAAGATGGCATTTAATACACTGGCAGATAAGATTTGGGGCAATATGGACGGTAAAAATATAACTGAAAACAGATTCGGAGAAGGAAAAGTGTTTTGGGGGATTGCAATTGCTGAAGTTTTGAATAAAATTAAACTTGCCCCGGATTTTGCTACAAACCAATCAGCGCAAAATACCTTCCAGTTTATTCATAAAAAACTTGGAGATTTGGACGTATATTTTGTGGCCAATCAGTTGAATGACACCATAAATAGCGAATGTTTATTCCGGATGGAAGGCAAAACGCCCGAAATATGGAATCCCGAAAATGGAACGATATTAAAACCCGCCGCTTTTGTTCAGGAAAAAGAACAGGTGCGCATTCCGGTCAGCTTTAAACCTTACGAATCAAAACTTTTTGTATTTACATCGGGTTTGCCCAAATATTACATCACGAAAATTACAGAAGAAGGGAAAATGATTTTTCCTTCTGTTCCTGTATATTCGGGTAAAGTTGTTCCATCCGTTTATTTTGAAAATAATTCCATCGCCGCTTCTAATGAAATTGCAGGCGAATATTTATATTTTTCAAATAATGGCACCCAATACCCATGTAAAACATTGCAAACAACTGAAAAGTTAATTACAGGTTTTAGGGGAACTGTTTCTTTTAAAGCAGAATATCAATCGGCAATTGAATCGGTTGCGATTACAAAACTCAAATCACTAACCGAGTTTGAAAATCCTGATATCCGCTATTTTGCCGGGGTTGCAACTTACACAATTTTGTTTGATGCACCTAAATATTTTACTGTAAGTAAAGATTCGTTGTTGCTTAATATTGGTGATTTTGGGGTGGTGGCTGAAGTATGGCTCAATGGAAACCAATTGGGAAAACTTTGGAAACCATTTACCGATCAAAACATTACAGGTTTACTGAAAGATAAAAACGAACTGGTGGTTAAGGTAGCTAATGTTTACCGTAACCGCTTTATCGGTGATTTTATTCAATATGGTATAGTTAAAAACTTGTGGACTTCAGCACCAATTGAAACTATTCTCGATAAAGATAAACCACTATTGCCATCAGGTTTAATTGGGCCTATAAAGCTTAAAAAATATCACCAAGTTCATAATTAAATCAATCCACAGATATACTAACTAATTAAAGTTTAGCTGATTGTTCAAAATTTTCTTAATTACATTTCACATGAAAAATATTTTAATCTTTTTATTGCTGGTTAGTACTTCAGCTTTTTCGCAAAAGCAATATTCTTTCTTTAGTCCTGAGAAAATGATTGAAGTTGGTGTTTATTATTATCCCGAAGCATGGCCTCAGGAACAATGGGCACGTGACTTTAAAAATATAAAGGCCATGGGATTTGAATTCACCCATTTTGCTGAGTTTGCATGGGCAGTAATGGAACCGGAAGAAGGTAAATATAACTTTCAATGGCTGGATAAAGCAGTTGATATGGCTGCCAAAGAAGGATTAAAAGTAATTATGTGTACTCCAACTCCAACACCCCCTGTGTGGTTGGTTCAGAAATATCCTGAAGTCCTTACTGTTAATGTGAACGGTCAAAGAGCCCAGCACGGAACGCGGGAACATTACTCCTGGAGCAGCAAAAAATACAGGGAACTTACTGAAGGTATTGTTACTCAGTTGGCTCAACGATATGGCAACGATAAACGTATCTGGGGATGGCAAATCGACAATGAACCTTCGCACAATAGCGATTATAATCCGGAGGCCGCAATAAACTTTATTGAGTGGTTGAAAAAGAAATACGGAACAATCGACAACCTGAACAAAGTTTGGGGAACCATATTTTGGAGCGGCACTTATAATAATTTTGAACAAATTGAATTGCCAAAAGGCCAAAGTATGGCAAGTCAAAATCAGGTATTAGATTTTAAAAGATTTTGTGCTGATGAATGTGCCTCATATATTGGGTTTCAGAATAAAGTTCTGAGAAAATACATTTCAAAAGAACAATTTGTAACTTCTAACTATATGGGTTTCAATTGGGAAAACGATCCATGGCGTAGCTCGGATCTTGATTTTATTAGTTATACCGTATATCCGGTTGGTGGATTTACCGATGGGTTAGGAGATCAGGGTTTTAGAGTTGGCAACCCTTATCAAATTTCGTGGGGCAACGATTTTTTCAGGCCTTTAAAAGGTGTAACCGGAGTTATGGAACTTCAACCGGGCCAAGTCAATTGGGGTAGTTATAATCCACAACTACTTCCCGGCGCCGTTAGAGCATGGCTTTGGAATGTATTCGCCGGTAATCTGAGTTTTGTTTGCTCTTACCGGTATCGTCAACCACTGTTTGGTTCCGAACAATATCATTATGGAATGGTAAATACCGATGGTATAACGCAAACCGCAGGAGGCAAAGAATATTCGACCTTTATCTCTGAAATAAAAAAGCTTAGAGACTTATATAAGCCAGGATTGAAGACTTCTGCCCATTATGAAAAAAGAAAAACCGCATTTCTATTGAATCATGATATTTACTGGAACATGGATATTCAAAAGCAAACCTATCAATGGAACTATGTCAATCATATCGAAAAGATTTATAATATAGTTAAATCATTTACTATACCCGTGGATATTATTCCTGATAGTTTTGATATTAAAGGATATAATGTTGTGATTGCACCTGCTTTTCAACTGGTGGACAATAAATTAATTCAAAAATGGAGAAGATATGTTGAAAATGGGGGCAATTTGATTCTCACGTCACGTACCGGGCAAAAGGACAGAAACGGACGTTTTTTTGAAGCGTCATGGGCGGAACCTATTCAGGAATTAATTGGAGGGAAAGTTTCATTTTTCGATGTGCTTCCAAATAATCGGGTTGCTAAAATAAAATCGGGCGACTCGATTCACAATTGGAATATCTGGGCGGATATTCTGGAGCCTGACAAAGGTACTGAGGTTTGGGCCAAATATGCCGATCAGTTTTATGCCGGCAAAGCCGCGGTTACATATAGGAAGCTGGGCAAAGGTTCGGTCACCTATATCGGGCCTGAAACTAATGACAGCAAACTTGAAAAAGAGATTCTGAAAAAAGTGTATCAAAATGCCAATATTCCCATTCAGGAACAAGCTGAAGGGGTTGTAGTACACTATCGCGATGGATTTTGGGTCGCGATAAACTATTCTCCTGTAAAAATACATGTGAATATTCCTGCTAATGCAAAGATTGTGATTGGCACCAACGATATAGAGCAGGCAGGTGTAGTGGTTTGGACTGAGTAATAAAATCAAATTTAGAAAATAACCAAATACAATTTTGGAAATTTCCTTTAAATTAATAAATTTATAAAAAGCTTTAAATCGCTGATATGAAAAGCAAATTTATCTTCTTATGTACGGTTTTTTTTACAACCTCAATTGTAATATTTGGACAATCTAAACGCCAGCCTGTGGATTACGTTAATATGTTTACCGGCACATCAAACTCACGTTGGATGTTAGGTCCTTACGCGGGAGTGCCTTACGGTATGGTGCAACTGGGTCCCGACAACCAGGAATCGGGCTGGATGGCAGGTTACGAGTATTCCATTATGAATGTTAGCGGGTTTAACCATATACATGCCTGGACAATGACTGGTTTAATGGTTATGCCCTCTGTACAGGACTTCACCAAAGACGATGGTTCCAGTTCAAAACCATATAGGGGTGCATGCGCCGGATTTCACTCACGCATATTTAAAGAAACGGAGAAAGCATCGCCTGGTTACTATACCTGCGAACTATACGATGCAAGTTGCAAGGCGGAATTAACTGCTACCACACATTGCGGCTTTCATAAATATACTTTTAATGAAAATAAAGAAGCCCGAATACTTATGGCACTTAACGTTCCTACTGAATATGGTGCGTGGTATAAGGATTTAATTCATAGTGCCATGTTTTATAAAACAGGCAATAATATTGTAGAGGGTAACGCAAAAATAAATGCAATATCGGGCGAATACATGCTATACTTTTCTATTCAGTTCAACAAATCATTTAAAGCCTTAAATGGCTGGAAAAATAGTCAAATCCCTATTACCAACATTGATACCATTAAGGGCGATAACGATTTGGGAGCCTATGTAACATTTTCGGTAAAAGAAAACGAAATTATTATGATGAAAGTGGGCTTGTCGTTGGTTGATATGAATGGTGCAAGAAATAATTTAAAAACCGAATTAGAACCTTTTGGCTGGAACTTTGATGCTGTAGTGGCTGAGGCACGCGAACAATGGAACACTTTGCTATCAAAAATTGAAGTAAAAGGCAGCAAAGAAAACACAGAAAAATTTTATACCAATTTTTACCGTAGCTATTCAAAGCAAACCTGGAGCGATGCCGATGGCAGATATGTTGACCCATTGAATAAAATTCAACAACTGCCAAAGGGTGGTGTAATGTATGGTGGCGATGCCTTTTGGAACACGTTTTGGAATTTCAATACCATTTTATCTCTTGTTTCGCCCAATATTATGAACAATTGGGTAAAAACCCAGCTTGAACTTTACGATAAAACCGGGTGGACAAACAATGGTCCTACCGGACTTAAAATGACCGGTGTAATGGAAGTTACTGCCGAAATTCCGTTTATGGTATCGGCATATCAAAAAGGTATTCGGAATTATGATGTTACTAAATTATACGAAGCAGTGCGGCATAATGGAATGGAACAGGGTGTTAGGGATAAATGGCCATATAAAGGACTCGCGGGCATGGAAAGGTTAAATGTTTACAACAAATTGGGTTATGTGTCTTACGAAATTGATGCTTCGTGCCGTACCCTCGATTATGCTTTTACCGATTATTCTGCTGCCCAACTTGCAAAAGCTTTGAATAAAGAAGACGATTATAAGTTTTTTCTCAAACGATCCAACAACTGGAAAAACCAGTTTCATCCCGAGCTTAAAATGCAGGTACCTAAAGATTCGTTAGGCAACTGGGTGAAAAACTTTAACCAGTTTTCGGGCGAGCATTGGGTTGAAGGCAATGCCTGGCAATACACTTGGTACATCCCTCATGATGTTATCGGTTTAGTAAGCCTTATGGGAAAAGAATTATTTAATAGCCGGCTCGAAGAAGGTTTTGAAAAATCATATAAACACAATTTCACTGCTCATGCTTTCGACCGTCATCAGGAAATTGCTTATGAATATTATATTAACCATGGAAACGAAGGAAATATGCAGGCTTCCTTTTTGTTTAACTATTCAGGTAAACCGTGGCTTACTCAAAAATATTCGCGTGCCATTCTTGATAAGTTTTATGGCAATACCCCTTATCACGGATGGGAAGGTGATGAAGACGAAGGCCAAATGGGTGGATGGTTCGTGATAGCGTCTATGGGTCTTTTTGAGATGAATGGAGGTGTTACCGATGAACCAACTTTCGACATTACCTCTCCATTATTCGATGAGGTGGTTATCCATATCGACAAGATGCACAACGGAGGCAAACCTTTCATTATTAAGACCATAAACAATTCTGCTGAAAATGTTTATATACAGTCCGCCACATTGAACGGAAAACCATTAAATATGCCGAAATTAAAATTTAAAGAAGTTGTAAAAGGTGGTGAATTAATTTTTATTATGGGTGCTGAGCCTAATATGGATTGGGGGAAAGATTAATAACGAGAATAAATGCACTTATACGTTCAATGGGGTTTGAAACTCCTCTGCAAAAAAAATAAGAGTTATGCCATAGAACGTATAATAAAGGAGTATTCAAGTATTAAACTTTCACGTTGGAAGATTGCTTTAATTTAACAATTGCCGGGAATAAGATGGAAGGTGATGTACTGGGTAAAAATATCAGGCTGATAAATACCCCATTAAAGCAAGTTAAACTTGATAAAAGCCTTGGATTAATAATTGATAAATAGTATTTTAAATTAAAAACAAAAAATCATGTATATCTGACGGTTACATCGCCCTTCAGGCGGAGGGAAATCCGGTTAAGTTCAGAAAAGTTGAAATTTATATTTTGGATAAATAGAATTTGAGTTTACTATCATACATGAATATAGTAAATCTGGCAGGTATCTGGGTGAGTTGCTGTTACAGGATGTAAAAGGTATAATATCAAACTTATCGTGAATATGCAAATTGATCTTTACTTCAAGGGCTATATCGACATTCCAACGATGGTGTTTGCGGGTTCAAGATCAGGGCAAAAGGAGGAGACGGGTATGTTATGAATGATGGGATATTGAGTCATTATTTAAACTAATATATGAAAGAAACAAAGAAAATCAGATTATATAAGTGGATCGTTCCGATTGCAGTTCTTGTTATATTTGTTCTCATTGAACTGCTCATCCGAATTACAGTTCCTCCCGCCGATTCTTCTTCAGAGATTGATCTGGCTCCGCTTTATATGTTCAACAAAATTGAAAAAAAGGATGGGACATGGTTTCAGATTATCGGGAATTATAACATTATAAACAAAAATATACTATTCAGGGAAATTCCGGAACCGGGTGTATTCCGTGTCTTTATTCTTGGAGGATCGGCTGCACAGGGATGGCCGCATCCGCCAAACGAAACATTCAGCTATTATCTTGAGAAAACACTCAATAGAATAAATCCTTCCCGAAAAACAGAAGTAATTAATTGTGCAGTTCACGGGTATGCAAGTTATCGGGTATTACAGGTATTTGAACAAATCAAAAAATTTCATCCCGATCTGATCATTGTCTGGTGTGGAAATAACGAATTCCTGGAAGAAAGAAGTTTTAACGACAATAATTTTTCGCAAGTACTAAGAAGAGTTGCAGGTAAAATCCGAACAGTACAAGTACTAAACAAATTGATCTTTCCTCCGGCAAAACTTGGAAGAGATCTGAATGTTGCAGGAACCTTCTGGAAGAAAACCCGGAAGGAAGCTTTGTCATTGCGTGCTGATGAAAAAAAATACGCCAATGTTCGGAAAATCTATACACAAAGCATTTCCCAAATTGTAGGGGAAGCAAAAGAAAAAGGTATTCAGGTGATGCTCATGACAGTACCAGTAAACCTGCGCGACTGGCAGCCAAATGTTGCTAAACTTAATGGCTCAAAAAAAGATTCAATAATTTGGTACAATCATTTTTTTAAGGGACGAGGATTTATGCTAAAAAATCAATTTGACAGTTCATATAAAGAATTTAAACTTGCTTCAAAAATCCAGCCTGAAAATGCTGATTCATGGTTTTGGATGGGGAAAGCTGCTGAACAGCTGGAAGACACAATAAATGCCTATGTATATTTTAAACATGCATGCGATCTTGATATGAACCCTTTCAGGGCAGTAAGCGCTTTTAACGACTCTCTCAGAAGTATTGCGTTGAAATATGAGATATTATTATTTGATGCAGAAAAAATACTAAGGAGAAATGCGCAGGGAGGCATTCCTGGTTTTGATCTGTTTCTCGATTATGTGCACCCTTCTAAATCAGGAAATATTCATTTATGTGCTGAAGCTGCAGAGATAATAAATAATATGCCTCAATTCAATGCATATCATAAAACGAAATTATATACAAATGAAATAAGAGATTGGTTTAACGACGGCTATAGTGATAATTCTGATTTCTTACTTCAGACACATTGTTTTTCACTTTGCTGTCTGACACATCAGTACAATTCGGCCATCATGATCGGAAATAAAATACTGCAACAAAAAATTCCTGAAAACTTCAGTAACCAGGAGATTTTTGATAAGCTCAGGTTAGGAATTGATGCATTTCAGCACAGAATTTCGGTGGATGAAAAACTATATTTAAATGAGCATGTTTCAAAAGATGAAGTTGATCTGGCAAATAAAAAAATGAATGAGTTTTATAACACCTTTTACCCTTATGGAACATTTTGATTATATTGAAATAGTTAATAACCATTTCCAATCAAGACTTATTTTAAAAAACTGCTGAGAAATTGAAGATGAAAATGAAGATTAAAAATATAGGCTTTGTAATAGTAATAAATGTAATCATTCTGATTGTCATTGAATTAATGCTCAGAATATTGAATATTGGTTATGATCCGTCATTGATTTATAAGACCAAAATTGCCGGTGAAGAATACCTTTACCTAAATAAGAATTATGTATTAAAGTATTTTAACAGGGACGATATCGATCCTACCGGACCGAATAATTGCTTATTTAAAGAGAAGAAACCTGAAAATACTTTCCGAATTTATGTAATAGGCGAATCCACCAGCAGGGGGTTTCCCTATTCACGTGCCGTATCATTTCCATTTCAGTTGGAACAAATGCTGAACGCTGCAAAACTTGATAGGCAATTTGAAGTAATCAATTTTTCGATGGATGCAACAGATTCATATATCGGCCTTGACATCATGAATGAGATACTTAAGTATCCCCCTGACCTGGCAATAATCTATTATGGGAATAATGAATTTATTGGTATCGGGGGCCAGGGTGAATATCATAAGTTTTTCTTTCAAATGAACAAGAAATTGTCCTGTTCAAGAATCTACCAGCTTTTTAAACGAGGAATTACAAAAATCACAAAAAAAGAAAACAAGTTGTTCATTGAGAAAATGGCCGGTAAAAATCCAGTCGCATATAAAAGTGAAACTTATAATTCAACAATTAATGATTTCACCTCAAATTATACCCGAATGATTGAAAAACTCAGCGCAAACAATATTGAGGTAATTGCCTGTGGCGTGGCAAGGAACCTGAAAGATTTCAAACCGGGAAATTCAACAGTCTCACCGGGTTTTGTGAATCAGATAGAACAGATTTATGATACAAGTGATGTAAAACTATTTGAGAAAATCGAAGCCCTTTCGGGCAACAGGGCCGGTTATTGTTTTGAAGCGGCAAAATTTCTTCTTCAAAAAGGGCAGAAGGATATGGCAAATTCTTTCTTCGAAAAGACCTGTACTTTTGATGATCTGAGATTACGGGCGCCTTATGATATCAATAATACAATCAGAAATCTTGCAGAGCGGTATAAAATACATTATATTAATATTCAGGAAACAATAAACACCAGCGATTCTACAGGTGTTGCAGGGGATGATGAAATGCTCGAACATGTACATCCCAATCTGGCAATGCATACCAAAATAGCAGATCAGCTTGCGACTGAAATAGAAAATATCAAATGGGGCGGACAGAACAGAATCCGGCCAAAACCCTTGATATACAGATCAATTATTGACGATATTTACGAAACCAACGGTTTAATGAATTTGTTTGAAAATTATCCTTTAAAAAAGCTTGGGTATTTCAATAAACATTCATTCGAGAACATTTATATAGCCACTACAAATGATGTTTCGGGATTAAGGTACAGGAAGGATATCAATTTAAGTCAGATTATGCTTGTTTTACCATTATTCAGCGATTTTAAAGATCTTGAAAAAATACATCTGAAGTATGGTGCCATGTTATACCATTCGTTTAATTTGAACGGTGCTTATCTTGAGTTTGAACTTGCATATCTGCAAAACCCTATGGATGTTTTGGCGCTTAATAACTTGGCTGTTATCAGTTATTCAAAGGGAGATAAACAAAATGGATTGCTCATGCAAACCATGGTTCACGATCAAAAACCGGGATATATAGCCGGAATGATAAACCTGTGGATGATGTTGAAGGATTCTGGCAGAAATCAGGAAGCCGGAGAAATGGAAAAAAAACTGAAAAAGAAAAATATTGATTTAAAAACTTTTAAAAACTTCTTGATCGATGAATATCAATCCGAAAATATTATTATATTTGGTTCTACCACAAATTGAAAAAGATGAAAGATAGCAGCACTATTCTAAGCGTAAAGGAAAAATCTGTTGCCACAGGCATGGCTTTCACGCTGATTTTGATTATTGCAGGCCTTTGGAGTCGGGAGTTCTTATTCTACAAGGTTGCAGCAATAACACTTATAATAAATATGGCTCTTCCCGTAGCATATCGTCCGCTGTCAGTCATATGGTTTGGTCTGGCGGACATTCTTGGTTTTATATCGACAAAAATAGTGCTTGGAATTGTTTATTTCCTGATTTTACTTCCGGTAGGATTGTTTAGAAGAATAATTGGGAAAGACACGCTCAAACTGAGGCAATTTAAGAAATCCTCTGGGTCGGTGATGCTGATGCGTAACCACAAATACACTGGAAATGATTTAATTAATCCTTTTTAAAATTTATATATGGAATTTCTTAGGGAACTTTGGGCCTTTTTCAAAACCAGAAAGAAATACTGGCTTATACCTCTATTTACTATTCTGCTGATTCTGGGTGTACTTATTGTATTTTCGGGAGGTTCTGCCCTTGCCCCTTTCATTTACAGCATTTTTTAAAAGATCAGGAATGGCACAGGCAATATTAGGGATATCGGCATTTTACCACGATAGTGCAGCAGCCCTTCTGTCAGACGGTCAGATCATTGCAGCCGCTCAGGAAGAAAGATTCACAAGGGTCAAGCATGATTCTTCCTTCCCTGTTAATGCAGTTAGATATGTTCTTACTGAGGCCGGCCTGAATTTTGATGACCTCGACTCAATAGCTTTTTATGACAAGCCATTCATTAAGTTCGAAAGGTTACTGGAAACATATCATGCTTTTGCTCCCATAGGATTTCTCAGTTTTTCGAAGGCAATGCCGCTATGGATAAAAGAAAAGCTCTTCTTTAGAAGGATGTTATGGGCTGAATTTTCAAAATTTGGTAACCTGCGAAAACCAATATTCTTTCCCGAACATCATTTATCGCATGCAGCAAGCGCTTTCTACCCTTCACCATTCGAAAAGGCTGCAATACTTACTATTGACGGTGTGGGAGAGTGGGCTACCACAACAATTGCCAAAGGAGCCGGGAAAAATATTGAAATTATAAAAGAACTCCATTTTCCACACTCTATCGGTCTTTTATATTCGACTTTTACGGCCTACTGCGGTTTCAGTGTCAACAGCGGCGAATATAAGCTAATGGGACTTGCACCTTATGGTGATCATGACTCAGCGCAAACTGAGTCGTTTATATACAAGATAACCAGTGAGATAGTTGACATCAGAGAGGATGGTTCTATTTTGTTAAATATGGATTATTTCAAATTTGCTACCGGCCTGCAAATGGCAAATGATACGAAGTGGACAAAACTGTTCGGCCTGCCTCCTCGCTTGCCGGAATCGGAAATTTCACAGGATTATATGAATATGGCTCTGGCAATCCAGCAGGTAACAGAAAAGATAGTAACAAAACTGGCAACTTCAGCTCGCTTTCTTACCCAAGAAAGAAAACTGGTGATGGCAGGAGGTGTTGCTTTGAATTGTGTAGCAAACGGCAGACTTTTAAAGGATGATATTTTTGATGACATATGGATACAGCCAGCCGCCGGGGATGCCGGAGGAGCAGTAGGAGCTGCTTACGCAGTCTGGCATATTGTTAAATGTAACGAGCGAATTGCTGATGGTAAGCTCGATTCGATGAAAGGCTTACAATTAGGTCCTGAGTATTCAGAAAAAGAAATTATACAGTCTATTCAGAAATATCAACCCATATATGCGACATACGACGATTTTACAAGCATGGCTGCTATTGTTGCCGAAAAAATTGATCAGGGAAATGTAGTGGGCTGGTTCCATGGTCGGATGGAATTCGGTCCGAGGGCACTTGGGAACCGCAGTATTCTGGCTGATACACGGAACCCAATGATGCAGAGGAAGCTGAACTTGAAAATAAAGTTTAGAGAAGGTTTCAGACCATTTGCACCAGTTGTACTTGAGGAAGATCTGGCTGAATATTTTGATTCGTCGAAGCCATCTCCTTACATGCTTTTCGTTTATAATGTGAAGGATGCCAGACGAAACCAACTGCCTGACGACTACAACAGATTTAAGCTGTTTGATCGTCTCTATTTTGAACGTTCAGATATTCCGGCAATTACCCATATAGACTATTCCGCAAGGGTGCAGAGTGTAAACAAGGATGCCAACCCTAAATTATGGCTGCTGCTGAATGAATTCAAAAAACGCACCGGTTATAGTATCCTTGTCAATACAAGTTTCAATGTAAGGGGAGAACCCATCGTTTGCACCCCCCTCGATGCTTTTCGTTGTTTTATGACTACCGAAATGGATTTTCTGGTAATGGGCAACCTCCTGTTTGATAAGAATGCACAACCCCCCGGGTTGGAAAATCTATTCCATTCAGAAAAAAAGATAGATTGATTTTTTCAAAACTAAAATGAAATTAATGCTTATTTACGATCCTTGTATATCTAATAAAATATGATTATTAAGAAAAAGAAAATTGTTTATTTAAACCAGCATAATAATTGAAACGTATCACTATTAAGAAAAAATGAGAAGAAGAGACTTCTTGAAGACATCCATTGAAATAGCTCAAAATAAGTATGCAATTCAGGCCATTCTTCACAAGATATCAATTCAAACACTTTAGTCATTTTTTTTTAAAATTGAGATTTTTTTATCCGCATTATCTGATACAGATGAGCTATTTAGTGGATCCTTAATAATTTTTAAAGATACGAATGTTAATGATTTATGTTATTTTAAAGCTCTATTTTTGTTTAGATTTTTATTTTTTTTGATCAAAACCCTGCAAATCATGATAATGCAATTACCGTTGCAACCGCAACTTGAGATGTTCAAAACTGTACTAGCCATTTTCAGAAACCCACAACATGAACCTTGTTAGTGGGTAAAGAGATTGACTGGGATTTTCTGGTGAAGGAGTTCGCTCCGTTGTATGGAGAAATAGGGATACCTTCCATTCAAATCAGAACGATAGTTGGGCTTCTGTTTATTAAACATATATGTATAATTATTGATAAGACTGTTAGGGAGAGGTGAATTCATGGAATTAAACTATTACCGCTTTTGAACAGGTGGACATTGGCGGCTATATTTGCAACTGGCGTTTTATGAAGGATGACCATAAATTGTTTCCAAACCGTTTAATGATGACTACCGCGTCTTTTCCAGTTGCTATGTTCGATTTATGGCAACAGGTGAACAAAAGCCCATGGATCTTTGGAGATTTTGTTTTGGGTACGTATGAATTATTTAGGAGAATCAGTGTGGGATATATTTCTTTGGAAAACAGGGAATGTAATTATGCCGCAGGGATTTTTGGAAGAGGATGGCCATATTTTGTTTCAGGTATTGGAGGTATTGACCTTACCGGGTTTGAAAAGCCTCAATCGTATTACCTTGATATCGTTTGGGGTCGAAGTTAGTTGGAGATAGGGATACAAACTCCCGATACTTTTGGAAGAAAGCAAATGATAATTTTTTGAGGTTGGTACGATGAAATTCTTTTTTGGACATGACCAGGGTTGTGACGACTCAGGTCTATTATTAAGTTTTTGCATTCAACCGTCTGGTAATACAGTATTATCTATGGCTGGATAAAACACAGTCATACAATGCTAACCTTTTTTGGGTATCAGAATCTTAAAAAGGATTTTTTACCTTAGCCTATTGATCTGGAATTCATTCTTACAGGCAGAAAGATTTACTGCAAAACGGATAGTTTCAAATGGATTACCACCTTTTTTTATTGTGGTATCAAATACCGATCGTAATATGGCAAATATCTCGGAACCACGTTCGGAACGAAAACTTCCTGAAACTTTCTGCTTAACCTTTATATTCCGGATTGCCCGTTCAGAACCGTTATTGTCATACGGGACATCGGGATAGAACAGAAAGTTGAATACCTGATGCTGGCGCTTTTTCATTCTTTTCTGGAATGGAAATATTTTTGATACTTTATCCGGCAACGATTGATTGATCAGGATTCCAAATTCTTGTAGTAGTGAAGTTCTCTCTTCTAATTGTTCAGTGTACTGTTCCAGTGTCATTGAATTTTTTAAAATGATTGCCTTTTTTAGTATTGCCTTCATGTCAATCACCCATTTATGGTGATATAATTCTTCAAAATAATTGAGCTCCCGCAAAAGATGTGCAAGACACAATTGATGTCTCCGGGCAGACGTTTTTAGTTGCGCACTCAATGAGTCACTTATATAGGTTGCATTTGGAAATCCGTTGGGGAATGTGTTAGTGACTGTTACAAAACCGCGGCTTTTTGTTATTACGATGTAAGTGGCAAGTATTGTTTACCAGGTCCAGGCCCAGTAATTTTCATTTTTCACTTTAACGCCTGTTTCATCGCCACCTATTGTGGTTGCTTTTGTAATCTCTTCTTTTTATCCCCTTGTAGATTGGCAACACAATATTGGCGGCTCTGTTAAGCAGGTTAAATATTGTACCCTCGCTAATTGAGATGCTTGTAATGCTCCTGACTAATTCTGACAAACGGGCGTATGGCACATACTGACGAGAACTAAGGTACGCAGTGAGGGAAATCAAATTGTTCCCATATTGCACAGGAGCAGAAACATCTGCCGGAAAGTTCCCGATGCTAATATAGCCACAGGTGCAGATTGTTTGGAAAATCTGATGCTCAATAACGCTGGCTTTAATAACAGGAATATCTATAACTTGTCTTCTTCCAATTATTTGTGATCGTTCATTATTATGAGTTTTCCCACATTGAGGACATATCTCTTTGGGCCAATGTTCTATTACGCTATCAGGGTTAGCTGACATGAGAAGCGTTTTTCCCTTATGGCCGGGTTGTCCGCCTGATTTTTTATTGCCTTTTTCACGAAGGCTTTGATTCTTGAACCGGAATAGATCATGCGAAGGCGGAAGGGAACTATTGCTGCTGTTTTTGGGTGTCTTAAGCCTTTTTACCTCTTCCTTAAGATCTTGCACTTCTTCTTTAAGGACTTTTGCCTCTTCCTTAAGGATTTGTACTTCTGCCACCAAGTTGTCAACCCTGATCAACAGATCATAGACCATATTGACCAGTTGTTCCTTGTTTAGCTTTCGTAATTCCGCCTTCGAGACCATAACTACTTTGTTTTCAACAAAGATCGTTGCTGAAAATACAAATTAAACTAATGGGGTATCTTATCTCCACCCGTTAATTTGTCTTACATGTTGATAATCACCATGTTATTGAAATTTGTCTTAATTCTCAATGTGTTGATATACTGTTTATTGCAAATCTTACAGGAGATGATCGGATACCCCATTTTAAACTATTATTAACTGATTGTTTACCAACAACGAAGAGTCAAGTTATGAACAAATCAAAACATAATCCCGAGTTTTCAGATTTTACCCCCGCGACAATCGCCCACATAGAAAAGAACAGGTAATTAGCGACTCAATCTACGCAGAACGAGTTCATGGAAAATTAGCAATTCTTAATTAGAGCAGATTTTATCAAAAACAAAGTACCTGAGCATTTACGATTTTTCATTTGATGTGTTGTTATTTATCCAATTAATATTTAAATTTTTAGGAGATAAATTCCCCGCCGCTCGCAGCGAAATAGAAAATAAATTGCCCACTAAAATACCCCGTCCGCTTGCTGCCGAGAGATTCATTTCATCCATATTTCTTCTGTTTTATGAGTATTTGGAAGGGTAAAATTAAAAATGGAACCTTTACCTACTTCGCTTTCAATAGTTAATTTACCTCCATGTCTTTCGATAAAATCCTTGCAAATAATTAACCCCAACCCAGTACTATATTCACCTTCGGTACCTTTCCGGCTTGATTCTGCATCAAGTCGGAAAAGATTAGCGATCATCTCCTTTTTTATTCCAATACCACTATCCTTTATGGAAATCTGAACTAACTTATCGGAGTCCACTCGTGCTGAAACAGCTATTTTTCCACCCCGGGGTGTGAATTTTACCGCATTGGATGTTAAATTCCTGAGAATGCTTTCCAGCATGTTTTTATCAGCTAAAACAAATAAATCAACAGGGATTTCAAAACTGACCGTAATTTCCTTTTTAGTTGCTTCTTCGATAAAATAATTCATATTTTCATAAATAACCGAACTCAATAAAATCGATTCCGGAACAAATGTTGTTAAGCCCCTTTGCATACGTGACCACTCTAACAGGTTTTCTAGTAAGCGAAAAATATTTTCCGCAGAGTTTTTCATTGCCACTGCCAAATTATGAAACTCTTCAGGTGAAATATCCAGCGAATTTTCGGCCATTGCCTCAGTCAATCCCTTTAATCCACTTAACGGGCCCCTCAGATCGTGGGCAATAACGGAGAAAAACTTGTCTTTTTCGGCATTAACTTTTAAAAGTTCTTCATTTTTTCTTAGTATTTCGACCTCCGCCCATATCGTGTCAGTAATATCATGAATTAGCACATGGCGAGCTTTTCTACCGCTATAAATCACTGAATGTGATGTGATTTCTACAAATATTAATTCTCCATTCTTCTTAAGGTGTCTCCATTCACCTGCATTATTATACGAGTTAGTATTTAGCCTAACATCTTCCAAAAGTGCGGAAACGTCTTCAGCTGGTCGGATATTCTTTAATGTCATCGACAGAAATTCCTCTTTTGAGTAACCATAATGTTCAATCGCAGCTTCGTTTACTTCAAGAAAAGACAGGGTTTCAATATCATAAATCCAATTAGGTTGCGGGTTATTGGCAAACATGAAACGATATTTTTCTTCACTTTCCTTAAGTTTATTTTCAGTCAATTTGCTTTCCGTGATGTCCTGAAGAATGCAGTGCGTTTGCCTGAATTGACCATCTACATTATAGGATATTAACCCTTCGAAAGCAATGTATAACGATTTGCCATTTTTATGAACTATTTTAAATTCACTATGAATCTTGCCTTCTGCTTTAAAAATTGAAAATTGTTTCTGAAAGACCTCCCGAAAGGCAGGAGAAAGGAAGTCACCAAACCATTTGCCAATTACTTCCTCACGTGTATAGCCAAGTGTATCTAACCAGTGCTGATTTACTTCAATAAAATTGCCATTAATATCAAGCGACTGATAACCAAGCGGTGTTTTATTAAATAATAATTGAAACCTTTCCTCTCTTTTACTGATTAACTTATTTGTATTTTCTTTCTCAATAATCTGCCTTTTAAGATAAATATTATTGAAGGCTTTTTTCGAAAGTTCATTGGCAAAAGCAAATAACAATTTCGCCACCTTGTTAAATTTTTCAGCTGACATTATGGGTACTTTATGAAGCGCTTCCAAAAAATCTGTCCGATTTACACCAATTTCATCCGCATATTGTAGCATCTGTAGCTCATTCGCATCATCATTTCGTATCTGGCCGATTAACCAGTTGACTATATGTTTACCACCAACGGTTATGCTCACACCTGCATCCCATAAACCACAACACATACCTGGCTGAACGATTGGGCCTGAAATATTTTTTATACAAATCGCTGTATCAGATTTAAAACAATTAGCACGCCCTTTTTCTGTTTTTTGTATGATGTCATTGCATAATGTGGTGAAATTGCTGGCTTTGGTAATCGGCTTGCCATCGGGGGTTGTAATAATAGAAACTACGCCATTAGCATCTGCAAAAAAATCCTGTAGGCGTTGAATTTCTTCAATTTTGAAAATATCGCTAAACTGTATATTATTTAATAGATCGTTTGTCGAAAAAAGTTCGTCCGTTTCAGATTCCATTATATGATTGAATTAGATTTTTTGCGTTTTAAATGAAAAGTGCCTAAAGTAAGGGCGAATTCCCTTTAAGAAAAATTCTTTTCCGAAATTATCATCTCGAAAATTTCAATTAAATTCTTTTTTAGCACTGCTTATTGGTTTGATTCACCTGTTTTTGCTTCGAATTTTCTTGCCTGAACTGTTCCTAATCTTTCGTAAGCCGCTTAAGTCTTTATTAATTGTTTCAGTTGTAAGAAATTTAAGACCATTAATATTCATTGAATTTTTCTTTAGCCAAATTGCTAAATTTTCCTGCTAGCTTATTTATTTTTCAACGGGTTTCAGAATTTTTTTTTGGACAAATAATATACCTAACAATGCGCCAAATGCGACACCCGAAACAACTCCAACTAATATTTTTTATAAGTTTATAATTCAATGTCGTTTAGTTAACGTTTTATTATAAACGTTTGTAGTTCATCGAATAAGGTCGCTTGGGTTTCATATTTCTGGGTTCACTTCTACCCGGTCGTATGATTTCCCTGGTTTTTTCCACAATACAATCGAAGGCTTGCAATGCCTTTTTGTATTGATTCTTTATCATTACTCCGATTAAGATTTCTTGTGTCATTGCCAGGGCGTTAGTTCGATTGATTTTTTGATCGTACTTTCTCTCCTGATCTGCTTTGTATTCATTGGTAACCTTTTCTTCTATCGGGTGTGCATATGCAGCACATAGTGTCATCAAAAAAACTTTGGCATAAAAGTCTTGTTTTACGGCTGTTGATGTTTTTCCTGAAAAATTTTCAAGTTCTATCCTGCTTTTGAGCAACTTATATGCTTCTTCTTCATTCCACCGATAATGATATAATGAATCAAACTCAATGTGTTCATACTCTTTCACGTCCGTTAATGAAGTACACAAAATTTCTTTTTCTCCTGTTTCTAGTTCGATCTTAATCAAACGACAGGTTATTGTTTTGTCCATCATCTCTGAATAATCAGCCAGTTTCTTGCGATCTTTTTTCGGCAAACTAAAAGTTACGATTCGCTCTTTTTCATCGCTTTCTGTAAAATCTTTTACTGTGAGCCACCAGTCGTCTTTCATCCTGACACAGAATTCAACACCGCGTGCCTTTAATAAGAAGAGCAGCCAAATACAAGGATACCCTCTGTCAAGCAATAACAGATCCCCGACTTTTGTTTTATCGATGTACTTCATCAGAAGATCGCGTTCACTGCTGGCATATGGTGCGATTTCTGAATCTATGGTAATTTGATTAAGGACATCGTACAACATAGAAGCCAAAGCCAATGATCTTGGGCTATCTGCCTTAGGACCAAAATTATGTTGCCAAAATTCTTCTATGACACTGGCGTGATTAGGCAATACCAAACAAGTACCATCAACTGATAAAACTCTAAAAACATACCAAAGGTAATAAGCGGCCTCTGCATAAAAAGTATTGCAAGCAACTTCATTCATACGTTTAAATGCCCAGGGGTTTAACTTTGCACGAGCTTGGGAAAGGGCACCCTTGGTGACTTCCCTGATGTTAAAATCGCTTTTGTTGACTATCTTAAAGAAACGATCTAACTCTCGTTGTATTGAGCTCTTGAAGATGATGATGATTACAATTAAATTTTTGAATGTCAGCTTTCTATCTCTTGAAAATACCCCCTTTGGGCCACTTTTTGAATGGCCTTTAAACTCTTCATCTTCAAGTTCATAAACTAAATTTTTAGATAAAATTTCACGGTAATCATCTATTTTGTTGATATTTGAGGTTGTCCCCTTATATCCCAAAAGATAAAACATTCCCCGATAACTACAAACATTTCAAAGAACTATTTTTACCAAAATATCATTAAATCAGTACCTTTAGAAGATTTCCTTAACTAAACGACATTGGTTTATAATTATTTAATTGTTTAAAAATTTTATTCTATATTAATTTTAACCGAATTTCAGCTAACTGGCTTCCTTTACAACCACCACTAATCAAAGATCCTCAAAAATTTTTTTGACTTCTTCAGTAGTTTTTCCCAGCCTCTGTTGAAGTCTGCCGTATAGTTCATCTTCACGACCTTCTTCATATAACAGGTCATTATCAGTTAATTCGGCATAGCTTTTTTTGAGCTTTCCTTTTAGCTCATTCCAGTTTCCTTTCAATTCTGTTGTGTTCATGTTTTAAATTTTTTAATTTGCTATTAAATTTCCTGCATTACAAATTTAGTCCCTGGTTTTCAAAATTCCGCCTCATATCATTTCCACCATTAAGAGACGATTTAAATAGACCTTCTTCCTTGTATAACATTTATCAGTACTGCTATGATTGCAATTACAAGTAAAAAGTGAATGATACCTCCGGCACCGTAACCTATAAAACCAACAAGCCATCCGATAATCAGTATGACGGCAATAAGGTAAAGTAAATATCCCATAATCATTAATCTTTAAAGGTTCAATAATTTAATATCTAATATTCCACATACAAATATCGGAGCCAGTAAATGAATTTTTGTTACAAAATTCCAAGAAAAGTTTACATGATTCACACTTTTGTAATGTGTAAAGGCTGATGGTGTAAGGAAAAAATTTGTACTTTTAATTTGACGTAACGACTGGAATCTTAAATTCATCAGTCGTTGCTTTTGATATCAATGCGATGTGCAAAATCGATCTTTTTTAGTAGCGGTATGTTCTTCCGGCTTGAAAAACGTGGAAACGGTCAAAAGGATAATGAAGGTTCGTTTTTCAATTTAAATGGAGCCTCTTGTTTTGGGATAGGATGTAACGCCCATACTTTGCAAAATCTGTTTGTTAACATTTTCTGCTTCAATTACCTGATCAAAAGTATTTTCTGAAAGGTCTAAGTCAATGATACACCAGTCGGGATAATATTCTTTTTCCACTTTACTGTGCCAAGGATTCATTTCAATGCAACCCAATGTGGCCATGTATAATAAACTTGCTTCATCCTTTGCCACCAGATATTTTCTAATCCGTAATCAAAGGTTTCAATCCAATTCGGAGTGCTGTCTGTTACATCTATAAAATAGAAACTTTCACCGTTAATGCCGTTCGGATGACGGTTCATGGATTGTGGACGGTCTTTTAAATAAGGCAAAATGTAGGGTGCAACCTGATAATAATAGTTGAGCATATCACCTTTGGAAATTTTCTCGTCAGTCCAGTAGATTTTATCAAGATTATTGAACCTTATTTTATGCCCGTTAATCTCCCGAACTTGCGTTTTATCGGTGGGATTCAAGAAAGTTTTGCGATCTCTCTTTCCGGCAGGTTCAATTATTGTTCCTGATTGGGCTTTATCTGTTGAAAGTATTTCATTGGTATCCAGTGCTTTTTCACTGGTAACATCTTCTGCTTTTTTATCCATGCGCATTGCTTCAAACGATGGATGGCGCATAACACCATCAGGAGCAACTTTTCGGTGATGCCATACTGTGTCCACCATGTGAGTTCCTGCTGAGAGAAATTCTTTTGGACAACTTTGTACGGCCTTCCTTTTGGAATTGGCAAGGACATTGGTATTTGACCGGCGGGGATATCGGGTGTATGCTTTGCTGAAGCAACGGCAAGCGGTTTGTAATCTTTTCCGTTGGTCAGTCCCAAATGCAGTTCGTTGTTAATCCTTTCAAGTATCTGCATAAACTCGATTGGGCGGTTACAGTCCAAGCCGCAGAGTTTGCCAACGAAATCGAAACAGTCACCCGAATAATTATCGTTCCCAAAATCTTTCAGACGGTAGCAATCATTGCGCCGGTCGAAGAACACATTGCACGAAGCATTTTTATCCTGGTAAAGCGGGTTCAGAAAATTCCGGCCTACCTGAAATGGAAAAGGAATAAAATGCTGGAATACAGCCATCCCTTTATTCGTGGCCTGTAGTAGGATTTCTTTACTTAGTGCCATTG
>Ga0209511_1000437_pt1 | contig 42899 bp, 21 predicted proteins | sample SSSSmetaG_FD_184141 | JGI IMG/M metagenome (GOLD analysis project Ga0209511, IMG submission 184141) | Glacier valley bacterial and archeal communities from Borup Fiord, Nunavut, Canada, to study Microbial Dark Matter (Phase II) - ​SSSS... | ecosystem: Environmental > Aquatic > Freshwater > Ice >... | reverse complement strand
AATTTCCGGAACTTGTTCTTTCAGAACATCGGTAAGCGTCGCAGAAAGATATCCATTGGGAAAGCGGGCGCCATTAAAATAAGTCACATAGGCCTCAACCTCGTACAAACGATCGTAATTCTTATGAAACTTGTCGTAACTAAAGGCATTCATAATATGCAATACAGCAATAATTGCGCAGGTTAGCCCAAAAGTAAGGCATAGAAAATTGAGTGCACTATACGTTTTGTTGCGCCATAAATTTCGGAAAGCGATTCTGAAAAAAAAGTTATTCATAGTCTTGATAATTAAATATTGATCTCTTTATCCTTTAAAATTCTGTTCATCCTGTAAATCCTGAATCTAATATTTTACTCATACCTCAACGCCTCCACCGGATTCCTGGTTGCTGCTTTCCAGCTTTGCCAGCTCACCGTTAGCAAGGCGATTCCCAAAGTCAGCAGACCGGACAAAGCAAAGATCCACCAGCTTACATCGGTTTTGTAAGCAAAATCTTCGAGCCATTTGTGCATCGTGTACCAGGAAATGGGCGTGGCAATTACAAACGCAATGGCAACCCATTTTACAAAGTCCTTATTAAGCATGGCGATTACCTCCGCTATACGGGCTCCATTTACTTTGCGGATGCCGATTTCTTTAATGCGGCGTTGACACATAAAAAGCGACATGGCTAAAATCCCCATACAACAGATCACAATTGCGCATCCGGCAAACAGCGAAAAGGTTCTACGGAACTCAAGTTCTGATTTATACATATTTTCAACTGCCTGATCAAAAAAACTTATTTCAACAGGGAAGGATGGGGATAATTGAGTTGACATCGCTTTAATTTCATCAATTGTTCGATGCAAAGAATTGAAATCAGCGGTTTGGAGTTTGACCAGACAATAGGATGCGTTCGGTTCATTTTGGATCACGAGTGATGCAATAGGCTGGTTGACTGCCGTGTAATGAAAATCTTTTACGACACCGATTATTTCGGAAAGGCCTGCATCCATACCAAAGCCCATCATGAATTTAGCGCCAATCGGATTTTCCATCTTATTTTCGCGAAGGAATGTTTCATTCACTACCATTTTGTGTTGATCGGTAGAAAGGTCTTCTGAAAATAATCGACCTTGTGTAAGTTGTAATCCGATCATTGGGCCGAAGTTGGCATCGGCGCAAAAGGTGTCGAAACTTAATTCCTTTTTCACACCATTTATTTCCTGATTAGTTCTCCAGTTCGAAATTCCGTTTCCCGGGTAGTATTGAGAAAATGAGATTTTTCCAACGGTAGGTTTGTCCTGAAGCATCTTTTTAAGTACATCCTTTTTCTGGTTCAACTGTGGAGTTAACTTGATCCCGATAATGTTTTCCTGGTAAAATCCCAGGTTGCTGCTTCCAAAGTTAACCTGCTTTTGTACCAATACGGTAAAGGCAATCAGTACAATTGCAATAACAAATTGGGCGGTCACCAGGAGACCCCGAAAAATGGAATTTTCAGAGCCCTGCATAACTGTTTTCTTCAGGTTGTCAACTGCTTTCGACGAGGAGATTCGTAAGGCTGGAATAATACTGAAACCCATACTCAAAATAAAAATTCCCCCAATTGAAACCATCAAAAAAGAAGGTTGGTAAAGCAAATGTGTACTAAAATGAATTCCGGTAAAGTTACTTATGAAGGGAAATAACGTCTGAACGATCAGGATTGCCAAAAAAAACGACATCAAAAACAGGATAAAAGCTTCGGAAAGTACATTTATCAGGATGTTCGAATTACTTGCGCCAATAACTTTAAGAACACCTGTTTGCCTGATTTTCTCCATCCATTGGGATGAAGAAATGTTAATAAAATTGACCAATGCAATCATTAATACCAGTGCCGCCACCAACATCAGGATCATTACTTTTTGCTTGTCACCACAATGCAGATAATTACTTCCAAAAAGTCCAAATTTGGAAAAATAGATTTTTGTAAATGGGTTAAGTTTCAATCCTGAAAAATTCGCTTGTTCGTTTTTTGGGAAAAGAGCGAAGATCTTTTTCGCGGTTTCATCGGGTTTTGTTCCTTCTTTCAAAAGAACGAATGTCTGGAAATTGCACCATCCCCAATCAGTAAACTCACCTCCATTGGGCATAACAATTTTGCGAGTCGCAATAGAAGCTAACGCGCTAAATGTTAAGCTCGAATTTGCTTCAGGCTCATGAATAACTGCTGAAACTGTCAGTAACTTATCGTTGTTCAATTTTACTGTTTTGCCCAGTGCCGGTCCGTTTCCAAAAAGCTTTTTGGCCAATGTTTGGGTAAGAACAATGGTCAGGGGTTCTTTCATCGAGGTTTCGAGATTACCTTCAACTGGTTGGTAAGTGAAAAGGCGGAAGAAATCCTCATCGGCAAAAACGAGGTCTGAAGTAATCGGTTCCCGTTCTCCGGCCTGGAAAACAGGTGTTTCCCATGTACTGGCCATCCTGACTGTTGATTCGACCTCCGGTATATTCAGATCAATTTGATCTTTCAGTATGCCTGGCATGTGCATTTTGATGCCCATATCGGCATACAGGTACAACCGATCACCATTTTTATGGTAATTGTCAGTGGTCAATTCGCTGTACGAATAAACCGAAAGGATGATGACCAGTGATAAACTAACTGCCAAACCCAAAAGGTTGATCATGTTGGTAACCGGTTTCCGGACAAAATTCCGGATCATCGAATCAATTATTCTTTTCATGACTGTATTTTTTTTATATATGATTCTTCCTGTTTTAACGATTACACGGTATTTTTATCATCATTTGCCACTCTGCTAACTCATTCGTCTGAATCAGGATTCTCAGGATTATAAGATTTTCAGGATTAATACTTACTAAAATTCTGTTCATCCTTCCATCCTGCAAATTCTGATTCAGACTTTTATTCATACCTCAACGCCTCCACAGGATTTCGCGTTGCAGCTTTCCAGCATTGCCAGCTCACTGTCAATAAGGCAATCCCTAATGCCAACAATCCTGCCAATCCAAATATCCACCAGTTTAATTCCGTTTTATAGGCAAAGTTCTCGAGCCAGCGACTCATGGTGTACCAGGCAATGGGTGTTGCAATTAAGAATGCCATTGCTACCCATTTTACAAAGTCTTTATTCAGCATTACCATCACTTCTGAAACCCTGGCACCGTTTACTTTGCGGATACCGATTTCTTTGGTGCGGCGTGTGATGGCAAAAACGGCCATTCCAAGGATTCCCAATACAGATATTACAATTGCCAGTATTGAAAAAGCAATGGTGATATTCTTAAGCCGGGTTTCATCCTGGTATTTTTCATTCAATAAATCTTCAAAAAAACTATACGAAAAGCCTCTTTGATCACGGTATTTTTGATAGGTATCGCGAATATATTTCAACGTTTCTGCACGGTCTTCCGGAGCAATCTTCACATTCATCGTCATGATATTCTCCGGGTTGTTGGTAAGCACCAACGGCCCGATCGGATAATGCAACGGACGGAAATGAAAATCTTTTACCACCCCCACAATCACATTGTCGCCTAACCTCTGCCCGATAGGATCGGCAAATCCGAGTATTTTTTCTGCACTCTCATTGATGACAATCGGTATCGAAACCGTGTATTCTTTTCCTTCCTTACGGCTTTTGCCTGCCTTTTCCCCTTCCTTCCAATAAGCGCTGTAATTCATTTGCAAAAACTGTCCTTTTACAACTTCCAACTGGTAGGTTTTGGCAAAATCTTCGTCTACCCAAAACAACGACGCATTTAAACTATCAGTTCGCCCCTGTTTCGTCAGCGCGAAAGTTGATTTCCATCCAAAATCGACAGGAGCGTAGGTACTTGCCGAAACACTCCGGATATTCGGGTTTTTCAGTAACTCATCCTTAAAAGACTTGCTGTCATACCATAAACCTGTCGGGATAACCACAACATCTTTATTGTTTAGCCCAAGATCTTTGGTCCGGATATAATTCAATTGTTTGACAAAAAGCATCGTAGCAATGATGAAAAAAATTGCAATGCTAAACTGGACAGCTACTAATGATCGTATAAACCCGGTTTTTGATCCGGTGCCATTTCCTCCCCGGAGAATGCCAGTGGGTTTTAACGATGATAAAACAAGTGATGGATATATTCCTGCTACGACCCCCGTTAACAATGTAATCAGCAATAGATTGGCAAGTAATCTAAACGAAAGGTTGAGTTCAAGCTCTTTCCCTGACAAATTACTGAACCAGGGAAGAATAAGCCAGATAAACAATAGTGCAAGTATCGTTGCAGCGAAAGTCTGAATGATAGACTCGCTCATAAACTGCCTGATGATATCGTAACGACTCGCTCCATTTACCTTTTTGATTCCGATTTCGGTCGATCGCTCCGAAGCCCTTGCGACGGAAAGAACCGAAAAATTAAACGATGCCATCAGGACAATCAGTAAAGCCAATCCCGAAAATATCCAGACATACTTGTAGTCGCTAATATTTTTATCGTTTATAGATGTCTCGTAGTCAGAGTAAAGATGAATATCGGCAAGGGGCTGAAATAAAAGCTTATCCGAAATCTTTGAATACCTGCTGATATGGTTGGTTATCCGCGAAAGAAACTCGTCGTTGAATTCGGCATTTTTAGCCAGTTTGATATACACATGGACACCTTTATCTGACCAGTTATTAGCCAAACCTGCTATCCTGCTATTTTCTTCTGACATCATATAACCGAAATCCAGATGACTTTGCGTTGGAATCCGAACTACTCCACCGACCGTGTAAACGGTTTTTGTATACTTATCACTAATCAGTGTTTTGCCCAAAGCAGGACTATTTCCGAATAGTTTATGGGCAACAATCTCGGAGAGCACAATATTTGAAGTGTTTGCAAATGCGCTTTCAGCAGTTCCTTCTGTAAATCGAAAACCCTTGAAGATTTCGAAAAAATCGCTGTTTGACCAGCATTCCCGCGCTTCAATTTTCTCGCTTCCCGGCTCGCGTTGTAAGGGAGAATCTTCAGAACTGAAAATTATATAAGTGGCCTTTTCAATCTGAGGAAAATCCGTTTTTAACGTTCGTGCAACAGGACGGTAACAACCAGCCGACTTCACAACTTCATTACCCTGCTTTGCAAGGGTCAGAACCCTGTAAATTCGCTGATAGTCGGGATGAAATTTGTCATAACTCAATTCGTTGAAAACCCATAAATAAATCAACAAACTCGCAGCAATCCCTATCGTAAATCCAACAAATGTTATCAGCGAATAAACCGGATTCTTGCTGAAATTTCGATGGGTTATTTTATAAGGGTGGTTCATGTAATATCGTTTAATCGGATTAATGCTTTTTACCTGACAATCATTAAAATATCATCCTGGTCAGCGACCGAAGCAGCCAATTGTTTTAGCTTTTCTTTTTTATCGGCTGAGGCAATCGATTTTTGGAACCGATTGCTTTTTACCTCAGATTTTAGCTCGTTTCCTTTTAGCGAGAGCAGAATCTCACCATTTTTGTCCACCATATAGGATTGCGGCCAAACCGGGATACCGCCATCAATGTCATTCCTTAGGATTTGCGGAGTATAATCAGTAGGCTCACTTTCAATTATGGATAACTTTTGCTTTTCCTTTGAAAACAGCGCATGGAAAATCTTAACACTCTTACTTTTGCGAGTATTCGGACAATCATAGTTGTCTTTTGTAAAGGTCATGTAGATGTAGTTCTTGGTATCGGCCCAATCCTGTGGAATTATTTTTCCTTCAAGGCTAGCATCCGGATCTACCCCTTCCTGTTTGCTGACCTTATACTTTCCCAGGTTTAGCACATAAACAGGTTGAAGTCGGTTAGGTGGAATTACCTGGAAAATAGTGTCATTAAAATCGCTTCTGAAGAATAGATTGCCTCCCTTCTCATATTGTGTGCCCCAGTCGGTTCCACGCATCTGCATTTTTGTGTAGTTTTTTAATTGCTCAAGCTTAGCAAATGTGGCCAATGTGTCACCCCGCTTCCCAACTATTCCCAGCATATTTTTCCCGTGCAAATTGTTGATATAAGTGTTCCGGTCGGGTGAGAAAACACCAATCCTCTGATACATACCGTCAGGATCTATACTCATAATTCCCTGATGCTTGCGGGGAGTTGGAGGTGTTGTATTTCCATGATTCAGATCAACCAGTATTTGTCCCAATCCTGAAATTTTATTTTGATTCTCGGGATCGAACCGTGTGTCCGGAGCAGGTTGATCCTGGCTGCAATCATATTCCATGATGTACTTCTGACCTGTTATATTGTTGCTGTACAAGTAAAACAAGTTGTCACCGCGTGCCCAAACCGAAGTACCGCCACCTTTAAGTGTATAGTCGTTCCAAAATTTAATCCGATCTTCCTTTGCATTAAACTCAACTCCGGTCAGTTCATTTTTTACAACGGAACGAATAAACCTGCCTTCTTTTGAAAAAAGATGGGTACCGTAAAGATTAATTGCGACGATGTAGTTATCCGTCAGGTAATATTTGTATTTCAAATCGCGTGGAAGATTCGCGTCAGGTACAGCTTCTATGCGAATGTATTTAATATCGGATGCCACATCCGAAAGTTTGAAGTCCCGGGTGTTATTTAAACTTCCGGCAATATCAATAACCATTGGCCGCATGTTCAGATCAACACTCCTCACCTCTTTAAACCGAAATCCTTTTGGAAGTTTGGCGATAGAATCAGTCAACTGTTGTTCCTTTTTTAAATGGGTAGCTTCGTCACTTGCCAATTTCTCTTCTTCAGTAAGGATTTGCTTTTTTAATTCTTTTTCATTGTTTTTCATGCGGTTGCCTCCACACGAAAAGAAAAGGGTGACGATGGTACAAAGTAAAAAGGTTCTGGTCAATATCATGTCCGTTTGTTTTAATGATAAAAGGCATTCCGTGTAGCTGCTTTCCAATACATTAGTCTGAATCAGGATTTCCCGGATTTAAGGATTTTCAAGATTAATACTCTCCTTTTTAAAATCCTTTTTATCCTTTCATCCTGTAAATCCTAATTCAGACATTATCTATTCACATCACTTCTTATGTTCCCATCCTCCAGTCTGATGATCCTTTTCCCGTATTGGGCAAATTTTTCATTATGCGTGACTTGAATAATGGTAACTCCCTCATTGTTTAATTCCTTTATCGTTTCCATGATCATTTCACCCTGAGTAGAATGCAGGTTTCCGGTTGGCTCATCAGCTAATAGGAGTTTGGGTTTGCCAATGATGGCTCGGGCAATACCCACCAGTTGTTGCTGTCCGCCAGAGAGTTGTTGCGGAAACAGATCTTTCTTCGCAACCATGTTGAAGCGGTCGAGCAGATCGGCCACCATCGCCTGACGGTCGCGGCTTTTCACACCTTTGTAAATGAGTGGTGTTTCGATGTTTTCGTAAACTGTCATTTCCTCAATCAGGTGGTAAGCCTGGAAAATAAAGCTGATGAAATTCCGGTGGTAATCGACCCTGGCGTTCTCTTTCAGGTCGAGAACCGAATTCCCATTCAACGTATAGTTACCGGACGATGGGGCATCCATTAAGCCGATGATATTCAGCAAGGTTGATTTCCCTGAACCACTTGGGCCCATTACACTTAGAAATTCGCCCTCTTTCACATCAAGGATGATGTCCTTCAACACATAAGTCCGTTGAAACTTCGAATCGTAGTACTTGTCGATGTTGGTTAATTGGATCATAATTTTTTACTTAATTATAATTTATATTGTATCACCCCCCTATATGCCAATGTTTTACCTTGGGCGAAACGCTGACGATGAATTGCAATTATATCAGTGCTTCACTTACTTGCTTTTTCACCTCGGTGATAATCTGTCCGTCGAACAGGTTTACGATCCGGTGGGCAAAATCGGCATCATGCATCGAGTGTGTCACCATCACGATGGTAGTTCCCTCGCGGTTCAGTTCGGTGAGCAGGTTCATTACTTCGAGACCGTTCTTCGAGTCGAGATTACCGGTTGGCTCATCGGCCAGGATTAACCCCGGATTAGCCGCTACTGCACGGGCAATGGCAACACGCTGTTGCTGACCACCCGAAAGCTGACGTGGAAAATGCTTCCGTCGATGACTGATCTTCATCCGTTCAAGAATGGCCTCCACGCGGGCTTTTCGCTCCGAGGCACTCATCTTGAGGTAAATCAGCGGCATTTCGACGTTTTCAAAAACATTCAGCTCATCAATCAGGTTAAAACTCTGAAAGACAAAACCAATGTTTCCTTTGCGTAATCCAGTCCGCTGGCTTTCGCGCAAATTTGAAACATCAACACCATTGAATAGGTAACTTCCGCTTGTAGGATTATCAAGTAATCCGACAATGTTCAGCAGTGTCGATTTTCCGCAGCCCGAAGGACCCATTATGGCAACAAACTCGCCTTTTTCCACATTAAAATTGACTTCATTCAAAGCGGAAGTTTCAATCTCATCCGTCTGAAAAATCTTGGTAAGATTCTGTGTTTTGATCATGACTATTATTTTTAATGAATTTGAACTTTAATTTTTTATTTATCCGTGAAATTCTAAAATATGATTTTAATATTTCACGGATAAAACTGGTTCAGCATCGTGAATTATTATTTATCCCGATCAAATTATTCATGAATATTTTCATCTTGATTGCAATATTTCATGATTATTTGCCGAATCTTTAGTAACTCATTGTCTGCATCAGAATTAACCGGACTTAAGGATTTTCAGAATTATTTTTTCTGGACCATTCATCTTTTACCCATATTTAAATCCTGTTCATCCTTCCATCCTGCAAATCCTAATTCAGACATTGTTATTCATACCTCAGCGCCTCAACAGGATTCCTCGTTGCCGCTTTCCAGCTTTGCCAGCTGACAGTTAACAAGGCGATTCCCAATGTCAACAAACCTGCCAAGGCAAAAATCCACCAACTCAGTTCCGTTTTATAGGCAAAGTTTTCGAGCCATTTGTGCATCGCGTACCATGCAATGGGTGTGGCAATTACAAATGCCATTGCCACCCATTTTACGAAGTCTTTGTTGAGCATGACCATCACTTCAGAAACTTTTGCACCATTTACTTTGCGTATGCCGATCTCTTTAGTGCGTTGTTGAATACTAAATAAGATCAGACCCAATATCCCAAGAATGGATAGAAAGATTGAGATACCTGAAAGTCCGGTTATTATCTTTGCCGTGTTTATTTCTGATTTGTAATTGAGACTAATCCTCTCGTCCATGAATTGGAAACTGAACGGCCATTGTGGAGCGATATCCTTCCAGATCGCTTCAATTTGCTTTAATGTTGCAGAATAGTTGCCGCTGCTCAGTTTGATCGCGATTTCATATTTGCCCCAATCCTTTATGTAGTACATTATTGGTTTAGAAGCTTCGCGCAAGGTGAAATATTGCATGTCTTCAATCACCCCAATCACCTCAAGTTCATTGTTGGGAGCATCGACATTGTTCTGAATGACAATTCTTTTGCCTATGGGATCGATCAAATTGAGCGCTTTAACAGCCGATCGGTTAATGATCATCCCTGTCGTTTTATCACTCGAAATATTGATGTCGAAGTCACGACCTGCCACGAAATTGGCACCTACCGTTTTCAGAAAATCGTGATCAACGGAAATTTGCCCTAAATCTGTTTTTTGATCACTCAGATTAGGTAACCAGGCAGGCGAAAAATTATTGATTGTATTACCAGGAGCATTTTGCGCAACGCCAATACTTTTAATCATTGGCAAATTGCTTAGTTTTTGCCTGAACAGATTGTAACGTTCGTTCATATCTTCGGTGTAAGGGTTGTAAACGATCAAAGTGTTTTCTTTATCAAAACCAGTTTTTGTTTTCATCACCAATTGAAGCTGGTTATTGATCACAATGGTTGAAGAAATTAACAGGGTGGCAATGGCCAATTGGAAAGTCACCAGCGCACCCCTTAACCATTGTTGGTTTAGCAGACCTTTGACTTCCAGTATACCAATCTGGTTCTTAAGAGCTTCGGCTGGTTTTATTGAATTCAGGAATACAACCGGATAGATGGATGAAAAAATGACAGATATGATAATCAATACCAAACCAGGCATCAATACCGACCAATTAATCAACAGTGATTTGCTGCTTAACCCATTAACCACAGGCAACATTAGAAAAGTCAATACTAGTGAAAACAGAAACGCCATCAGAATGAAAACCGCCGTTTCAAGAAGCTGGTCTGTAAGGATGGTATATCCGGAAGCCCCATTCACCCGTTGAATACTGATTTCTTTCGCTTTTCGACGACAATCAGCAGTCAGCATATTTATGTAGTTGGCAATTGCAATTCCCAGAATTAGTAAGGCAATAATAACCAGCCCATAAACCACTTTTATGTCGCCTTTAATGGCGTTATCCCAACGTGTGCCAACTGACTTCAAATGAATATCGCTTAAAGGCTCCAGGTACATTTCAAACTCCCGCTTGTTTTTGTCTGCTCCATTCCCTTCGGCAAAAAGACTGGCTAATTGGGTTTCTACTTCATTCTTGTTTACCTCATCGGGAATATGCAAATAGTAACAAAAGGCAGATATGTACCATTTGGAAAGCATATCTTTGTTAGTGGCCTGATAACTGAGTACAGGAGCTAGGAAATTCATGGTAAAATGTGATTGTTGAGGCAAATCTTTCACAACTGCAGAAATAGTAAACTCCTGATTATCTTGTTTGATAATCTTTCCCAAGGGATTTGTATTTCCAAAATATTTCTGAGCGGTCGATTGGTTGATAATAACATTCAATGGTTTTGCCAAAGCTTCTTTGGGGTTGCCTAAAACGAAATCAAATTGAAAAATATCAAAGATTTCAGGGTCTGCAAACAAGAAACTTGTTGCTGTATAGGTTGTGTTATCAATCGAAATGAATCTTTCGCCCATGTAAGTCTGAAACCTTGCGTACTTTTCAATACCAGGTATTTTAGCAAATTTTTCAGCGAAGACAGCTGGAAATGAACAACTCGTATAACTTTTGTCGTTCGACTGAAGGTTAAGTCGGTAGGTGTGCCCAAAATTCTTATTGTACTTGTCGAATGACATCTCATCTGAAACAAAGAGGTAAACCAAAATACAGCAGCAAAAAGCAATCGTAAAGCTTATTAACACAAATGAGGTCGTTAATCTTCGGTAGAGAAGGTGCCTGAAAATATTTCTAACTTTTCTCATCATTGTATTTATTTAATTTCTTAAACTCTTTCATCGTGCAAACCCTGATTCTGACCTGCTACTTAAACACCACCCGTTCGTTATCTCCAAACATCTCATACCCCGATGTTATTACCTTCTCTCCAGGTTTCAACCCTTCAAGCACTTCATAGAATTGCGGGTTTTGCCTGCCAATTTTTACCTGACGGCGGACGGCTTCAGTACCGGAATCGGTCAGGACATAAACCCATTGCCCACCTGTACTCTGATAAAAGCCACCACGCGGAATAAGCAGTGCCGTTTCGGGCTGTCCAAGTTGAAGTTCAACGTGGTAGGTTTGTCCCGGCCGGATGTTCTCCGGAACATCTTTGTCGAAAACAAGATCAATCTCGAAAGTCCCTTCACGAACATCGGGATAGACATTTTTTACCACCATCGCGAAGTTTTTATCCTGTCGTGTAAATGAAGCTTCAAGACCTTTCTTAACCCTGTCGATGTAATGCTCATCAATCTTTGCCGTTACCTTGAATCCACTCAGATCGTTCAGCTGTCCCATCCGCTGTCCTTGCGGAATCGACTGGCCGATCTCGGCATCAAGCTGACCAATCTGCCCATCAATGGGCGCCTTCACCTGAAGATTCTCCAGTCGTTCTTTTACAAGTTCAAGATTCGTATTCATCCTGCCAAGACTGAATTCCATCTGGCTTACCTGAACTTCACGTAAAGTAGAATCAGTTCTTTGCCGCGCAGCAAGGATCTGGCGATTTTTAACAGCAAACTCGTATAGCTCTTTTGCATCGAGGTATTCGTTTTTCGAAATAATATCTTTCTTGAAAAACCGTTCACTCTGCTCAAAAACCCGTTTTCGTTTAATTATATCATAATCCTGCTCAAGAAGCTGCCGTTGAAGCGCAAGCCGTTCCTGCTCCATCGAGATCCGCGTATTCCGAAGAAAATTAATCTGTTCTGCAAGGTTAGCCTCCGTCGACAAGATGTTCAATTTCAGATTTGAATTCGTCAGACGAATGATTACATCGCCCTTCTTTACAGTTGCACCTTCTTCATTCACAATCTCTTCAACCCGACCACCCTCCTCAGCATCGAGGTAGATAAACCGGATCGGTTCTACTGACCCGATGATGCGGATATAATCATTAAAGATACCTTCAGAAATGGTACTTATCGAAATTTTTTCTTCCTGAATCCGCACAGTAGAGACATTTTTACCAAGCAACATCGTGATAAACATCACAAGAAATATTACCCCTACGACCGATATCCAAAACTTTTTCTGTTTCCATAAGCTCCTTTTTTCCCTTATCCGATCCATTCCATCCATGATCTTTATCTTTTTAAGCCTTTGTGTTTTCTAAAATTCGTGTCGTACCAGCCGTTAATTGAGATAAATTGCTGCTGACTACACTTCATTTTAACCAAGATCGTGCCATCTGACATATACTTTTAATTATCTGTTCATTAGCTGTCACCTCAATTACACCAAGTGTCAATAATATTAACAACCCGGTCTAATGTTTATACAACCGCTTGTATGACTCAAAACCAATACATATCTTTGGATAACAAATTTTTAGCGATGGAAACCGGACGAATACTTATTGTGGATGACAACAAGACGCTTTTGAATGCGCTTGAATTGGCGCTGCAACCCGATTTTGAATCGGTTACCTGTCTTTCGAATCCAAAACAACTTCCGTTTATTCTTCAAACAGAAAAAATAGATGTTATCCTATTGGATATGAATTTCGTTGCAGGAATCAATTCGGGGAACGAAGGTATTTTCTGGCTCTCCGAAATCAAAAAACTAAAGCCGGAAATCCAGGTTATCATGATGACGGCCTTTGGTGATGTGGAGCTGGCAGTGAAAGCATTAAAGATGGGGGCGTCGGATTTTGTACTCAAACCATGGAACAACATCCGTTTGCTTGAAACGATCAAGGCGGCAGCCCGCATAAAAATATCTCAGGAAAAAATCAACCGCATAAAAGGAGAAAGTGGCACAACATCCAACGATCACTTGAAAGTGGCCGAGATGCTTGGAGATTCTCCTGTCATGAAACGAATTCTCAAAATTATAGACAAGGTAGCCCCCACCAATGCCAATGTGTTAATTACCGGAGAGAATGGAACCGGTAAAGAGCTTATTGCAAGGGCCATTCACAGTAAATCGTTAAGAGCCTCACAACAGATGGTTGGTGTCGATATGGGGGCAATTACCGAAACATTATTTGAGAGCGAACTTTTCGGACACGTGCGGGGAGCCTTTACTGATGCGAAAACCGCCCGTGACGGAAAGATAAAAATTGCAGACAAGAGCACACTTTTTCTTGATGAAATTGGGAACCTATCTCTTCCCCTCCAGGCGAAGCTTTTGGCATGTCTTGAAAACCGTCAAATAGTCCCCGTCGGGGCAAATCATCCTATTCCGGTTGATATCCGCCTGATATGCGCTACAAATTGTGACATTGACCTGATGGTTGCCGAAGGCCGTTTCCGCGAAGATTTGTTGTTTCGCGTCAACACAATAAGGATTGAAGCACCGCCTCTGCGCGATCGCGAAGAGGATATTATCCTGCTGGCCAATCACTTTCTGAACTACTATTCAAAATACTATCATAAATCAAAACTTATTTTAAGCGGGAAAGCAAAAGAAAAATTCCGTCATTATCATTGGCCTGGCAATGTTCGCGAATTGCGCCACGCGATGGAAAAGGCAGTTATTCTTTCGGAGACAGAAATACTCCAACCTGAAGATTTTCATTTCAGACCAACAGCTGAACGCGATGATTCGCGGAATACGCTTGAAGATATGGAAAAGTTAATGATAGAACAGGCGCTTGCCGAAAATGGCGGGAATATGAGTGCAGCCGCTATCAAGCTGGGAATCACACGTCAAACCTTGTACAATAAGGCAAAAAAATATGGGTTCTAAACCTTTCATTCAGAAAATAGGCTGGCAGGTTGTATTGATCGGTATTACTTCCCTCACTACTGCTTTCCTTTGGTTTGGCCCGAACAGACCTTTGATTTTTTTCCCATTATTGCTTTTGATATTTCTGCTGATCAGGCTTTTCCGGTTTCTTCAGCGGACAAATCAGGATATTGCGTTGTTCTTTGAGGGATTAATGAACGAAGATTCTTCCATTAATCTTGAATTAAAAACAGCTCCCCCCGGATATGCTTATCTTAGCAAATCGTTGCTTCGGTTAAGCAAGGCAGTCCGCGATGAGCGCGTTCAAAACCGTTTTCAGCAGCAGTTTTATGAAGAATTAATCAGCCATTCAACTTCAGGTCTGCTTGCTTATGATGAAATTGGACAGGTAAAACTGGTAAATCCTCCTGTACTTGGTTTTCTGGGTCTACATCACCTCTCTTCGATGAAAACAATTGAAAACAGGTTTCCGGCGTTTTATCAATCGATCAACAATCTCCAGCCGGGAAAAACAATCGTTTATAAATTTTCGTCCGAAGGCGATACGATTCCATTACAAATCAGGTCGAGCCTTTTCAATTTCGGTGAAAAAAGGTATCGTTTACTCGCCTTTCAGAATATTAAAACCGAACTTGATGAAAAAGAGGTGGAAGCGTGGCAAAATCTTTTCAGGATACTGTCGCATGAAATAATGAATTCTATTGCTCCAATCACCTCTCTCGCTCAATCAATTACAAAGTCACTTCCTGATGAATCAGAAGAAACTCTTTCATCAGAAAAGGTCGATTTCAACAGGATCAGGCGAATTGCCACAACCATTGAAGGACAAAGTAACCTGATGATGTCGTTTGTTGAGAAATACCGAAAGCTTTACAAAATTCCCGAGCCAGATATCAAACCAATTAATGTTGCCGACTGGCTTTCGCGGTTCAGGATACTTTACCACCAGGAAATGATCCAAAAGGGGATTCGGTTCGATGTCATCCAGTCAGAGGTTGATCATTTTTATGCCGATGACAACCTGATTTCACAAGTAATCGTTAACCTGCTAAAGAATGCGCAACAAGCATTAACCGCCTCTGGCAATGGAATCATTCGGTTATCTGTTACGAATACAGATGAGCATATCCTGATCGCTGTCGAAGACAATGGTCCCGGAATTCCTGAAAAATATGCTAATCAGATCTTTATGCCGTTTTTCACCACCAATCCCGGGGGGAACGGAATTGGACTGGCCATTTCACGGCAAATTGTTCTCCGGCATGGGGGTACAATCACCTTCTCATCGGTTCCTGAAAAGGGGACGAAATTCAGTATATTACTTTAAGTGGAACGTTAGGTGGATTTATTAAATACATTTCACCATTGTATCGAATATGTAAATATTTTTCACCAACAATAACCATTATTCACGTATCTTTGTAATAACTATTAATCACAAGATACAATGGATAATAATCGTATTTCACAAGAAGTAACTGTTTTTCACGACAGAATCACTCCAGAGAAAGGTGTATTGGTTGGTTATGGAGCTGTAATTGAAGTTTTGCACTTACCAGTCCCGCTTCCATCAAAGTTGGCTTTAATCAGCGAAAAAAGAAGAAAATATCAAACAGAAGACTGGCAGGTACTTACGCCTCGTCATCAACCGCAGGAAACTTTATATGGTCATTTAGTATTTGCTCTTAAATATGAAGGGTTAAATCTTCTGTTTTTTAAAAAACTGTTCCAAAAGATTGAAAAAGCAACCATCGAAAATTGGGTAAAAAGTGAACCACTTGGCCTATACAGCAGGAAAATATGGTTTTTGTACGAATGGCTGTTGCAGGAACAATTAGAAATAGCAGATTTAAAGGAAGGTAACTATGTTCAACTCGTAGATGAAGTACAACAATATACAAGCAACTCCAGTATCAACTCGCCTCGTCATCGCATTCGCAATAATTTACCTGGTACGGTGAATTTTTGCCCGTTAATATTCAAAACTCCTAAGCTTGAAAATTTTGTACATGCCAACATATCCAACATGACTAATTCGGTGTTCAATGGTGTGCACAAAGACATACTATTACGAACATCTGCGTTTCTATTATTAAAAGATTCTAAAGCATCATTTTCCATTGAAGGCGAAATCCCAACTCAAAACAGGGCAATACGTTGGGGCAAGGCTATTGGTCAGTCTGGCAATCGTCCGTTATCGAAAGATGAACTATTGCGATTACAACAAATTGTAATTGAAAACAGCCGTTTTGTAAGTTTAGGATTTAGGAAGGAAGGTGGATTTGTAGGAGAACACGACCGAAGTACCGGTGAACCTATACCAGAACATATATCAGCCCGCTGGCAAGACATTAACACCTTGGTAGATGGCTTGTTAAATACATGCAATTTATTAGAAAAAGATAAATTTCATCCTGTTTTGGCAGCGGCGAAAATAGCATTTGGCTTTGTTTTTATTCACCCTTTTGTTGATGGAAACGGAAGAATACATCGTTACCTTTTTCATCACATTCTAGCAAAAATGAAGTATACACCTCAGGGAATTATTTTCCCTGTTTCGGCGGCTATCCTTGAAAGAATTACAGACTACCGAAAAGTGTTGGAGAACTTCTCTCATCCTTTACTCGATTTTATCGAATGGCGAAAAACCGACGACAACAATATAGAAGTGCTCAATGATTCCATCGATTACTACCGTTATTTTGATGCCACTCTTCAGTCTGAATTTTTAATTGAATGTGTCGAATATACAATCAATAAGATAATTCCGGAAGAGGTCACATACCTGCAAAGCTATGATACACTAAAATCATGGCTCGACGATCGCTTCCAAATGCCAGATGAAACAGTGGCTTTGTTGATCCGCTTTTTGGAGCAAAATAATAGCAAGATATCCAGGCGGGCAAGAGATAAGGAATTTTCGGCTTTGACTGATGAAGAAATAGAGGAAATAGAGAAGAATTTCAAGCTTTGTTTCGAAAAACAATAGGGCTCGTTGATATTTTCTCCGGAAATATTTTAACTCATTATTGCCTTCGTCGGAATTTAAAACCACCGATGAGACAACTCAAACATTACAATGCAGTTACAGCATCAACAACCCATTTTCTCTTAATTGTTTAATCGAAGTACTATTCCAGAAAAGCACAAAATCCTCACCTGTTTGCTCTTCAAATGATTTTTCCAATTCCCTAAAAGATGGTTGTGATGATTGGCCGACAGAAATTTTCGGAATTTGGGTGAAAAGCCAATTGCCTTCTTCATGCTTCAGGTGGATCACCAAATCCTGTTTTTTATTCGCAAAGGAGATTTCAGCCATTTCGTATGTTTGATTTTTTTTCTTCTTCGAATAATAGCGAATAGAAGGAAGTCCTCCCAGCCACACGATTCTGGCATGAGGTTTTACCGATTCATATTCCACATCATCAATCGCCTGCTGAATATATTTTGGAGGGATCGAGGTTCGGGGCACTTTAAAATCGAACCAATCCTGAAGCGGTAGTTCGAAACCAATTTCGTGCATATAGTTGAAAAGTGATTTTTTGAGTCCTTCACTGAAAAGTTCATGATTTGCTCCCATTGGATCGTCGTGAATCAAATCATTGTTGGCGAATGTTCCTGGCTTTTCATTTTCAATTTTCACGTTAAACTCATCCGGATTCAACCCAATCGGGCTGTGCGCCGTCATTGCAAACTGGTGCCAGAATCCCGACTGAACTACTCCGGCCTCGAACAACTGCCTCACAACTTCCAGCGAATCGATGGTTTCCTGTGCAGTTTGTGTGGGGAAGCCATACATCAGATAAGCATGAACCATGATACCAGCCCGTGTGAAATGGTCAGTTACTTTTGCAACCTGTGCAACACTCACACCTTTGTTAATCATTTTCAGCAATCGGTCGGATGCCACCTCCAATCCTCCAGAGACAGCAATACAACCCGACTCTTTCAGCAACAAACACAAATCGTAAGTGAAGCTTTTTTCGAATCGGATGTTGGTCCACCAGACCACCGTGAGTTTCCGGTGGATGATCTCTAAAGCCAAATCGCGCATCAATGCAGGTGGTGCAGCTTCGTCTACAAAATGAAATCCAATCTGCCCGGTTTGCCGGATCATTTCTTCGATGCGGTCGCATAAAATCTGCGCGCTAATAGGCTCATAACGTTTGATATAATCGAGCGAAGTATCGCAAAACGTGCATCGGCTCCAGTAACACCCGTGAGCCAGTGTAAGTTTGTTCCAGCGTCCATCACTCCAAAGACAGTGCATCGGATTTACGATTTCGATCACCGAAAGATAAGTATCCATCTCTAAATCGGTGTAATCGGGAGTACCTGTTTCGGGTTGCTGAAAATCCCATTGTGTGGAACCATTCAGGTAAACAACTTTACCGTTTTCAAGGACAAAAGTTCGTTTCAGTTCAGCTTTGCTGCGTTTTCCGTCGAGGTATTCAATGAGGTTTAGTATTGGAGCTTCACCATCATCGAGCGTAATAAAATCAAGATAATTGAAAACGCGCGGATCAGTCAGCGAACGCAATTCTGTATTAGCAAAACCACCGCCCATCACTATTTTCAATTCCGGAAAATGTCTTTTGATCCACTGTCCGCATTTCAAACAACTATAGAGATTTCCCGGAAAAGGAACCGAAAAAGCGACAAGAGTTGGATCGTAAACCTCAATTTTTTTTTGGAATAAGCTTATTAAAAGCCTGTCAATAAAGCTATCAGGTGCAAGCAATGCGACTTCCAGTTCATCGAATGTAGCTGCCGATCGTCCCAGGCGTTCGGCGTAACGGCTAAATCCAAAGTGCGGATCGATCGCCTCCTTGATCAGGTCCGAAAGATCTTCAAGGTATAACGTGGACAGATGCTTGGCTTTATCACGCGTTCCCATTGTTCCAAATGCCCACTCCAAATCTTCGGTTTGGGCAAAACGCGAAGCCCTGGGTAAGAAGTCGCCTTCGCAAATCAAATGTGACAAAGAAAAATTCTTTTCCTGTAAAAAGGCAATTACCTGATCTATTGTCTGAATATAACTCTCCCGCAGGTTAAAAATCCGCTGTCCATTTTCGGATAACGCTCGGTTTGTTGTTTCAATATCGTGAAAAACAGCTTTCAATCCTTCGGCTGAAAACAATGCAAGAATCGTTTCTATTCCCAGATCACATTGGAATGATGCGACGGATTTAGTATTTAAAAACCCTTTCAGATAGGCTGTTGCGGGATACGGCGTATTCAGTTGGGTAAACGGTGGCGTTATTAACAATACTTTTTGACTCACGATCTAATCTTTTTACGATTCGTAAAAGTAATGCAAAGTGGGTAAAGTTTCACTTCGGAATATTTTCACATTTTTTAATGACTTGAATTAATCAATTCTCCTTTTCTTTGCACAGAAATAATGTCTTACAAAATCATCGTTCAGTTTCAACTATGAAGTTACCCATTTTATATCTCAATGATCTAAATATTCAGTCGGTTGAAAAAACCTATTCAAAAACTTTAAAACAATTGCAAAACGGTGATTTTAGCGGCGCCGATGTACGAAAAATGCCCAACAACGGCTTTTATCGTGCCAGATTGGATATTCGCGACAGGTTGCTCTTCACCTTTGCCAATTACGAAAATCAAAAGTATTTATTGCTACTCGAAGTCATTAAGAATCACAACTATAGTCATAGCCGATTCCTGCGTGGTGCCATCATCGGCGACGAAGAAAAATTCATTCGCGTACAATCGCAAGATGAAATATCATCGCACGAGAATGAAATGATATTCCTGAATCCTAAATCACGTAAGATTCATTTGCTCAATAAGTTTATCTCGTTCGATCATTTGCAGGAATCCATCTACTCCATCTTTCCACCACTGATTATTGTCGGATCAGCTGGTAGTGGTAAAACGGCTCTTGTACTTGAAAAACTTAAAGAGTTGCCCGGCGAAATAGCCTATGTTTCGCTGTCGAAATATCTGGTCGAAAACGCATCAAATATTTATTATTCAAATGGTTTTGACAACGAGAAACAAGATGTTGAGTTTTTATCACTACACAATTATCTTTCGAGTTGGGAAAAACCCCAAGGTAATGAAGCCAATTTCCGTCAGTTCGATAGTTGGTTTTTTCGCTATTCGCAAACCATTCGGATCAACGAACCCTATCGAGTATTTGAGGAGTTTAAAGGTGTGATCACCGGTTCGCCGGCCCATACCGCATGGCTATCGCGTGAAGAATATATGGAGTTAGGCGTGAAACAGTCCATTTTTTCAACTGCCGAACGTGAGCGATTATACCCGGTTTTTCTGAAATATGTAGACTGGCTCAAAGAAAGCAATTTGTACGACAGTAATATTCTATGTTATCAATATCTTGAGAAAATCAAACCGCGTTACGATTATATTGTGGTAGACGAGGTGCAGGATATTACCAATATTCAACTGAAATGTATCCTTCAGTCGCTCAAACAAAAAAATCATTTTATTCTAACGGGAGACAGCAATCAGATTGTTCATCCCAACTTCTTTTCGTGGAGCAAAGTAAAAAGCTTTTTCTACGAGACAGGAGATCATGAAAAGCAGATCAAAATACTCCAAACTAATTATCGTAACAGTTTAAATGTAGTAGAGCTTGGAAATAACCTGTTGAAAATCAAAATTACACGGTTTGGTTCCATTGATCGCGAAAGCAATTATCTGATTGGTACTGTCTGTAAAAATATGGGTGAAGTTCTGCTCTTTCCTGATGACGATAAAAAGAAAAACGAACTCAACCGGCGAACCCAAAATAGTACACAATACGCTGTGATTGTTCCGAACAACGAACAAAAAAGTGAAGCAAGGCGTTTTTTCAAAACACCACTGGTTTTCAGTGTACAGGAAGCCAAAGGGTTGGAATACGAAAACGTTATTCTGCTCAATTTTGTTTCGAGCCACGAGTCGGAGTTTCGCGAAATAATAAAAGGTGTTACAGCGGATGATTTGCAAAAAGAGGACCTGATCTACAACCGTGCAGCAGACAAGCATGATAAGGATGCCGAAATATATAAGTTTTATATCAATTCCTTATATGTAGCCATTACTAGGGCAGTGAAAAACATCTATATTTTCGAAAAACAGCCCAACCATCCCGCATTGCAACTACTTCAGATGCTTGAAAACAAACAAGAAGTAAAGGTCACAGAAGCAAAATCTACGGTCGATGAATGGCTTGCAGAAGCTCATCGACTCGAGGAACAGGGAAAATCAGAGCAGGCAGAACAAATTCGGGCCAAATACCTTGGATACGAATATTTGAGTCAGGAACAATTAGAACAGATCAGGCTATTGGCGCTTGATCCCACATTAAAAGAAAATGAAGTAAAAAAAGAACGTAAGCAACTTTTTCAGTACGCGGTTACGCACCAACGATACGATTGGGTGGAACAATTAGCACAACTTCAGTTTCAACGTGCTGTTTTATTGATGAAGGAGCTAAGGAAGGACAGAAAAGAGTACGCCAAAAATATCAGGTTAGGCCGCAAAAAGGAAGCCTTCTTTTTCGTAAAGAAATATGGTATTGATTTTCGGGTTGAAGAAGATGCGGTTACAGGCTTAATGCTTGCACTTCAACACGGACAAAACGAACTTGTTGCCGAATATATGCGGCAACGCGCGTCCATTTCGCAAAAAGACAATACAGGTAAAATGGCTATCGATCACCTGCTTGCCAATTTTGTAAGAAACGCCTTGCAAAAAAAACTGCAAAGCTTTGCATCGACCTCCGTACTGCAATTGTGGAAAACAATTGGTTCCAATAGTTTATCCTTTGAAACCTATAATCGTGAATTTCAGGCTAATTCGCATAGTATGGTCTACTTTCTTATCATTTTAATGCGCTCCGTTAACGAAATGCACCCACGTAAAGCACTCTTTAAAAAAGACACTCCGGAGGAGAAAAAAATTGCCTGTTTTACGATGGATGATATGGTCAGATATGCAGTGTTGATTCCTGACGAAATACTACCGGCTTATCGTAAAAACAGGCAATATATCAACAGTGTGCTTTCCTCGAACGAAATCAACAGGGATGAATTTCCCAACTGCAAAATGGTTTTCACGCGGGTCGAAAGGGGCATCTACGCTGTTAATCCATTGATCAATTGGCTCTAAAAAAGCAAAATATTTTAACTTTGCCACAATAATACTTAAAGATGGACAATTACCCTGTATATAATGCCAATATTATCGTAACCAATAAGCTGGAAGCTGAGTTGGGAAAGATTCTAAACCGCTACCCATATGATAAAATATTCCTGGTTACGGAAGAAAACTGCGATCAATTTTGCGTTCCACTTATCAATCACACACCCGGATTTGAAAATTTCAGGAAAGTGGTCATTCCATCAGGAGAAGAGAATAAAAAACTTTCGTCCGTTGAAATGATCTGGCTATTCCTAAGCCAGAACGGCGCTGACCGTAAATCTCTTGTAGTGAACCTGGGCGGCGGAATGCTTACCGATTTAGGTAGTTTTGCAGCCTCAACAATCAAAAGAGGGATGGACTTTGTAAATATTCCAACGACCCTTTTGGCACAGGTTGATGCATCAGTTGGCGGGAAAACAGGCTTCAACTTCAACGGATTAAAGAATGAAATCGGGGTGATCAATCAGCCCAATTCCGTACTGATCGACACACGCTTTCTGCAAACAATCGAAAGTCAAAATTTCATTTCCGGATATGCCGAAATGATCAAACACGGACTGATTAATTCTGTAGATCATTTGGAAGAAGTTCGTAATTACAACCTTACAAATCCCGACCTTGAGGTGCTTCGTGGAATAATTGCCCGTTCTGTAGCTATCAAAGATTCCTTTGTTTTCCAGGATCCCAACGAACGAAATATCCGCAAAGCATTGAATTTCGGGCACACAATCGGTCATGCATTCGAAAGTGCCGCATTATATTCGGGGAAACCAATTCTTCATGGATATGCTGTTGCCTATGGAATGATTGCGGAATTGTACCTATCATATAAGATGTGTAATCTTCCTTTGGCCGTACTCAATGAATTATCGGATTGGTTAATCGCTGTTTACGGAAAATATTCAATTGAAGAGAGCCAGTTTGAATCGTTCTACCAGTTAATGACGCACGATAAGAAGAATGAAGGGACGCGCGTCAATTTCACGCTGATCCCAGCCATCGGTGAGGTGGCAATCAATCAAAACTGTGACAAAGCCCTCATATTAAAAGCTTTGGAATATTACAAACAACTTTCTATTTGAAGATTATCCATGCATTATACCATCACAAAAGAAGACAAAATACTGAAAGGGGAAATCACACTCCCTTCATCCAAAAGCATCAGTAACCGGATATTGATCATCAATTCATTAAGCTATTCGCCCTACGAGATTGAAAATCTTTCGGATAGTGATGATACCAAGGTAATGGAGGCAGTTCTAAACGCGAATACCAATCATTTTGATATTGGACATGCAGGAACTGCCATGCGATTTCTGACTGCCTTTTTGTCGAAGATAGCCGGTGAATGGATATTGACAGGATCGGAAAGAATGCGGCAACGTCCGATTGGTATTCTTGTAGATGCACTGCGAAAACTTGGCGCATCAATTGAATACACCGAAAATGAAGGATTCCCTCCGTTAAAAATCCTTGGAACTTCGTTAAAAGGAGGAGCCCTCGAACTTGACGGAAGTATCAGCAGCCAATATATTTCTGCATTACTAATGATTGCGCCAACAATTCCAGGCGGACTGACATTAAAGCTTTTAAACCAGATAACTTCAAAACCCTATATTGAGCTCACCCTTAATTTGATGAAACAATTTGGCGTTTATCATTCGTGGAACGGGAATGAGATCACGATCGATGAGCAAACTTATAATCCGGTAAAATTTTCTGTCGAAGCCGATTGGTCAGGCGCGTCGTATTGGTACGCAATGGCTGCACTTTCCGGCGAATGTAATTTGCTTCTTAAAGGATTGCGCCTGCAAAGTCTGCAGGGTGATGCTGCCCAATCGATGTGGTTTGAAAAATATTTTGGCGTTCAGTCAAAACAGGAAGGCAAAGATGTACGCCTGACTAAAAAAGAAGTATCTGAACTGAAATTATTAGAATTGGATTTTATCGAAAATCCCGATATCGCTCAGACTTTTGCGGTACTTGCAGTCTGTCAGAAAATTCCTTTCTATTTCAAAGGTTTGACAACATTAAAAATCAAGGAAACCGATCGTATTCTGGCGTTACAAACCGAATTGTCGAAATTTGGCGCAATACTTACAGAACCTACAGAAGGAGAACTTGCCTGGGACGGAACATTTGATCAATCTCAGGTAAATCATCCTATTGCAATCGAAACCTATCACGATCACCGGATGGCATTGGCATTCGCCACTGCTGCGATGGTTTATCCTACAATAGTGATCAACGATCCGGATGTAATTACAAAATCCTATCCTGCATATTGGGATGATCTGAAAAAAACAGGATTTAAAATCGTATAGAGACAAGGCATGCCTTGTCTCTACGTACGCATGCCTTGTCTCTATATACACACGCCTTGTCTCTACATACACACGCCTTGTCTTCATAAATTAATCCTTATCTTTCAATATCTCCTGCGATATATTATCTTTGTTCATCATCTGAAAAAATATGTCGATCCAGCATTTAATCCCCGATGAATTCATAAAGTTCCTTTTGGTGCTGGTCTTTTCATTGGTGATCGGCCTCGAACAGCGCCGGCACCACATTTCTGAAAATGAAGAACTTCTGTTTGGTACCGACCGGACTTTTACCTTCATTGGACTTTTAGGGTATGTATTGTTTATCGCCGACCCAAAATCATATCTTCCGTTTCTCACAGGGTTTGTAATAATCGGACTTCTGTTAGCAATTCAATACTTCCTAAAAATCAGTCAGCATAACAATTACGGTTTGACCAGTTCGATATTGGCATTGTTGACTTACTGCCTGCCGATTATGGTTTTCACACAACCCGTCTGGCTCCTGCTTGCTTTTGTTGTTGTAATTCTGATACTGACTGAACTGAAAGATCATTTCATCTCCTTATCGAAGAAAGCATCAGAAGAAGAGTTTATTACATTGGCAAAATTCATCGCATTTGCAGGGGTGATTCTTCCACTCCTCCCCGATCAACCCATTTCGGCCCAGATACCAATTTCTCCTTACAACCTTTGGTTAGCAGTGGTGGTGGTTTCAGGAATTTCGTATATCAGCTACCTGCTCAAAAAATTTGTCTTTCCCGATTCCGGGATCATGCTAACCGGTATTCTTGGAGGGCTATATAGCAGCACCGCGACAACTGTTATTATTGCACGCCGCGAAAAACAGGGAAGTGCAGGAGCACAAGCAGTTTCAGCCATCATGACCGCAAATGGAATGATGTACCTGCGAATACTCGTTTTAGCCTTTCTCTTCAATCGGGCAATTGCAACAACGCTGGCCATTCCATTTCTTTTCCTTTTTGTGATCTGTATCGTACTTGCTAAAATATCAGGTAAAAAAGATGATGCAATTTCACCATCCCTGGCAGAAAGTATGAATACTGCAGGTAATAAAAATCCACTTGAACTGAAAACAGCCATTGTGTTTGGAATACTGTTTGTTTTCTTTGCAATCGTCACCGAATATGTCACGAAAACTTATGGAGACACCGGAGTTACATCACTGGCATTTATCGTCGGAGTTACCGATATCGATCCTTTTTTGTTGAACCTCCTCCAACATCAGGGTGGAATTACTGAAACAACAGTTGCGCTGGCTATTATCAATGCAACCAACAGCAACAATATCCTGAAGATGATATATGCCCTTGTGTTGAGCAGCAAGAATCTAAATAAAAGTCTGATTATTAATTTTTCCATTCTGATTTTTTCAGGACTTGCTGCCTCCCTGCTTTTTTATCTGCTGTAATTTTTAGAAATATCGTGGCGTCAAACAGCAAAATCTTTTTCATTTGTAAGTGAAATCATAGCTTAACATGAACTCATGGGTGCCGGCATTCACCTGGGTAGGGTGAAATGTTGTTAGGTCGTAGGCATACCCAAGTTTCAGAAACTTATTCACAAAAACCTGGAAAAGAAGTCCATAAGAATTATTTAATCGATAGGTACCTCCAACCCATACCCGATCGAAAAATATGAAATTGGCAGTAAAATCAACCACGCGCGGAGAACTCTCGCTGTATCTGTACAGAAATGTTGTTTTAAACTTAACAGCCTCAGTGACTTTTAATAAGTTAAATGCTAAGGTTGTATTTCCATAGGTTTCAAAAATATGGGAAGGAGTATCAACGTAGGCTGTATCCCTATTCCTTTAATTCAAATGTGAAATATTCGTTACATCAGTTTAAGCGTTTAGGAGACGATTTATTTAATAATTGGCAATCGTAAAATTTATTAACATCAAAGAATTTACTTTGCAGACTAACCCTGCTATCGGCAGAAGTAACAATTCAGTCGCTTACGGTGACTATTACAGTTGTTGCTGATATAGTTTAGACTTTCGCAAAAGGCACATCCGACGCTGATAAACAAGCAAGGGCAACTGATAATAATCCATCACCACAATTTGTGTATTGCTTTAAATGAGTTGCTGCGCCTGAACTGGCAACACCATTAAATCCCGTTTAAGCAGAAAGCCTGATATGTTCATGCGTAACTTGTGGCGATGTTAATGTAAGCGTCTCAAAAAAAACAGGATTTTTGCATTGAAAAAAGCATGCACTTTATAACAATCCACGGCTATCATAAAAAAGGGTGCATCTATTGATATAATAGCCACGCCAAAGGACATAATAAAAGTGCAATATCCTCTAACTGACTAAAGGTATGCAAAGTGCATGTATTCCCAAAATATTTTCAAGGTTATATCTTACTAATTTTATATAACCTTTTGATTCCGATTAACTATATCTGTCCTCACGGAAAAATACGTCTGTGGTATTGTATATAAAAAAGATTAGACACTCCAAATTAACCTGTCATCCGAAAACCGCCTACTTTCTAATTATGCTTTTGTAAAAATATTTTCATCATCTTTGTAAATATTTATTTCGTGTAAATATTTTTTAATATTCAGTCATTTTTGTAAAACATTTGTTAGATTAGCATCATATTTTCATCAAAGTAAAGAGCAGTGTCGAAATCAACTTTAAAAATAAGTATATTGCTAATAAACAATGTATTAAACCAATGTTCCTAATTAAGCGAAGACAACCTTTCTAACAATGAAAAATTACGCATTCATAGTATTCATACTGGCACAGCTCATTTCATTGTTAGTTGTTGGACAAAACCAGCAACTAAGATTTGAACGGATTGGAACAAATGAAGGATTATCTGATCCGAACGTGATGTGCATGATGCAGGATAGCCGTGGTTTTATGTGGGTCGGAACACAAAACGGATTAAATCGTTACGATGATCATTGGTTCAGATCCTTCTACAGTAATCCGGCAGACTCGTGTAGTTTGAACAGTAGTTTCATTCATAGTCTATTAGAAGACTCAAAAGGAAATATATGGATTGGGACAATGGGTGGTGGCTTTCATAAATTTGACCGCAAAAAAAATTGCTTTAAACAGTATCTCCACCAACCGAATAACCTCAACACCGTAGCGGGAAATGATATCAGTAAGATTATTGAAGACAAATCAGGAAAGCTCTGGATCGCCACAAACGACGGAGTTGATCTTTTTGATGCGGAAACTAACCGTTTCATACACTTTAATCACGATGCAAATGACTCAACTACAATTAGTGGCAATTATGTGACCGATGCATTCGCCGACAGTCACGGAAATATTTGGTTTGGAACGCAAAACGCAGGATTAAACCTTTTTATTGAAAAAGACAAAACATTTATCCACTATAAGGCGAACAGCAAAAATAGCAAGGCCATTTCTGAAAATTATGTAAGCTCCATTTTTGAAGACAGCAGTCACCAACTCTGGATTGGGACCGCCGATGAAGGCATAAATCTTTTTGACCGCGAAAAAAAAGAATTTCGCCACTTCAAAAAAACTGATGACGCCAACTCTTTAGCTCACAATAGTATAAAAACGATTAACGAAGATGACAATAAACAGCTTTGGATTGGAACTGAAAATGGAGGGCTAAGCATTTTTGATTTTAAATTGCTGAAATTTACGAATTTCGTAAACGATGAGATTGACAACAATAGCTTATCATCAAACTCAGTAAGATCAGTAACAAAGGACAATAAAGGAAATATGTGGGTCGGATTGTTTAGTGGCGGAATTAACCTATATAAAAAAAGCACCCGCAATTTTAAACATTACAAACGAAACTCCTCACCCGAAAGTCTCTCGAATAACTTCGTCCTTAGCCTCTACCAGGATAGCAAGGAGCGACTTTGGGTCGGGACCGATGGCGGAGGATTAAACCGTTTTGATCTAAAAACCGGGAAATCGCACATTTACATGAATGATCATTCCGAAAACAGCATTTCCGGAAATTCAATTCTATCAATAGCTGAAGATAAAAGGAATAATCTTTGGATCGGAACCTGGGGGAAAGGCCTCAATAAATTCAATCTCAAAACACAGAAATTTACTAACTTCAAATTAAACAATACGGATAAATCAGGCCTTAGCCATAATAATATCTACGGCATCACCATCGCGAGAAATGGGAAAATCTGGATTGGCACTTTTGGAGGCGGATTGGATATCTATGATGATCAAACGAACCGTTTTAGCCATTTCAAATACAATAAATACGACACCACAAGCTTAAGCAACGACAAGATCTATAACATCTTAGAAGACAAGACCGGCAAGTTCTGGATAGGAACTGCTGACGGGGGAATCAATCTGTTTGAACCGCGAACGAACAGTTTTATCCGATTTAACAAAGAGAATAAATGTCTGATAAACAATACAGTTCCTCAAATTTTCGAAACCCGTTCCGGAATAATTTATGCTTGCACCATGGGTGGCGGACTAAACTATTTCGATTCTTCGGCGCATCAGTTTAAACCGGTACAAGGTTGGGATAAATTCGCAAGTAAAAACATTTGCGCTGCATTGGAAGATGAGAATGGCAATATTTGGGCTAGTACGAACAAAGGGATTTCGAAATATGATCCGGAGACCAAAACAGTTAAAAATTATTCAGTCGAGGATGGATTACAAGGGGATGAATTTAAACTACATTCTGCTTTCAAAACTAAATCTGGCATGCTATATTTTGGAGGGATCAACGGATATAACTCATTTTTTCCTGACCAGATTTCCGAGAAATCATATAATCCACCCATTGTTTTAACAGATTTCCAAATCTTTAATAAAAGTGTGCCAATTGCTATAGACAGGAACGACCCTTCTCCTCTCCTACAGGACATTTCCGAGACAAAGTCCATACGTCTGACTTACAAGCAGTCCATGATCACATTCGAGTTTGCATCGCTGGATTTCTCTTCAAAAGGAAAAAAAATCTATGCGTATATGATGGAGGGGTTTGACAAAAATTGGAACATTGTTGAAAACAAAAACTCGGCTACTTACACGAACCTCAGTCACGGCGACTATATCTTCAAAGTAAGATGTCAAAACAGTTCAGGTAAATGGTCATCCGAAACGCTAAAGCTTTATGTGACAATTATTCCTCCCTACTGGTTAACATGGTGGTTTAAAATGCTTGCTATTATATTCATTGCAGGCAGTCTGTATGGATTATACATACATCGTGTTAGGTCAATTAACAGGAAAGGGATAAAACTCGAAAAGCTTGTAAATGAACGAACAGCTCAGATCGTTCAGCAATCGAAGAAATTAGAGGAACTAAATTGCGAATTGCAAAATCAGTCTGAAGAGTTGCAATACCAGAAAATAATGGAGCAAAAGGCGCGCCAGGAGGCAGAAGATGCCAATCATGCCAAAAGCACCTTTCTAGCGACCATGAGCCACGAAATACGCACCCCAATGAACGGCGTGATTGGTATGGCGTCCTTACTTTCCGAAACTCAGCTAACAACCGAACAGCGCGAATATAACGACACAATATTAACCTGCGGCGAAAACCTTATTACTGTCATTAATGATATTCTTGATTTCTCGAAGATCGAGTCGGGAAACATGGAAATAGAACAGGAAGAGTTCGATTTACGCAGCAGTGTAGAGGAAGTAATGGATCTTTTTTCGCAAAAGGTGGCTGAAAAAGGAATTGACCTGATTTATCAAATTGATTTTGATGTGCCAGTTCAAATAGTGGGCGATAACCTGAGGTTAAAACAAATCCTTATCAATCTGATCAACAATGCCATTAAATTCACCCACGAGGGTGAAGTTTATCTTAACATATACCTCATTTCGAAAACTACTGACAGTTCCAAAATTATACTTGGATTTCAGGTTAAAGATACTGGCATTGGAATTCCTGAAAATAAAATCGGGAGTCTGTTCGCTGCCTTTACACAGGTAGACACCTCAACTACACGTAGGTATGGAGGTACAGGATTGGGACTTGCCATCTCGCAACGTCTTGTCAAGCTAATGGGAGGCGAAATAAAAGCAGAAAGCCATTTCGGAGCAGGTTCTACGTTTAGTTTTTCGATTCAGAGTTCAGTTAGTATGACAAAACAAATAATTCCGCCTACGGTAAACATGAGCGAGCTCTATGGCAAAAGGGTTTTAATTGTTGACGACAATAAAACCAATCTGAAAATACTTGAGATTCAACTTGAGCAATGGAAATTAGTCACTCATCTGACATCTTCGGCCCGCGAAGCACTCGCCTTTCTGAATTATGCTGAGAATGAACCAATCGATTTGGTAATCACCGATATGCAAATGCCAGATATGGATGGTGTTGAACTGGCAACAGCCATAAAAAGACTCAAAAATCCACCGCCAATAATAATGCTAAGCTCAATTGGTGATGAAACCAAGAAAATCTATCCCGACTTGTTCTCTTTTATTTTAACAAAGCCGGTCAAGCAACAACGACTCATTCAGAGTCTACAGCTTGTATTGGCACCACTAAAAAAACATATAGTATTGGAAAACGCACAAAATGGGATATTATCATCATCATTTGCAGAAGAACATCCATTAAGCATTCTGATTGCTGAAGACAACTTAATCAATCAGAAGTTGATAGAAAGAATACTTCATAAACTTGGCTATCTGACAGATACAGCATGTGACGGAACTCAGGTGCTCGATGCGTTGGTAAAGAAGGATTACAATGTCATTATAATGGATGTTCAAATGCCTGAAATGGATGGATTTGAAGCAACCCAAGCCATTCGCCAAATGGCCATTGCTCAGCCTTACATCATTGCAATGACAGCCAATGCCATGTCGAAAGACAGAGATGAATGCCTCAAAATAGGGATGGATAATTACATTGCCAAACCAATGCGACTTGCCGAAATTATTAAAATATTGAAAATCGCAGCTAACAGCTTTTCAAAAAAAAGTACCATCTATTAAATCCCGATTAAAACTGCCAGACAATTAGAAGAACACCCTTCCACTTCCTCTGCCAGTAAATTATTTTTACATTTATGCCTATATTTTACTTTCTTGTAATATATTTTACTTATTTAATAAAAAATGTAAATATTTTATTATTTTTGTATTGAATAATCGTTGTAGATTTTACAGAAATGGATTATTGGAACATATATCAACCGATTCAATCAAAAAGCGACAGATAAAAAATTTACAGATGATACATTCAGCTACAAACAAAGATCTTTTTGTATCCGAAAACTCGCAAGGCGAAATTCTGACAAACACATTTGCCGAAACTTATCCGTTAAAAATACTTGTTGCCGAAGATAACAATGTCAATCAAAAACTGATTGAAAGAATCTTGCGCAAATTAGGTTATCAGTCTGATACCGTAGCAGACGGAGTTCAGGTACTTAATTCGCTTTCAACGAAAGAATACAATGTCATTTTAATGGATATCAGGATGCCTGAAATGGATGGACTTACTGCCACTCAAAACATTCGCCAAATGGCAATTGAGCAACCTTATATCATAGCAATGACAGCAAATGCAATGTCAAACGACAGAGAGGAATGCATACAAAGCGGTATGAACGATTATGTCGCCAAACCAATATTTACATCAGAGATTCTCAAAACACTTAAAAACGGATACGCTTATATCACACAAAAATATAGTGAAGAATAACTAAAACATTGCAAATAAAAACTCTCAACATCTCCCAGGAAACAGCGCCTTTCGACGCTGTTTCTTTTTTACCCAAATATCACTCCAAATTGCCAACAATTTTTTCTTACTTTTTGGATAGCTTATACTGAAAAAATCAATTACATGAATCATAACTTAGTAAAGACAGTTTATTGTTTGCCACAGTAGTTCCCTTTTTCAGGTAATAATGAAGGCCTCTGCCAGGCAAAATTACAGAAAAAAGTCAGTTAGCTGACACGATGATTCGGATATTGGCCTTGTGTTATCCTATGAAGAACTGATGATTGTAATTGCCCCTGGAGGGAAATTGACAGGGTCTTTTACGACAGGATTTGCGCGAATGAAGCAAACGGTTGTGCCAAAAAAAATATCGCATTTCATAAAGCTTGTGCCTGGTGAAATGCGACTTTTTATCGTGGCCATTACTTTTAATACTGTCTTTGAACTTTTTTACTGCCGTTTAATAATCTTCCGGACGACAACCTTGCCATCTGCATTTGTCGCCTGCAAAAGGTAGATACCCGAGCGAAGATCTCCGATGTTCAATTGATTTTCGACACCCTGGATATTCGATAATTGAAATTCTTTCGCTTTGAGTCCGGCAATGTCAAAGATTGAAATGCTTTTAATCTGATCGACAGAAATAACATTGATATAATTGGTCGTCGGATTCGGGTAAATAATCAGGTTATTCGGGTCGGCATATCCATCTTCGATACCAGTAAACAATGGTTCTCCGAAATTCTGGGTAGAATAAAGCCGATACTCACCCGGTTCGAGCAACATCGATTGAGAAGTTGCTGCAACATTGATCGATTTCTTTCCGAAATAGTCGTACCAGTTGCCAGTTTTTTGAAACTCTAATACTGCATTCGTAGTTGCCAAGCCAAAATTACCAGCGATCATTACATGTTCCCCATTCAAATTCAATTTAATCCACTTGATTTCACCGGTCAACGATTGTGTGAAATCGGTTGTTGAAAAAACCGGGTACTTCTTTTTCAGGTAAACCAATTTTGAATAGACCTGAAATAACAGGGCGCGTTCAGCCTGGCTCTTGTATTCCCAATGAAGCGGCTTTTCGCCCGTCCTCCCGTTTTGGTCGATTGAAATATCGTAACCCAACTCACCAAACTGCCAGATCATTTTTGGACCGGGAACCGGGATAAATAATGCAGCTGTGAGTGCCGCCCGTTTTAGTGCAACCGGCGTATCTTTAATATTATAGGAACCATTAGCATTTCCATAGGTGATGCATTTATACAACATCCGTTCCTCATCGTGGCTTTCCATGTAGCCAACCAAAGAAGGTTTGCTCCATCCGCGATTAACATACGAATTCCAGCTAAGATCCGATTTACCGTTTTCATTATATCCCATAGCTCCTTCAGCGGCACTTCCGCTCATATTTCCCCACAACAGAATTCCTTTTTTATAATTTGCCAGTTCTTTTTCTTCCGAATTGTTGGCCAGGTGTTCAAAAATGACAATGGCTCCGGGCTTCCGTTTCCAGATCTGGTCGGCCATACTTTCCAGATTTGCAACGCGTTGCCCATCATATAAGCTTCCCCATGTATCAGAAGATGTTTTGATGTTGTTCGAAAATCCTTTCGTAAAATCGAACCGAAAACCATCAATTTTGTATTCGCTCATCCAGAAGGAGCCAATGCTGTCGACCAATTCGCGGGTTGCGGCTCGATCATGGTTAAAGTCGTATCCCCACTGCGCGTCGGGATTTGTGAAATTACTTTGAATGTTATACCAGGGATTTAAAGCCGTCGGTTTCGTGCCATCGAAATAGAGCTGAACAAAAGGACTTTGACCATACGAATGGTTTAATACAAGATCGATTACCGTGGCAATGCCTCGTTTATGGCATTCGTCAATCAATCGTTTTAAATCATTCTTAGGACCATAATATTTATCGGGTGCAAAATAAAACGAAGGATTATAGCCCCAACTTGAGTTTCCTTCAAATTCATTTACAGGCATTAGTTCAAGAACATTAACGCCCAATTCCTTCAGATAATCAAGGTGATCAATCACACCGGCATAGGAATGCTTCTCGTCGAAGTCGCGAACATGGCATTCGTAAACGACCATTGTGTCGGCACCCGGTGGTGTAAAACTGGTGTTCTGCCAGGCATATGCCTGCTGATTGGTTTGCAGTACGCTCGTATTCCCTCCCGTTTTACCAACAGGATATGGGATTAATCCGGGATAAGTAGTACTTGTAATAAATTTATCATTGTTGGGATCGCTGATTTTTTCGGTATAAGGATCAGCAATTTTCAACTGACCGTCGACAAGGTATTGAAAAGGATATTCTTTCCCTGGGGTGAGGTTTGTGAGGTCGATCCAGTAATAGTCGCCATCTTTTTTCATCTGGTAAGCCGAGGATGGCAACCAGTTGTTGAATTCGCCCAATACATGAACATACGATTTGTAGGGTGCCCATAAAACCAGTCGCGCGGTTTGCTGATCGACATAGCTAATTCCTTTCTTCGCACCGGCTGGAAGCGGTTGAACGATCTGGCTGGTGAGAACTGAAACAAAAACAGAATCAGCAACGCTCTTGGTGCCATCCGTCGCAATCACTTTTAACCAGTAGTCGCCTGCCTGCGAAAAGGAAAATGAATTATCCAGTTGGGTACCATTGACCGTTTTAACGAGGCTATTATTTTGAAGCAGACGAATATCGGAAGTTACTGTCGTTGAAGCAGAAAATTGAAATGCAGCATTTAGCGCCACTACAGAAACGCCGGATGTTGGTTTAGTGATCGCAACATTTAATCCGGCCTCAAAAACATCCATCAAAATATCTTTTCCTCCTGTTGCTTTTCCTTCTTTGGTCTGATCGGCACTTCGGAAGACGAAGGCCATCTGCTTAATTTTTTCACCGGCCGGAACGCCATAGAAACTCCGGATATCGGGCGTAATTTCGAGTGTGTAGGTATTTGCGGTAACACGGGTTAGTTTCGCTTTCGGAAGGTTGGTTGTCCAGGTTGCAATTACATATTTCCAATCAGCCACCGAAGTACTCAAGTCCGTAATAACTCCCGTGTGGGCATATATGTCACCCGTATAATCCTTTAGTCCGGCGGATCCCTGAGTAGCATCAAAGGTAATGGTGACCGGTTTGGAATCATTTGGCAATGCAGGATTAGAGGTCACCTGGCCAAAAAAATGCAATGGAATCAGAATGAATAAGATAAGAAAACTGATACGGGTCATAACTTCCTTTTTAGTAGTGAGAAAAAATTACCAGACAGGCCCGGTTTCTTAGGATTAAGCCGTTAGGACGGCGGGAATGAAATAGTCTATCAATAACAAAAACAAATCTATCGTAGACTTGTTCTTCAATTCTATATTTTATAAACCCTGTCAGGTTTTTGAATTGCCTGACAGGGAGTATAGTAAGCACTTTTACTTTAAATATATTTCTTATAAAACAGCACCATTACCTGTTTTGAAATTCAAATTAATGGTATGCGAACCGGCAGTAACTGCGACACGTGATTGATCTCCTCCCGTACCACGGAATTCAATCTTACCACCTAAGATCATGAATTCGGATTGCCACCAATCGGTAAACCATGGATGCCATGCATACATACGTAATTCATCGGCGGCTAAAGTCTTGGTGATTTTAACAACGCTATTGGCATTATCCACGGTGAATAAACCTGCTGCATTGCTTGTATCCCATGAACCAATTGTATTTCCCATCAGGTAAACTTTTGGATCGGCAATGGCGATTTTGTTTGCAGTCAAATCAACAACAACCATGTAATAACCGGCAGTACCAGGAACTGAAATATTGTCACCTCCTTTGTCGTATACGCCAGCAGTTGCGTTGCCAGTCTTGCCAAAATCGTCTTTCCATTCTCTTTGAGGAGCAAATTTAAAACTACCTGTAGATTCTATCCAAACAATTTTCCAGAATAAATTAGGATGGCTATTAACAGCGACCATAGGTAGATCTACAGTTGCCCAATCCCAACCACCAACACCATCGCCAATCATAAACAAAGCCGATGGAAAAGCAGCTACAACTTTGTAGGTCATTGCGCTCAGGTCAATAGTTACTTTATATTTTCCGGATGTGGAAGGAGTAGCTATATTTTCGGGGTCGGTTCCACCGCCAAGGTTTGCACCTAAGACACCGATAGCCTGATCTTTAACCTGACCCCATTGTGGTTGCCATGCTCCCAACGTTTGAATGAACTTCATGCTTTTTTCGGCAGTCAGGTCTAAAATTGCCTCATAAATACCAGGAGTTGCTGTTTGGCTAATTTTAACAGCAATCGTATTGTCCCATCCGGCTGCAGTTCCATCGCCTAATACATAAATTGCATCAGGCAAGGCTGCGGTTTTAAACGATACCTGAGGTCCATATCCTGTACCTGCACTGTTTGTTGCATAAGCACGTACATAGTAAGTTGTATTGTGGGTCAGGCCTTTTAATGAGCTTGTAAATGCACCTAAACCCGCTCCGTCGGTAGTTTTGCCATCGGCTGTTGTCGGATTACTTTTGATACCAAAACAGACACCACGTGCGGTGACATTAGCACCACCTAAGGCTGTAACATTACCACCTCCAGTAGCCGTGAAGCTCGTGATGGCAGTTATGGCGGCAGTCGTAACTGTAGGAACAACAGGTAAAGTAGTAAAACTATATTCTTCACCATAGATTGTCCCGGCTGCACTGGTAGCATAGGCACGTGTGTAATATTTGGTGGCATAAGCAAGACCCCCGATTTTAACGGAGAAGGTTGCTGTTGTAGCAGTACCGGTATAAACAACCTTACTATTTAAAATAGTAGGAGCCGTTGCGGTATTATAACAAATACCTTTTTCGGAAAATCCATCTCCTTGGGCTACCACATAACCAACAACGGTTACCGAGTCAGATTTAATATTCAAGACCTGGGCAGTGGCAAGTGACGGTGCCAATCTGACATCTGACTTCTCCTTTGTACATGCACCAATAAAGACGGTTGCAATAATAAGGACAGCCAATATTCTATTAATCATTTTTCTTTTCATGAGAAAATATTTTGTCGATTTAAATAGTTGGAGTAAAAACAACCTTCATTGGTTTTGTATCCAGGTACAGTTTAATATTATACTTACCAGGAGCAATATCATCAATGTTTGCGCTATCTGTCTTGCCATCATTTTGGTACAGATTGTTCAGATCATGTCCGGCAGGATTATAGGCCACATTTACACCAGCCCAACCACCATGCGTTCTGAATTTAATACCACCAGCAGTAACAGTTTTGGTAACGTTCCAGGTATGATCGGTGAAATTGTAAATCATCTTGGTATCATTATCCCAGCCACCAACACCATCACCAATAATACCAATTGTAACATCATTGGCGGTCATTTTTATCTGCGTCAGATCAGTTAAATCAACTACAACATTGTAGGCTCCTGCTGCGAGGGCAATCGCTGGTCCGTTTTCGGTTAAAACGCCCGTAGCTGCATCTCCGCCATAGATTTTACCATTATCCTTATTCGTAAATTTAAAGGCAGTGCCATCGGTATAAATCCATCCGGAATACTTCTTATTGTCGGTGGGCGATGTAATCGTTTGTGGGGTACCAGCAACAGTGAACGCCAATGAAGGAGGTCCATAAGTAGTAATACTAACCGCTTTTACTTCGGAAATCGCAACGATCGGGGTCGCACCTGAAGCTTCAATCGTTAATACCGCCCTCACCCTTAATTCCATTGCAGAGGATTTATCCAGAGGCAATGTTTTAATTAAGGTCGAGTTAAGTTCAGTAACAGAAATATTGAAAGTATCTACTCTGCCTGAAGCAATTGCAATCGGGTTCTTAAACTGGTTTCCGGCTAAATCGGCTTCCAGGTTATAGGTTACAGAACTTTGAAAACCGAAATCGGCCTTGGTCCCAATAATCACCAATGCTTTTGACGCTTCAGTTCTTTTTAGTGTAAGATCAGGCACCGTCGTAATTGCGGGTGCAGTTGGAGTGGTAAGTAAAATCGCTTTTGTTTCTTCCTTTTCACAGGCAGAGAACAAACTTACCATCCCAATGAAAGCTAAGAATATAATTATGTATTTTCTCATTGTAGTAAATTTATAAATAATCAATTATAACCAGGATTTTGTTTGATATTTGGATTGGCAGATACTTCATCACCTGGAATCGGGAAGATATTCAAGTGCTTGTCTGTTTTTGCACCCGCAAATACATTTCCTTTCCATGCCCAGTTATAGGTCCCATCCGAAAATTGTCCGAAGCGTATTAAGTCGGTACGTCTGTGTCCTTCATAATAGAATTCGCGTCCAAGCTCATCAAGCATAAACTGGTTGGTCAGTTGTGCCGCAGTAATGTTGTGAACAGCATCGCCAAACGCACGGGCTCTGATTACATTAACATCCGTAACTGCTCCGGCTACATTACCTGATTTTAACAGTGCTTCTGCACGCATTAAATAGGCCTCGGAAAGACGGAAAATTGGGAAATCGGTGCTTGCAAAGTCAGAGTTATAATTGACGATTGCTGCTCCATCTGAGCGGTTATTTGTGAATTTATAAACTCCGATGCCTTGTGAAAAGGTAGGAATATTTTTAATTTCCCAGGCATCCATCCTTTTGATGAATACCCTTTTGTCCTTAACTTTTGTAAACGAAGGGTCGTTAGCACTCAAAACCGATGCATTTCCGTAAACAGCTAATGTATCGACAAGAACATTAACAAATTGTCTTTTTGTTCTGTTTCCACCCCAATTGCCTGGTAAACCAAGTGTAGCTGCATCGATATGCGTGCCGTTTGAAGATGAGTGGATGATAAAGGAAACACCCGTAGGGCCCTGGATATTTATGCCATCCGAGGCTAAAGCGAAAATCATTTCAGGGCTCACATCATTATCTGAACTGAAATTTTGCCTGTAATTTGCGGCTAATGTATAGGCATTACTAGCTATTACTTTATCGCAATAAGTTTTGCAATCAGCCCATTTGGCAGTACCAGTATATACTTCTGCATTAAGATACAGTTTTGCCAGTAACATCCAGGCAGCTGCTTTATCGGCACGGTAGCGTTCAAATTTAGGTTCGCCTAACAGGTTCTGAACTTCCAACAGTTCCTTCTCAACATAGGTAAATAACGCCGCCCTGGTGGTTTGAGTAGGGAAAAAGGTACCTACCTTATCTGCTTCTGTAATAAAAGCAGGATTACCAAATAAATCGAGTGCATAAGAATAAGCAAGGGCCCTTAAAAACCTCGCTTCTGCATTGTATTTGATAATGTCAGGATCAGTGTCGCCTGTAGTTAACCTGATATAATCATTACTCAAAACAGCCAGCCAGATTATACGGGAATATACACCTGTTAAAAATGGATTATTTGGAGTCCATGTTTGTGTATTCAGGTCAGCAATACCGGGATCACCCCAGGCACAGATTACTTCATCGGTGGTCAATTCCTGGACATTCCAGTAGGCACGGATAAAACAAGTGAAGTTAGCATCCGAAGAATTGATATCGTTGTCATCACCAGCCTGTCCGCGAGTAATAAAGCCGGCATATATTTTTGCCAAAGCCTGTTTCATAGCGCCCGGTCTGTCTTTCAAGTTTGTAGACAGCAATAAATTCGGGTCAATCGGTTTTACATCCAGGTCTTTCACACAGGATGTAATTAACAATGTTGTTAATGCAACACCTAATGTCAATATTTTAATATTCATAATAGTCGTTTTAATTGGATGTTAAAAAGTTAAGTTTACACCAAGAATGAATGACCTTGGACGTGGATAGAAGTTGTTATCAACACCGCCGTCAACTTCAGGATCAATCCCTTTGTATTTTGTAATCGTAAATACATTTTGCACAGTAAAGCTAACCCGGGCATTCACGTTTTTCATAATGTTGGCAACATTATATCCTGCGTTTAAGTTATCCAGTTTAAAGAAAGAGGCATTTTGAACAAAATAATCAGAATATGGCTGACGGGTCACGAATTTGGTGTCTTCAAGAAATTTAGGAGCATTCGCCCAATAACCCAAAGCATACCTGATATCGTATGAAGCACCCGAAGCAACAGCATTGTATACATAGTTTCCAAGACTAATACGTGAAGATGCTCCCATATCGAAATTCTTATAAGCATACCGTACAGACAATCCCATCAGGTATTTTGCTGCAGGGCTTTTATAGGTATACTTGTTCTTGTCAATTCCATTTATAGCGCCACCTTTTCCTGAAAGGTCAACATATACACCTTCAACAGGATTACCACTTGCATCGTATACCTGTTTGTTTACAAAGAAAGAATTTAACGGAGATCCAACCTGTTGAATCTGGCTGTTCCCTGAATAAATACCGCCACCGGTAGGTACACCAATATAATTAGGATCGTCGGTACGAAGTAATTTGGTGATTTTGTTCTCATTATAACCAATATTAAAACCAATCGTCAAATCCTGGTCCTTAGTGGATAGTGGTTTTACATTCAGAGAGAATTCAGCTCCTTTATTTTCCATGCTACCCACGTTCGTTAACAGAACGTTAGAGAAGTTGCTCCCGTTAGGAATTGCAATACGGTTCAATAGATCATCGGTAACGCGTTTATAAACATCAATAGAACCTGAAATACGGTTATTTAGGAAACCAAAATCAAGACCGGCATTTTGAGTGGTGGTTGATTCCCATTTGATATTTTCATCATAAGCATTAGGACGTAAAGTACGAATGAAATCATTGCCAAACTGATAAGAATACCCACTCAGTGAAGCACGGTATTGTGCCAGGGCCGGGTAATCATTGTCCAGAATATTCTGCTGACCGGTTATCCCCCAGCCTAAACGAAGCTTCAGTTCGGAAACACCATTTACATCACGTAAAAATGACTCGTCTTTTATTTTCCATGCAAAGGCAGCAGATGGGAAAAGTCCCCAGCGATTGGCTTTTGCAAAGCGCGAAGATCCGTCATCACGAACAGTAACAGTCAACACGTAGCGATCTAATAAGGTATAATTCAAGCGGCCAAAGAAAGAAACCAAATAACTTTCGGTTGCTGTAGATGCGCTGTCAGAAGCAGGAACCCGTGGGTGCTTTGCATCAATGATGCTAACCTGTAATCTGTCTTCATCTCTCCTGATATGATTCCATGAATAACCAGCTGTTGCATCAATCCTACTTGAAATTGATGAAAGATCTTTATTATAGTTGAAATAGAAGTCGAGTAATTTGTTCGAGTACTTTCCATTATAATTTCTCACTTGTCCCCAAACACCACGTCTCTGCCATGAAGCTATTGTATCGGTATTGTCGTGTCCTTTTGTTTTGGTATAGTCAAGACCAGCATTTAAGTTGGCACGTAAACCCGGAACCGCTTTGAATTTATAATCAACCTGAACATTTCCAATAATACGTTTCCCGTTTGCTTTGTTATCACGAAGTTTGGCTTGTGCAACCGGATTGCTGCCGAAAGCAGTTTCCTGTCCGTTAGGAGTACCGTCAATTGTCCATGTATAATAACCACCAAAACGGGTATTACCATTCATAACAGGTTTAGTCGGATCCATCGAAACAGCACTGGCAATAGCATCTGTATTCCCGTAGTTATTTTCAATGTTCATTGCTTTTGCATTGACTGTAACTTTCAGGCGATCTTCCAAAAAAGTAGGATCTGCACCAACAGAAACAGTCGTTCTGTTCATGTCTGTATTGGTTAATATACCATTCTGTATTGTTTGTCCTATCGAAACCCTGTATGGCATTGTCTTGGTTGCACCTGAAAGACTAATATTGTGGTCTGTGCTGATGGCAGTGCGGAAAATTTCCTTTTGCCAGTTTGTATTCTCCTGCCCTAACTTGGCATAACCAGATATGTCATAAAGGTCTTTATGATCCCATGCCATTTTTCTGAATTCATCGCCGGAATATACATCTGCAAATTTGACAGCCGAAGCAACAGAAACATTTCCATCATAAGTTATTTTCAAACCGCTTCCTACTTTACCCCTTTTAGTGGTAATAAGGATTACACCATTAGAAGCCCTTGAGCCATAAATAGCAGTTGCCGAAGCATCTTTTAAAACAGTAAAAGTTTCAATATCGTTAGGATTAACAGAGGCCAAAGGATTGCCCATACCTGAAATCGACCGACTATCAAGTGGTACACCATCAATGATGATTAATGGATCGTTCGTGGCCGATAATGATGAACCACCACGAATTCTGATCGTTGCACCAGCGCCAGGAGCTCCACTATTTGAGGTAATTGCTACCCCGGCACTTTTACCTATGATCAAATCCTGGGGCGAAGTGATGGCACCTTTGTTAAAGTCCTTCGCGCTAACAGTTGTTAAAGCACCTGTTGCATCCGACTTTTTAACAGTTCCATATCCAATTACAACTACTTCGTCGATTTTCTTTGTTTCAAGAGCTAATGTAACATTTAACGTTGATTGCTGATCAACAGCGAACGTTTGCGTAGTATAACCAATAAATGAAAATACAAGTTTCGATGTCGGCGTTGCCTTGATCGAATACTTTCCTTCAAAATCGGTAACAGTACCAGTAAAAGTTCCTTCA
>Ga0209511_1000436_pt1 | contig 42973 bp, 27 predicted proteins | sample SSSSmetaG_FD_184141 | JGI IMG/M metagenome (GOLD analysis project Ga0209511, IMG submission 184141) | Glacier valley bacterial and archeal communities from Borup Fiord, Nunavut, Canada, to study Microbial Dark Matter (Phase II) - ​SSSS... | ecosystem: Environmental > Aquatic > Freshwater > Ice >... | reverse complement strand
CAGAACACGCGCGAGCAGCGATCCGCGGTCCGCACGATCACCGAGATCGCGACCAGCAAGGACAGCCTCGCGGATCAGATCAGCGCGGCCGGCCTCGACCTGACCATCGCTGTCGTCGACGAGCGCCGCGGCCAGCTCCCCGAGCACCGAGGCTTCCTCATGATGCTGATCGGCGTGGTCGTCACGTTCGCGGTGTTTCTCGGCATGGCGATGCTTTTTGGCGCCTTCGATTCACGCGTCCACGACACCGAGGACATCGAGCGGCTGAACCTGCCGGTCCTGGGCCATCTGCCCGGCTTCCCGGGCGACCACGTCGGGTCCCTGGAAGCCCGTGGCGCCGTGCGGCCTCGTGTACCATCGTATTCGAGATGGCGCTCGCAACGATAACTCCTCGCGACCGGCTCCAGCGGCTCGTCGATCTCGGGCGCAAGGCGACGCGCTACTGGTGGATCGTGGCGATCCTCGGTGTCGGCGGTGCGGCGCTCTCGCTCGGCTTTGCCCTGACCCGTGCTCGGAAGTACGAATCCTCGGCCGTCCTTTATTACCAGGAACGGATCCAATCGAGTGTGCTCTCGGGCCGCCAGGAAGAGGTTCAACGTAACCTCGGTGATCGGTTTCGCGAGCTGTTGCTCGCACGCGCGCAGCTTCGTCAGATCGTGAACGATCCGAAGCTGTCGCCGTACGGCACGATGGATCCCGAGCTCGCGGTCGACAAGCTGCGCACCGTGGTCAAGTTCGAGGGCCGCGGCGGCAGCAACTTCCGGATCTCGTACACCGATAGCGATCCGGATCGTGCGAAGGCCGTGACCGAGAAGCTGACCGCGCTGCTCAAGGACAAGGACGAAGGACTCCGCAACGAAACAGCGGCCGAGACCGTGACGTTCGTGACCAAGCAAAAGGAAGACGCGTCGCTCGAGCTGCGCAAGCGAGAGCAAGCGCTCGCCGAGTTCCTCGCGAAGCATCCCGAGTTCGCACAGGACGCGAACCAGGCGAACGGCGAGGGTGCCGGCATCCGTGCGATCCGCGATAGCAAGAAGGCGCCGGTCGTGAACACCGGCAACTCGCGGCTCTACGCGCTCGAGCGCCAGCGCCAGCGCATCCAGGCGCGTCTCGATGCGCCACCCGACGCACCGGCGGTGCGGATTCCTTCCGCCCCGACGCCCGAGAAGCTCGCGGCGGAAGCAGCGGTCAGCGATGCGCAGCGCGAGCTCACCGCGGCGAACCGCGCGCTCGAAGACGCGCTCGCGAAGTACACCGATCTGCACCCGACCGTGATCAAGGCGCAGAAGGATGTCTCCAGTGCGCAGCAGAAGCTCCGCCACGCCCAAGCCGCGGTGCCACCCGACGAGCTCACGCCGCTCGCGCCCACGACCCCGGCCGATCGGACCAAGCTCGCGAAGGAGCTCCAGCAGCTCGAAGGCCAGATCGCCGAGGAGCAACGCGCGGATCCGAAAACGGCCGGCACCGTGCTGGTCACGCCCGCTGGCACCGATGGAACGAACTGGGTCGTCCAGCTCGAGACCCAGTACGCCGACTTGTTTCGCCAGCTGAAGGAGCAACGCGATCGAGTCGCCTCGCTCGCCGATTCGGTGTTCCGCGCGCAGATGGATTCGAGCCAGAAGTCCGCCGAGGCCGGTGGTCGGCTCACGATCACGGATCCCGCCTATCGCCCGGCGCAGCCGAGTGGCCCGAGCAAGACCGTGTTCTTGATGGCCGGCACCGTGTTGTTTTTCGGGCTCGGCCTCGTGATCGCGATCAGCCTCGCAATCCTCGACGACCGGTTGTACCGTCGAGACGATATCGACGAGCTCGGTATCGCTGTGCTTGCCGTGATTCCTCCCGCTCACATCCATTTGCACAAGAAGCAGGCCTCGTGAGCGACCCGAAACGCACGGGACGCTTCGGCGAGCCACTTTCCGGTCGACCGCTGCCACTGGTCACCCAGCCGATGGTCGCGCTCACGGAGGACACGGCAGGCGTCACGCGCGTCGAAAATTCGATGCAGGGCACCGAGCCGATCAGCGGTGCTCGGATGATCGAAGCGGCGACCGTTGCGAATCCGCACCTGGTCGCGTTCACGCGCCAGACCGCGATGTCTCCCCCCCTGGCGAAGGCCACACCGGCCGGCTCGCCACCCGAGATCGGGCTCCAGCAGCATCACCTACCTCCCGAAGAAGCGCTCGATGCACGGCTCGCGATGATCATGGATCCCGATTCCGAGCGCAGCGCATCGTTTCGCGTGTTGCGCCATCACTTGCTCGAGTTCGGTCGCCCGCAGGTGATTGTGGTGTCGAGTCCTCTGCACGGTGATGGAAAGACCACCACCGCGCTAAACCTCGCGCTTGCGCTCGCCGAGTGCGGTCGTGCGAAGGTGCTGCTGTGCGACGGTCATCTGCGCCGCCCGCAGATCGCGAACGCACTCAAGCTCGTGCCTCCATGGTGCTTTGCCGAGCAGCTCGCCGCACATCGCAATCAACCAATGTTGCCGTGGAGCATCGTCGAGATTCCGCAGCTGTGGCTGCACGTCGCGGCCGTGAACCCGCGCATCGAAAAGACCCAGTTGCTCGATGCGCCGGCCTTCGCGATCGCGATGGAGCGGTTGCGCTTGGCGTACGAGCACATCGTGATCGATGCACCACCGGTGCTTGGCTCGGCCGACGTGAACTTGATGTCTGATGCGGCCGATGCCGTGTTGCTGGCCGTGCGTGCGCGGAGGTCTACCGCGCGCGAGCTGCGCAAATCGATCGAGCAGGTCGGTGCGTCGAAGGTCGTCGGCTCGGTCCTCGTGCAGTAGTGCGTGCCCTCCTTCTGACCACGCTGTGCGCAGCGTGTGGATTTCAGCCGGGTGGCGCATCATCGGCGGATGATGCGGGTCTTCACGATAGCGCCGGGCGCGATGGCGCGATCGATGCCGTGCGCGACGCCACGCTACCGGCGAACTGCTTCGGCACCGGCTTCACGGTCGTGTGCCCGGCAGTGCTGCCGACCACGCCGTTGAACATCACCGTGACGACGTCGATCCTGACGGACACGGGCTCGAGTGCATGCGCCTTGCTGTCGCCGCCGAACGATGCGGTGTGCGTGATCGCGGGCTCGACCGTGAACATCTCGAGCTTTCTTTCGGCAAAGGGGCAGCGACCGCTGGTCGTGCTCTCGCTCGGCACGCTCGACGTGCCTGGCGAGATCGATGTCAACAGCCTGAAGAATGCACCCGGTGCCGGCTACACCGGCGTGGGTTGCACCGGCACTGCGCCGACGGTCACGGGTGGCGGTGGCTACGGCGGATCGTTCGGGAGCAACGGTGGTAACGGCGGCGCGACGGTCCCGCCGGGTGGCATCGCTGGCGACGCGTTCGTGCCGACCGCGCTGCGTGGCGGCTGCCCAGGTGGCGCGGGCAAAGATTCGAGCGCGTTCGTCGGTCTCGGCGGTGGCGCGGTCGCGCTGCTCGCGGTCGGCAGCATCAGCGTGCTCGGCACGATCAACGCTTCGGGGACTTTCGGCGGTGCAGCGATCGTCGATCACAGCGGCGGCAACGGTGGTGGTACCGGGGGCATGATCGCTCTGGATGGCACCTCGATCACGGTCGGTGCAAATACCGAGATCTTCGCGAACGGCGGCGGTGGCGGTGGTGGTGAGAGCTCGGGCGGTCTCGCTGGTACGAATGGCAAGAATCCGACGAAGACGAACACGGGTGGGCAGGGCGGTGCTGGCGGTGGTAGCTCCGGCGGGAATGGCGGCGCGGGTGCCACGTTGAACGATGCGACGCGCGATCCGGTCGATGCCGAGCGCGGCGACGATGCGAGCAGCACCGGAGGTCAGGGCGGCGGCGGTGGTGGGTTCGGCGTGATCAAGGTCTTGAAGGCAGCCCTGCCCTCGGCAACCGACCTCCTGCGATTCTCGCCGCGCCCGAGCTAGAGCCGACCTTGATGGTCACAGGTGGCGAGCTCTAGTAACCGGCGGCGAGCGGCTTCCCACGGCGCTTCATCGCGCGGCCACGAGGCGCGACTTCCTGCATCGCCCAGTGCTTGGGGCACGAGCGATTTCGCGAGTGCGTTGGTCGCGTCGATGTCGCATGCCGATGCGAGCTCGAGCAGCGCGCGATCTTCGAGCCCGCGGCGCAGGGCTTCGAGCCGCAGGGTCGGCCGGCAGCCCGCGGGGGCCGGCAGCGCGAGCACACCGTCGAGGTTGCCCTGATCGTCGCCGTCGTCAAAGCTCTGCGCATCGACCTGCGGATCGAGCGCGCGCGGTGGCGCCGCTTTGTGATTGTGACGGTCGTGCCAGTACAGCGCATCCCAGGCGTACCAGACCGCGATCCGATAACGCCACGCGATCCATCCCCACGTGCGCGTGCCGGGCGGGGCGGCGTCGACGACCATCGAGCCGGCGTGCGGCTCGGCGCCGTTGTAGGTCCAGCGCATGAAAGCATCGGTGAGCTTCGGCACGAGCGTGACATAGAGATCGATCGTGTCGCCGTACTCGGTCCGCGGCTGATCGGTGACCGCAAAGATGAAGTCGCGATTTGCTTCGTGCACGGCCTCTGCGAGCGCACGGACATTTGCACGCATCGCGGACTTCGGTTCGTCGATCGGGATCGAAAACGGGCGCTGGTTCTGCGTGAGCCCCCGCCACGCCCGCGCCTCGGACGCCGCGGCCTGTGGATCCGCGGGAAGATCGACGGGCACGAACGGCGCGCCGGCGAGCAGCTCCTTGCGCGCGCGATAACCGACCGCGGTGGTCGGCGGCGCGAGCAGCACACCACGCTCGCGAAACAGCGCGATGCACTGCTTCTCGGATTCGCTCGGAGCCTCGGTCGTGCCGCCGAGCTCTTGCGGGTTGTATTCGGCCCAGGCGGCGAGTGGCAGCGACAGGCTGACGGCGACGACCTCGAGATCGATCACGAGCTTCTGCGCGCCAACGGCGAGCTCGCCGAGATAGTGACCGGGCTCGAGCGTGGGCGGCACGGTGATCGTGAAGTATGCCGGATCGGTAGCAGGCGTCGCGGTCTCCGTGAGGCCGTCCGGATAGTCACCCGGGCCGCGCATGCCCGTGCCGTACATCTCGCTCGAGGCGTGCTTCACGATCGCGCGGTCGACCGCGTAGCCGTGCAGGACGGTCTTCGCGAGCGTGACCGTGACCGGGCCACCACCGCGATGCACGACCTGAAAGCCGAGTGTCTCGCCGCGGGCCGCGACGAACGTGACATGCGCCCCGTCGAACCAGGGCGAGGTGCGAGGCACTGGATCACCGGTCCGCAGGCGCAGGGTCTCGCCAATAATCTGGAGCTCCGGCCCCGGATCGATCGGCTTCTTGCACGCCGAGACCAAGACTAGAGCCGTGACAATGGTACGTTGCAGAGCCAGCACGTGACGACGACGCCGATCATCGCATTCGCGAAAGACTGGCACGAGGATCCGACCTCGAATCATCATGTTCTGCGCGAGCTTGCCAGATCGCGGCGGGTCGTGTGGCTAAACTCGATCGCGACTCGCACGCCATCGCTGGCGAGCGGCCGCGATCTGGGCAAGATCAGCCGCAAGCTGCACGAATTCGCGAAGGGGCCGATCAACGTCGAGAACGACCTCTGGGTCTATACGCCGCTCGCGCTGCCGTTCCCGCACAGCGCTGCGGCGCGCACGGTGAATCGCCAGATCCTGCGCGCCACGATCCGGATGCTGCGCTGGCGGCTCGGGATCGACGAGTTCCAGCTGTGGACGTTCTTGCCGAACGTCGGCGATTACGTAGGTACGCTCGGAGAGAGCAGCTCGGTCTACTACTGCGTCGACGAGTGGTCGATGTTCGGCTACCTCGATCGCGCGCAGACCGTGGCCGCGGAGCGCACGTTGCTCGAGAAGGTCGATGCGGTCTTCGCGATCAACGGCGCACTCGCCGAGGCCAAGCGCGCGGTGAATCCTGCGACGTTCGAATCGCCGCACGGCGTCGATCACGCGGCGTTCGCGAGGGCGCTGGATCCCGCGACGATCGTGCCGCCGGACCTCGAGGTGCTGCCGCATCCGCGCCTCGGCTTCTACGGCACGCTGCGCGACTGGGTCGATCTCGAGCTCATCGCCTACATCGCGCGCGCGCGCCCGACCTGGCAGATCGTGCTGCTCGGCCAGGAGCTGTGCGATACGCGCGCGATCAAGGGCCTGTCGAACGTGCACTCACTCGGTCAGAAGCCCCACCACGAGCTGCCGGCATACTGCAAAGGCTTCGACGTCGGCATCATTCCGTATCGCATCGACGAGCGGATGAAGTTCGTCAATCCGCTCAAGCTGCGCGAGTACCTCTCGGCGGGTTTGCCGGTCGTGTCGACCCCGGTGCCCGAAGTGCGGCGCTATCCGCAGCTCGCCGAGATCGCGGCAACTCCCGACGAATTCATCGCGGCGTGCGAACGCGCGCTGGCGGGCGGCAACCAACGCGCCGCGCGTTCGGCGGCGATGACGAAGGAGACCTGGGCGGCGCGCGTCTCGACCGTCGAGGCCACGCTCGCGAAGATCCTCGAGGAGAAACGCCATGGCTAGGGAATTTCATACGGGTCTGGTCGGTGTCGAGCCGATCTGCGAGCTGCACGTGCAAGCGATGAAGCAATTGCCGGATGTCGAGCTGATCGGCATCGTCGATTTCGATCGCAAGCGCGCACAAGCGAAAGCCGAGACGTGGGGCACGATCGCGCTCGATAGCTTCGAACAGATCGTCGATGCCGGTGCGAACGTGGTGCACATCCTCACGCCGCTACCGAGCCGCGCGAAGCTCGCACTCTCGGCGCTCGCCAAGGGTTGCCACGTCTTGATCCAAGCGCCGATCGCCGAGACCGAGGCCGACGTCCTCGCGATCCAGCAGCTCGCCGCCGAGAAGGGCCTGACGGTCGCCGCCGCGCACACGTTGTTGTTCGATCCGCAGATCGTCCACGCGCTCGCGCAGGTCAAGGCTGGTGCGATCGGTGACCTCGTCGCGGTCGAGATTCATCACACGGTGCACTACCCGGCCTACGAAGGCGGCGCTCTGCCACCGTGGGCGGCCCGTGCGGGCTATCCACTGCGCGATCACGGCGTGCACGGTGTCTACGTGCTGCAAGCGCTGCTCGGTCAGATCGCGCAAGGCGAGTGCGAACAGCGCTCGAGCGGCAGCGAGCCAAATCTCGCGTACGACGCGTGGTCCGTGCGTCTGCAGTGCCAGCGTGGCCTCGGCGAGCTCCATCTCTCGTTCGGCGGCAAGCCCGTGCATCAGGTGATCATCCAGGGCACTGGAGGGCTGCTCGAGATCGACTTGCTCGCGGCATTCAGCGGGACTCGCGCGCTGTCGGCACGTACCACGCCGCTCGGTCGGATCACGCATGCCGTGACCGAAGCATTGCGCCCGTTGCGAGCGCTGCGACCGGTGCTCGAGAAGCCAATCGGGTTGTGGAAGCGCGCGCGCAAGGCGGATCCGGCGCATCACGACGTGCGTGCGCTCGTCGCCGATTTCTATGCGCGTCTCGCCGCGCACGAGCCTGCGGCGACCGATCTCGAAGAGGTCGCGGAAGTCATCAAGTGGACGGATCGCTTCGCGCGCTCGGCCGAGACCGATCAAGCCGCGGAACGCGCGGCGTTCACGCTCTCCGCGACGGTGCCGTTCGTCGTCACCGGAGCATCGGGCTCGCTCGGCAGGGCGGTCGTCCAACGGCTCGTCGCGGATGGTCACAAGGTGCGTGCGTTCGTGCGGCGGATGCCGGAGCGCCGCGAGGCGAACGTCGAGTATGCGTTCGGCAACCTCGGTGATCCAGATGCCGTCGGTCGCGCGATCGCAGGCGCTGCGACCGTGATCCACTGCGGCGCGGCAACCAGCGGTGGCTGGGCCGAGCACGAGGGCGCGACCGTCGTCGGTACGAGCAACGTGATCGCCGCGTGCAAGAAGCACCAGGTGAAGCAGCTCGTGCACATCTCGTCGATGTCGGTCGTCGATCGGGCCGGCTCGGCCGGCAACGGTGCGGTGACCGAAGATACGAACCTCGAGCCGCGGGCCGCGGAACGCGGTGCGTATACCCGAGCCAAGCTCGCCGCCGAGCAAGCGGTGAGCGATGCCGCGCAGGCCGGGCTGCCGACGGTGATCCTGCGCCCCGGCCAGATCTTCGGCGGCGGCATTCCGCTGATCAATGGCGCCGTTGCGCGCAACGCGGGTGGTCGCTGGCTCGTGCTTGGCGATGGCAAGCTCGAGCTGCCGCTCGTCTACATCGACGATGTGGTGGATGCGATCACGAGCGCGGCCGCGAAGAAGCTGACCAAGGGCGAGGTGATCCAGATCATCGATCCGGACCACCTCACGCAAGCCGAGGTCTTGAACCTCGCCGGCGGCGCGAAGAAGATCGTACGCGTGCCACGGCCGCTGGTCTTCGCGCTCGGCAAGCTCAGCGAACTCCCGCTCGGCGTGCTTGGCCGGCAAAGTCCGGTCGCCGGATACCGGTTGAAGTCCGCGCTCGCGCAGCTGCGTTACGAGAGCTCGCGGGCGACCACGCTCCTCGGCTGGAAGCCGCGCGTCGGTGTCCGCGAGGGCATCAGGCGCCTCAGTTCTTGACCAGCGGCTACCACCTTGGCTCTCGCCTCGGCGCGGATATGCAGCTCGGCATGTAAGTCGCAATGCTCGGTCGCGATCGTGTCAAAGCCACGGTGAGCTGCGGGCTTCGTGTACATTCGGGGAATGCGCCGAGTCTCACTTCTCGTTGCCACTGGGGCCATTGGGGCCATCGGGACCATCGCCTTTGGTCTGCCTGGCGTCGCGCACGCGCAATCGGCGGTCACGGTCGCGCTGACGCCGCAGGGTGAAGCGGTCGCTGGCGCCGCGGGCATCACGCCCATGGATCTCGCGGCGCGGATCAAGAGCGAGATCGATACCGCCTATGACACGGCGCACGTGAGCAACTTCTTGCGCTCGTTTGGCGATGCGACCTCGTTCGCACAGCGCGGCCTCGGCGTCGATTACATGTCGCTGCCGAACAACTTCATGATCGGTGTCGGCGTGCAGGTCGGCGTGTCGTCGACCAACGAGATCGATTTCAAGGAGCGCCCGACCGAAGGCGGAGTCGCCGCTAATGCGTCGGTGATGATCGGCCTCAACCTCGCAGACTGGGGTTCGCCACGCTGGACGCTATTCGCGAACGGCTTCTACGAGAAGGGCTCGACCGATCGTCTCGACGGCAACATCACGACCGGCGGCTTTCACATCCAGTACAAGTTGATCCAGCCGCAGGCCGACGAAGGTGTCGCGAACGTGCTGCGCTGGGCCGGCGTCGATCTCACGACCGGCGTCGAGTTCACGAAGTGGTCGCTCGGTGCGAAGCACGATGCGATCACGCAGGATTTCAATATCGACCTCGGCAACGGCACGACCGATGCGACCACGTTGAATTCGACCGGCAAGTTCAACCTGACCTCGACCGCGGGCACGATTCCGATCGAGCTCACGACCGGCATCCGGATAGCGCTCCTCGTCAGCCTCTACGCGGGCGTTGGCTTCGACATCACGGCCGGTAAGAGCGAGGTCGATGGTGACCTAACAGGCACGTTGACACAGAAGAGCGACGGTACGAACCTTGCCACCGTTCACGTCATCGAGACCGGCAACAACACGTCGAGTCCGGGTCAGTTCCGGGGGCTCGCGGGCATCCAGGTCAATCTGTGGAAGCTCAAGGTCTACGCGCAGGCAAACGTGTCGCAGCTGCCGGCGGCGAGCCTCGGCTTTGGCATCCGTCTCGTGCTGTAGCTACCAGTTCGCGGGCCAGTCCATCGCGGTGATCGTCGCGATCAAGGCTTCGCGCGTCTTGGCTTCGACGTGGATGACGCCGGTCGGCTTGCCAAGGTCATAGTGCTGCTCGGGCGTCCAGTTCATGCCTTTGGCCGCGGCACGATCGCTCTCGAGCTTTGCTTCGCGCTCGTCGATCACCAGATCGCGAATGCGAAACTGGCCGTCCTGTTCGAGGATCATCGCGATCGGGTGTGGTGAGCCGAGGGTCGCGGGGAGCTGATCACGACGAAGGCTTTCGAGGGCCCCGCGCTTTCCGACTGGAGGAATAGGGGCCATGCCGCAGTCTAGCGCAACGGCGCGACGTTCCAGATCTGCTTTGCGTATTCCGCGATCGATCGATCGCTGGAGAACCGCCCTGAGCGCGCCACATTGATGATCGACGATGCCAGCCATTGTTTCGGGGACTTCCAGAGCTCTACCACGGCGCGCTGCGCGGCGGCGTAGGCCTCGAAATCGGCACACACGAGGAACGGATCGCGGTTGCGAAGGTCGGTGACGAGCGGCTCGAACATCGCCTTATCGCCGCGCGAGAACGCACCACTCGCGACGAGATCGAGCGCGTTCGCGAGCTCGCCGTGGATGTAGCGACCCGGGTGATAGCCATCGCGCTTCTCGGCGATCACTTGCTCGGCGGTCAGACCGAACAAGAAGAAGTGATCGGCGCCGACCGCATCACGAATCTCGACGTTCGCGCCATCGAGGGTGCCGATCGTGAGCGCGCCGTTGAGCATGAACTTCATGTTGCCGGTGCCCGAGGCTTCGAGTCCGGCGGTCGAGATTTGCTCGGACAGATCCGCGGCGGGATAGATCCGCTGCGCGACTTTGACGCTGAAGTCCGGCACGAACAACACGCGCAGCTGGTCGCGCGTGATCGGATCGGCGGCGAGGCGTTCGCCGATGCCTGCGGCGAGGCGGATGATCAACTTCGCCATCCAGTACGCAGGCGCCGCCTTGCCAGCGAATACGAACGTGCGGGGGGCGCCGATGTCTTCGCCGTTGCCGATGCGCTGCCACAGCGCGATCGCGTGCAACAGGTTCAAGTGCTGGCGTTTGTACTCGTGAATCCGCTTGCACTGCGCATCGAGAAGCGCGCTCGGCTCGAACGAACCTGCACCGAGGTGGTTCGCGAGTGTGGTCTTGTTCGCGAGCTTGACCGCGCGCCACTTCGCCTGGAACCCGGCATCGTTCGCGAATTTCTCGAGCCCGGTCAAGCGATCGAGGTCGCGCTGCCAGCCATCGCCGATCGCACTCGTGATCAGCTCGCCGAGCTTCGGATTCGCGAGCGCGACGAACCGGCGCGGGGTCACCCCGTTCGTCACGTTCGTAAAGCGCTCTGGCCACATCTCCGCGAAGTCGCGTAACACGGTCTCGCGCAGCAGCCGCGAGTGCAGCGCGGCAACGCCGTTGATGTGGTGGCTCGCGACGGTCGCGAGGTTCGCCATCCGGACCTGCTTGGTCCCGCCTTCACCGATCAGGGACATCCGCGCGAGCCGGGCATCGTCGCCAGGAAAGCGCGCGCGTACCTCGTCGAGGAAGCGCCGATTTATCTCGAAGATGAGCTCGAGGTGGCGCGGCAGCAGGCGCTCGACGAGCGGCAGCGGCCAGGTCTCGAGCGCCTCTGGCAGCAGCGTGTGGTTCGTGTACGCGAAGGCCTGGCGCGTGATCTTCCACGCCTCGTCCCAGCCGAGGCCATGGATATCCATCAACAGCCGCATCAGCTCGGGAATCGCGAGCGTGGGGTGCGTGTCGTTGAGCTGGATCGCGAGGATGTCGCCGAGCTGGCGCACGGTCATGCCGCCGAGGAGCAGCAGGCGAATGCAATCTTGCAGCGCGCATGACACGAAGAAGTACTGCTGCTCGAGCCGGAGCTGCTTGCCTGCCGGCGACGAGTCATTGGGGTAAAGCACCTTCGTGAGGTTCTCGCTGCGAATCTTCGCGTCGACCGCGCGCCAGTAATCGCCGAGCTGAAACGCATCGAGATCGAGCTCCTCGCTCGCGATCGCGCTCCACAGCCGTAAGAAGTTCGTGGTCTGGGTGCCGTAGCCGGCAACCGGCGTGTCGTACGGAACGCCCTCGACGAAACGCTCCGGGATCCAGCGCACGCCTTCCGCGGTGTGCTCGGTGTGACCGCCGAACCCGACGGTGTGGCGGATCTCGTAGCGCCGGATCTCCCACGGGTTGCCGGAGCGCAGCCAGCGGTCGGTGCGCTCGACCTGCCAGCCATCGCGGATGTCTTGATCGAAGATGCCGAACTCGTAGCGCAGGCCGTGACCGACCGCGGGAAGATCGAGCGTGGCGAGCGAGTCCATGTAACAGGCGGCGAGCCGGCCGAGGCCGCCGTTGCCGAGGCCGGGCTCTTCCTCTGCTTCGACGAGCTCCTCGAGCGTCGAGCCGAGCGTCTTCGCGGCGGCGCGAGCTTCAACCTCGAGGCCGAGCGTCAGGAGGTTTGCGCCGAGCTGAGGCCCGATCAGATATTCGGCCGACAGGTAGACCACCGTGCGCTTCTGCTTCGTCAAGATCGTCTTGGCCGACTCGGCCCAGCGTCGGAGCAGCCGGTCGCGCACCGCAAAGGCGAGGGCGAGATACTGATCGTTCTTGGTCTCGACGCCCGGGAACTTGGCGAGCTCGGTCGTCAACTTGTCAAGAATGTCGTCGGCCAGCGTGGGCAGCGTGGGCAGCGTGGGCAGCGTGGGTAGCGTGGGCAGCGTGGGCAGCGTGGGCGGCGTGGGCGGCGTGGGCGGCGTGCGCATCGTACGTATCGTACGCATCGTACGCATCGTAGCGGGGCATATCTTGCCCTCACCTCCTTGGCGCCCCATCATCCGGCGAGATGCGCGAGTGGGCTGCCATCTTTCGCTCGCGCCGCATGGCGGTGGTGTTCTTGCTGGGCTTCTCGTCGGGGCTGCCGAACATGCTGATCGGCCAGACCCTCCAGCAATGGATGGTCGATCAGCACATGGATATCAAGAAGATCGCGACGGTGGTCACGATCAAGGCGCCGTTCGCGATCAAGTGGGCGTGGGCACCGCTCCTGGATCGCTATCGCCTTCCGTTCCTCGGGCGCCGGCGCGGCTGGATGCTCCTGTTCCAGGTGGGCTTGCTCGCCGGCATCGGCGCGATGGCATTCCTGGATCCCGCGACCGGGCTCGCCACGATGATGAGCGTCGGCTTGTTCGTCGCGGTGATGTCGGCATCGCAAGACATCGTGATCGATGCGTACAACGTCGAGGTCCTCGCGCCCGCGGAGCGCGCGGCTGGATCTGCGACCTACGTGATCGGCTATCGCACGGCGATGTTGGTCTCGGGGTCGCTCACGCTCGTGATGGCCGACCACATCATCTGGAATGTCGTCTATGCGATCATGGCGGCGCTGATGCTCGTCGGCATGGTCGCGGTCGTCCTCGCCGAGGAGCCCGCAGAGATCGAACGCGCGCCCCGCTCGCTGTTCCAGTCGGTCTATCTACCGTTTCGTGAAGTCGTGGTGCGCTACCGATCGCGCTTGGTCGTGGTGCTGTTGTTCTGCGCGTTCTTCAAGTTCGGCGAGCAGTTCGCGCAGGTCGTGAGCCAGCCCTTCTATCGTGGCCTCGGCTTCACCAAGAGCGAGATCGGGGTGCTGTCCAAGGCGATCGGGTTCTCCGCCTTCGCGATCGGCGGTGGCCTCGGCGGCACGCTCGTCGCGAAGTACGGCATGCGCAAGATGCTCGTCACATTCGGCATCCTGAGTGCCGCCGTGCATCTCGGCTATTTCCTGATCTCGGTGATCGGTCACAACTTGCCGGTCTACGGCTGCACGCTGTTTGTCGAGAACCTCTCGTTCGCGATGGGCACGGCGGCGCTCACGGGCGAGCAGTATTCGTTCTGCTCACCGGCAGTTGCAGCGACGCAGATGGCCCTCCTGTCGAGTCTCTCCGGCCTCGCGAGCAGCGTGTTCGGACCACTCGCCGGTGGCCTCGTTCACGACTACGGCTACACCTATTTCTTCTTGTTCTGCATCCTGCTCGCCGTACCAGGCATCGTGCTCGCATACTTCGTGACGAGCCCCGCTATCGAGCGCCGCGGATCCGCTTCAGTGTCGTCAGCAGAGTCTCCCGCGTGATCAGATCGACGAGCTCGAGCACGCCGGCGTCGCAGCGAAAGAGCATGCGGTGATGGATACCGACGCGCGCCATGTAGAGCGGCCGCACCATGTCCTTGGCCTGCTTCACCATCTTCCACGCGAAGCCATCGCCCGCGGCCAAGACGCCGACGGAGCGCATCGCTTCGGAGGCGACGGGGCCGGGCACTTCGCCGAGGGCGTCCGTGAACTTGCGCTCGAACTTGGGCAGCGTGATACCGCGTGCCGCGACCGGTAGATCATCGACGCCTTCATCTGACGTCTCGTCTGGGCGGCGGCGCGGCTCGTCTTTCTGGACGTGCGGAACGTTCTCGAGCTGTCTGCGCAGCTCGCGGCGCTCGGCCTGGCCTTCGCGGATCAGCGACTCGAGCTCCTCGACCCGACCGTCGAGCTCTCCCGGCTTCGTCGCCTTGACAAGCTCTGCGGCCGGCTTCGTGCGTACGGAGGCGAGCTCGTTACGCAGCGCCGCGAGCGAACGTTCGAGCTGATCGGCGCGTGCGGTCGATTCGGCAAGCTGGGTCTTCAAGCTGGCATCGTCGGTCTTGTTCGCGCGCTTGCCCTTGGGCTCGGTGACCGTGAGGGCATCGAGGACCGCCCATGCCGGATCGGTCGGCTTCAGGTTGAGCCGGTCGCGCGCTTCTTCGACTACTTCGAGCAGCGTGTCCGCATCGTCGACGCGCATCGTGCCGATACATGCACGCGCGAACATGATTCCGAGCGCAGGTTCGACGCGCAGCATCGCGTACGCGAGCTCGACATCGTCGAGCTTGTCGGTGCTCGCGACCACCGCGCCCACCCGCTTGACCAGCTCGGTCCACGCGTCGCTCGGGCCTCGTTCGATCGCTAGCTCGAGGTCGTAGCGCTCGCGCAACTCCGGCGGAAGCAGGGCGATATGTGCGTTCGCACGCTCGCGCTGGACCGGTCCGCAGCGCAGAGCGGCCTGGATCAACCACTCGCGACAATCGTCGACCCACTCTTCTTCGTCCTCTCCGTGCTTCGCGAGCTCCGCGATCGCTCGTTCGGAATGCTCCCACGCGTGCGCATCGGCGAGCTTGCGGGCGGCTGCGACGAGTGGCTTGCGTGCGAGCTTCGCGAAATCGACCTGCAGGAGATCGCGAATCTCGAGCTCGTCGATGTGCTCGTGTGTGAGCTTATCGCCGGCGAGGAACTCCTCCCACGACAGCCCCAAGACCGGCGATGCCGAGGCGACCGGCTTATCGGCGCAGCACTTCTTGTACTTTTGACCGCTGCCGCACGAGCACGGATCGTTCCGCCCCGGCAGCTTCTGCGCGCGTACCGTGAAGCCGCCGCGTGAAATCTCGACCTCGGCAGGGAGTGCCGCGATCACGGCATCGATCGGCGCCGACATCGCTTTGTCGTCGGCAGCGACAGCCTTCGCATACTCCCTCGCGAACGTGGCGATCGGCTTCATCGCGGCGGTGACATTGGGATCGTCGATCGTGGCGCCGATCGTCGAGAGTAGCGCGTAGCCCTCGGCCGTCATCGTGCGCGCGGCCAACCGCCGCAGCTCGGGCAAGAGCTCGGGCCCGCGCACGCCGGCCTTCCACGCCGCGTACAGGACGATCGCTTCGAGCTCGGCGACGCCTTTGAACAAGCGGAATCGGCGCTCGCGGATCACGTCGAACAGCTGGATCTTGTCACCGCTCGCGATCGCGATCAGGGCATTCGCGATCGAAGGTAGCTCGATGCCCGGCAGGATCTGCGCGACGAGCTCGACCGGAACCTGCTGCGTCTGCGCCCGCGCGATTGCCAGCATCGCGGCGCGTTCGTGATCCCATTGCGCGAGCGCAGCTTCGATTTCGAAGATGCTCGGCTCGCCGGCAGCCAGGATCTGCGAGCGTGAAATCCGCTCGCCCGCGAGGACCCGGTTCCGCTCTGCCACGGCTGTGTCTTACTTCGTCAGGACGAGATAAGCGAGCACGATGATGGCCGCGACGAGCACGCCGACGAGCACGAACACCAGTGCGTTCGACTTCGACGGTGGTGCGATCGTGGCCGACGACATTTGCATGTTGCGCATCGACATCACCGCGAGCGACGGCGCAGACGGTGGCTTCGAACCATTCATCTGCGGCGGCCGCGAACCCGACGAGGTACGCAGCGGCGCTTGTTGCGGCCCCGACGACTGATGCGCGCGCACCGGGCCCGTACTGTTGCGCTGGATCGAAGGCAACGACGGCACGCTCGCATTGGGCGCGATGTTTGGTTGGCTCGCGCGCGACTTCACCTTGTGCTTGCCGCTCGGCGTGCCATCGGCACCGTTGCGCCCACCGAGGTCTTTGACCGCGACGTTGACCTTGTCGGGCTCGGCGAGCTTGCGTTGGTTCGACAGGAACGCGAAGTACGAATCCGGCATGTCGTCGAAGTCCATGACCAGATCGCACTCGTCACAGCGACAGGTCGGAGGCTCGTGGGGTGGTGGCCCCATGTCGCCGGCTTCGACGAGCAAGACCTTCTCCTCGTCGCACTCCGGGCAGAAGTACGGAACGTAGAAGCTCTTCACCACGCCGCTGCCGGTGAAGTTATTCACCAGGTTGATCTGCGCGACGATCGCGGGCGAACACTCGACCAGCACCGACCGCGTGCCGTTGGTCTCGAGCTTCGAGAGCCAGTTCACCCAATCGCGCACGCCGCACGAGTTGATGCGCTCGATCTCGCCGAGGTCGATCACGGCGGTGCCGTTAGGAATTTTCTCGACGAGCTCGCCGAGCTCGTTGTCCTCGTCGATCACACCGCCCAGCTTCACGTAGCTGACATCGCCACGATGCTGGACCGTGTGTTGAAACTTTTGGCTCATCTCGCTTTGGCCCGCAGCCACCTCCGTCACGTAATGACGGTACGCCCCATTACACCACACGGGTCCAAGTCGATCCAGTGCGGCTATGTAATCCGGTGTACGAACTGGTTAACCGGGCGACGCGAGCAGGTCGCGGATCATCTGGTACTGGTCACTGAGGAAGAACCGGACCAGGTCAGGACCACCCAAGACCGAGCCCAGTGCGACGGTATCCTGGTGGTTGGTGAAGTTCTCACCGGCCTGCTTGGCCACCATCCAGATGGCGGCCGCGAAGTCGTCACAGGCCACCAAACCTGCCCGTTTAGCGCACGCCAGCATGCTGTCGATCCAGACGCCCGGGTCGAGATCTCGGGTCCCGGCATGGCGTTCGAGCACCTTGGTGGCCGCGGCATCGGCATTGTGGAGGAGGTCGGCAGCGGGTCCCGTCGCTTCATCGGCATCGCCCACCAGCGCGCGAAGCAGCTGCGCGAGCTCGCGGCGCTGGCGCGCACCGAGCTGGAGGAGCGCCGCGTAGCCGCCGCGGATCGCTTCGAGCGCGTAGCCGAACAAGAACCGCAGCGGCAGGTCGCTCTCTCCGAGCAGCGTTCGGTCGATCACGATCAACTTGCGCGGGAACGCGGTGACGGCGACGAGCCCCGGCACCTTGTCTGCAAAGAACAGATCGGCATCGCACGCGAACAGGTTCGTGATCTCCGCGAGTAGCTGAGCGATCCGGGTATCGCCCTCGCCAGGCGCGAGGTTCTCACCGAGTGAAGGCTGACCGACGAAGCTCGTGATCTGCTCCGCGAGCGCCGTCCACACTTCGCCGAACGGCTCGCGCGCGGCGGTGGTCGCGAGCAAGCGCTGGCGATTGGCTTCGTCGAGCGCGCGGCGCAGTGGCGGCGAGCTCCATGCAGCCTTGAGGCGCGCCATGGTCAGCCTATCGGTCTCCTCGGCGAAGCCCAGGAGGTCGAGCGCGGTCAGCACGCGCGTCGCACGCTCGGGATCGCCCGTGCGGTTGTAGAACGAAGCGAGCAAGCGATACGCGGGCGCGTGGTGGATGTCGCGCTCGAGCACCTTGCGGAGCTCCCCAATCGCGCGCACCGGATCATCGACCTCATAAATCTCGGCGAGCGCGACGCGATCGCTCGCGCCATCGGGCTCGACGTTCAAGATGCCGCGATACGCCTCGATCGCGGCGGGGCGATCGCCGGAGCCAAGGAGGATCCGCGCGAGACCACGCTGCAGCGGCACCGCAGCGCGTGGTCCGCCCTGCGCCATCGCGGCATGCGCAGCCTCGATCAGCAGCGTTTCGGCTTGGCGTTGGTCGCCGCCATCGGCGGCACGGCGCGCGAGCACGAGCGCAGGCGGTGCGTAGCCGGGGTCGTACTCGATCGCGCGGCGATACTGCGGTGCGGCCGAGCGCATGTCGCCGGCCGAGTCCAGGATCCGGCCTTTGTAGTAGTAGTAGCGCGCGAGTGCTTCCGGAATGAGTGCTTGGCCCGGTGCGGTTGCGAGCTCGATCACGCGATCGATCGCGGCCCGCGCATCGTTGTAGCGACCGACGAGGAAGTACTGTTGTGCGAGCTCGTAGTACGCATCCTGGTGCGACGGCTCGATCTTGATCACGTTGTCGAGCACCGCGATCGCGCGCAGCGCATCCATCTCGCCATCGGCGTGGATCGTCGCTTGCCGCATCAGCGCGCGGATCTGATCGTCGGGCGACGCGCCAGCATCGACGAACTGCTGGATCGCATCGATCGCTTCGGCCCAGTGGCGCATGTCGGCGTGGAACTTCACGAGCGCCGAGAGCACCGTGAAGTCCGTCGGCGCGAGGATGAGCGCCTGGCGATAGAGTGTCGCTGCACCGTCGAGCTCGCCTTCGCGCTCCTGGATCGCCGCACGCGCGGTGTGCACGCGTGCGAGGAGTGGCCCCGCATCGTCGCGCTTCTTGTAGACCTTCTCGAGCTCCTTGTACGTGCTCTCGAAGTCCCACACATCGGGCTGTTCGCGCGCGAGCGCGCCGAGGTAGTCGAGCGCGCTCGTGTTCGTCGGCTTGATCTCGAGCGCGACGACGTAGCTGTCAGCCGCCGCCTTCGGATCGAACGTCATCTGCGCGACCACGCCGCGCTTGCGATAGAACTCGCTGCGCGTCGAGGGATCGCCATCGCGCATCGCCTTCTGCGCGAGCGAGGTCGCGATCGGCAGCGCCTTGTCCCATTCGCTGCGATCGAAGTAGTGGTCGAACAGCGCCTGGTTCGCCGGCAAGCAATCGGGATCGACCGCGAGCGCGCTGTCGTAGTACGTCATCGCGCGTTCGGGATTGTTGAGGTGCTGGTCGTAGATCCGGCCGATCTGCGCGAACACGCCGGCGCGCTCCTTATCTTCGGTCCACAGCTTCACTTCGAGCTCGAGCGATTCGATCACGCGAGGCCACTCTTCGCGCCGGCGGTAGAGGTCGCGCATGCCGTGCACGGCCGGCAGGCAGTTTGCGGAGGTCTTGATCGCGGCGTCATAGTAGCGCAGCGCATCTTGCTCGCGCCCGAACTTCGATTCCATCACCGAGCCGGACTTGAAGTAGAGCAGGGCCTTCAAGTTGCGATCGGTCGTGACCTTGATCAGCCGGCGCGTGACATCGATCAGCTCGGCCCATTGCTCGGTCGATTCGTAGATCCGGCCGAGCGCATCGAGCGCTTCGCGGTTCTCGGGCTGGAGCTCGAGGATCTTCTGGTAGTGCTCGGTCGCGGTCTCGACATCTCGAGCCCCATCTTCGGAAGCGCGTGCAATCCGCTTGAGGATCTCGACGGTCTCGTGCGGGGGCGCGTGTTGCAGCCGCATCTTCAAGACATCGATCAAGCCGGTCCGATCTTGATGCTCCTCGTAATAGCGCTCGAGAGTCTCCGAGGCGATCTTGTCGCCCGGATCGATCGTGAGCAGCTTGCGGTTGAGCCGCACCGAGGCACGCGGATCGTTCGTCTGCTCGGTCACCAGCGCCGCAGCCTTGCGCAGTGCCTCGGTGCGCCGCCCCGGCTCGCGCTGGGTCTCCGCGCGCTTCTCCCACGCCGAGATCAACGGCTGCCAGTTGCCGCGCGTGCGGCAGATGTCTTCGAGGATCTTGACCGCCGCTTCGGGCTTGGAATCGACCTCGAGGACCTTCTGATACGACTCGATCGCGGCATCGATCTGGCCGAGAAAGTTGAGCTGGACGCTGCCGCGCCGCGAGTAGAGATCGCCGAGCCGATACGATTTCGGTGCGGTGCCGTGGCAGGACTCGACATGCGCGATCGCGGTCTCGTAGAGCTGCATCGCCGCCGCCCAGCGCTCCGCCTTGTAGCAGACGCGCTCCATCGCCGTAAACACCTCGCGGTTCGTGGGATCGGCGGTGAATGCACCGAGGTACGCAGCGATCGCGCCATCGGTATCGCCGCGATTCGCGCGCAGACCCGCGACCCGATCGAGGAGCTGCGCCCGCGCGGTCGGTTCGGTGACGGTCTCGGAGCGAGCCTCGAGCAACCGCGCGAGCTCGCGCTCCTTGCCGAGTTGCTCGTACAGCGTCTCGAGACGCTCGAGTGCGACCGGATTCTTGGGATCGCGTTCGAGCGCGCTCTCGTACGCCTGTACGGCGTCTTGTTTGCGATCGAGGCGATCGGTGCGGAGCTCGCCGAGCTCGAGTAAGATCTCGACCTGGCGCGTCGGCGAGCTCTGCGCCAGCGTCGGCAACTCGCGCTCGAGGACCTGCGCCATCTCGGCCCAGCGATTTGTCTCGCGCAGCAAGCGCAGGAGCGACTTCTGGCGCTGGTCGTCGTGCACGTTCGCTTGCGCGACGGTTAGCATGCGGATCGCGGCATCGAGATCACCGGTCTCCTGTTCGTAGATCCGCGCGATGTCAGCGGCGCGCAGCGCCTTCTCGGCGTGGGTCGGTGCGGCCTCGAGCTGGCGGCGGCGGACCTCGGCGAGCTCGCTCCATTCGCCGATCTTCGCGAGCGCTTCGGCGAGGACCTCGAGATTGCGCGGGGTCTGGCGCGCACCGCGGAACGCGCGCGCGAGCTCGTCCCACATGCCGAGCGCGCGCGCCGGCGCTTCGATGCCGGCGAGCGCATCGGTCTGATCGGGCTCGTAGCCGAGGATATCGAGGTATGCGCCGACGATCGCGCCTGGCTCGCGTTCGAGGGTGGTGAGGAGCTCCGCTTCTTCGCGGCGGAGTGCAAGCCTGCGATCGATCGCGGGATCGGTGGACAGCTCGGTGCGCACGAGATCGAGCGCCTTGCCAGGTTCGCCGTGCTGGCGATAGATCCGGACCTGTTCGCGCAGCACTTCTTTACGGCCCGGTGCGAGCTCGCCGGCCTTCGCGAGCGCCGCGAGCGCGGCGGTCTTGTCGCCGCGATGTTCTTCGCGCAGCCCGATCTCGATCCAGATCTCGGCCTGGCGGAGTGGCGTGGGAGCGACGGCGACCGCGCGCTCGCGCAGCTCGATCGATCGCGGCCACTGTGAATCGGCGTCGTAGAGCCTCGCGAGTACCATCATGGTCGCGTCATCGTCTGGGCACTCGGCGATCATCCGCTCGAGCGCTTTGCGCGCGCCGGCCGGGTCGCCGAGGTGCTCGTCGAGGAGCTCTGCATACTCGCGTGCCGCAGCGGCACGACCATCGCGGCTCACGAGCGAAGTCGAGAGCTCTTCGAGGACCTTCGCGAGTTGATCGAAGCGCTTGCCGGCGCGATACACCGCGGCGAGCGCGGCGCGGCAAAATGGATCTCGAGGATCGAGCGCGCCGGCGAGCTGTAACGTCTCTTCCGCCTCGACGAAATCGCCCCGTACGAGATCGACGATGCCGCGCGCGCATTGCAGCGCACTCGCGCTGCGCGGATCGGTCTCCTTGCTCGCCCACACGGCGTAGACGGCCGCGAGCGCATCCTCGTCGGGCATGCCGGTCTCGGTCGCATTGCGCCCGTGCGGGCCACCACGCAGCAACCGCACCATGTGATCGTATTCGGTGCCGAGGCCGGTCTCGGCGGCGGCGCGCCATAGCTCGACTGCCTGGCGCGTGTTGCCGAGGCGCTCCGCGATTGCAGCGGCCCAGCGAACCGAGAGTCCGCCGCGCGCCTCGAGCCGCGCGACCGAGACCGCGCTCGGATCGGCGAGGTCCGGCAAGTCGAGCATGCGCTCGACGGTCGGCGTCTCCGCCGCATCGATCACCGCGCGCGTCAGCTCCGAGACCTCGCGCTCGCCAAGCACGGCGGCGAGCTCGAGTGCGCGCCACGAGTGCGCGGCGACGACCTCGCGTGCTCCAGCATGCGCGAGCTGGCGGCGAGCGGCGAGTGCAGCCGCGAGATTGCCGCCCGCGAAGGCCGCGATCGAGGCGCCGAACCGCGCGATGCGATGCGCTCCGCCCGGAGCGCCGATATGCGCATCGTCGGCGAGCTCGGCGTAGAGCTTTGCGGATTCTGCGTGCTGGCCATCGCGCAGGAGCTCCGCGGCGACCGCTGCGCGGTTTGCGATCGATTCGAGCTCGGCCCCCGCGAGATCCTTCACGAGATCCGCACGGCGATCGAGGAGCTCGAGGCGGCGCGGGTCACCGGCGCGCGATGCGGCATCGATCGCGACGTCGATCACGCGCAGCCAGCCACCGCGCGTGATGACCGGCGAGGGTTGCGTATCGCGCTCGTTCGGATCTTCGTCCATCCGCTCGATCGCGGCCCAGCACAGCGCGAGTGCACCCGTGGGATCGTCGCCACGATCGAGCACGAGCGCGGCGAGCGCAGCAATCTCCTCGGGCGACGAGGTCGTACTCGCGGCGGCGCGCCGGATCTCGATCACGCGGGCCCAGTTGCCAGCTGCCGCATTCGCAAGCGCGGCAAGCTCGATCGCGTGCGATCGCCACCGCGGTTCCGCACCTGCAAGCGCGCGATCGGCGAGCGGCGCAGCGAGGTCGGCGCGGCAGTGGCGCCACAGATACGCCTCGGCGAGGTCGATCGCGACCGCAGGCGCTGGCGTGCCCATTTTCGCGAGCGCGGCGGTGAGGTCGGTCTCGTCGCCATCGCCGAGCGCAGCGGAGAGCCGCAGACGCGCGGCCAGTGGATGGCTCTCGGCGAGCTCGAGGTAGCGCATCGCCTCGTCAGGCTGGTGCAGACCGTCCCACGCCGCGAGGGCGGTGCGCACGTTCAGATCAGCGAGGCGCGCTTCGTCGCCGGTGAGCAAGGCCGCGGCTTCGCTCGCGACGAGATCGAGTATGCGTGCGACCAGCTGGCCCGCATCTGGAATGTCGAGGTTGCGCGTGTGATCGTCGCGAAACACCGGCTCGTCGCCGGTATCACCGGTGTCTTCACCGATCGACAGCATAGCCAGCACATCAGTCTTCGCCGGGATGGGCGGGATGATGCTCGGAATCGGCGGCGGCCGGTGCTTGGGCGGATCCGCCATGTGGGATTCAATCGTACCGCGGATCCCGGCGAACCAAAGAATGCGGGCGAATGGGTTGGGGTAGTCACACGTGGGCGACGGAAAGTGCCGCTCTCGCGAGTCCCGTCCGAGCCCTCTGAGTCGTTGACGTGGTTATCCTCCACCCCGTACGCTTCTGACCGGATGCGAGCCTCGCCACGAGCGGTCTGCGTGTGCGCCGATCGCGTCGTGGCTCGCGTCGTCGAACGTGCGCTGACCGCGGCCGGGGTCGCGGTCGATCATCGCGACACGATCCCCGCCGAGCTTGCCGATGCCGCGCTGCTCGTCGTCGATCGTGCGACCCGGCTCGCCGCGGGAGACATCCTACGCGCCGCGTCCTGCCCCGTCGTGGTGGTCGGTGATGATGTCGATGATGACGGCCTGATCACTCTGATGCTCGAGGCACCGGTCAGCCACCTCGTCGGTGATCCGACGAACGCGGACCTCGGAATCACGAGCGAGAAGCTGGTCTCGGGCGACCTGTTCGGTCTCGAGAAGTACCTCGCGCCGAACACCAAGGTGGGCGAGCGCGTGGTTTCGAGCGACCCCGAGCGCCGCGTCGTGATCGGCGAGGTCTGCGCGTGGGCCGAAGCGATCGGCGCGCGCAAGCCGGTCGTCCACCGCCTCGCGAACGTGGTCGACGAGCTGCTGATGAACGCGCTGCACGATGCACCGCGCGAATCGAAGCCGAACATCGCGGACCACGGTGCCATCGACAAACTCCACAAGCGCGCCGTCTTACGTTGGGCCTGTGACGCGAACACGATCGCGATCTCCGTCGGAGATGCTTTCGGCGCGTTGCGCCAGCGCGACATGATCGATCACGTGCGGCGCGCCAAAGAAGAGCGCGGTCGACCCGAGCTCGACTCGCACGGCGCAGGCCTCGGCCTCTACTTGGTGCTCGCGAATGTCGCGTCGCTGGTCGTCAATGTCGACCCCGGTCGGCGCACCGAGGTCGTGTGCTTGTTCGATCGCGCGGCTGTCGACCAGCGTGCGGTCGAGCCCCGCGCGAAGTCGCTCCACGTGTTCACATAGCGCGCGCGATCGCGAATATCGCGGGGACAGCCACGAACACGGCGATCCACGTGACCAACCAGGCGACCTTTGCGCGCCGGCGCAGCGCAGCACTGATCGGCAGCGTGGAGGACAATCGAGCGAGCTCGATCGGAGGTCGCGTCAGCCGACGGCCGAGCGAGACCGCGTAGAAGGCGACTCCCGTTAGCGTCGCGATCAACCACACGGGCTCGCTCGGCTGCGCGATCGCGATGATGGCGAGCGCGAGGAATGCGAGCGCGCCGAGTGCGTAGGCCATCGGATAGCGCCGGCGCATCAACCGCGTATCTTTTCCATACGCGAGACCCGCCGCTCCGACGAGCTTCGCCACCCCGCGCTCGATCGCGGTGGGTGGCTGGATCTCGAGCGTCGCGAGGCGCTGGCGATCGAGCGCGGCGACATCGCGCAAGATCGAACCCATCGTCGCGGCCGCCTTCTGGCGCATCGCAACGATCAGTGCGACGCTGGCTCCGCCAATGACGCCGAGCGCGACTCCCACATCGACGTGCGCTTCGGCGTTGATCAACGCGGGCGCCACGAGGAACACGGTCACGAACACGACGCTCGAAGCGAACCCCGGCAGCGCGCCGAGGACCGCACCCGCCGAGCCCATGCCGGGCGCGGTGAGCGGCTTGCTCGCTGGTCCCTGGGGCTTGCGGGTCGGCGCACCCCCGATCGCGGTCGCGACCTGGAGCAAGCTCTTCGAGCTCGCGACCAGCGACGCCGCGTAGATCGCCACGCCCGGGATGAAGCAGGCGGCGACGAGCCCGAGCATCGCCGCGAGCACCGCGTGCGTGCCAAACAATTCGAGCGGCGTGAACCGCGGCACCGGATCGCCCGCGATCGGCATCGCCTGCAGCGTGCGCGTCGCCGCACCGACGCGATCGGCATCGAGCAGCACGAACGGAAGCGCACCGCCGATCGCGACGAGCGTGGTCGCGAACGCTGCTCGCGCGCAGCGCCGCAGCGCACCGTCGAACAAGATCGTGCCGCCGATCGGCAGCTGCGCGAGCAAGGCCGCATCCTTGCGCCAGTAGATCTGAAACGGTGTCCGCATGAACGTCAGGGCGAACGCCGCGAGCGTCCCGGCGAGCCAGACGTGCGACGCGCTCACGATGGTCATCGCATCCGCGCGCCACGCGGTGAGCCCGGCGAGCGCCGCGCCAGCCACGACCACCGTGACCCAGCGAGCAAGCGCTCCGCCTTCGCGCGACTCACGCAACCGCTCCCAGTGGCGAAACCCGGTGCCGCTCATCGGCAGCGGCGCGGGCGTCCGGATCGGCGTCGACGTCAGCGTGGGGCTGCTCACGTCGGGCCTTCGTCAGCGATCAGCGAGACGTACAGATCTTCGAGCGCGTGCGGACCTCGCGCGAGCAGGGCCTTCACGTCAGCGCCGCGCTGGTCGTCGACGAGCTTGCCCTTGTTCATCACGATCACGCGATCGCACAACCGCTCGGCGACACCGAGCAGGTGCGTCGACATCAAGATCGCCTTGCCCGCATCCGCGAACGCACGCAACACCGTGCGCGCCGAGCGCGCGGCATGCGGATCCAGGCCGTTCAGCGTTTCATCTAGCAGCGCGACCTTCACCGGCCCGACGAGCGCTGCTGCCAAGCCCACGCGTTGCCGCATACCGAACGACAGCTCGCGACAAGGCCGCTGCGCGATCTTCTCGAGCCCGAGCTCGGTCAGCACCGCGATCGCCGCGCCGCGATCCGCGCCGCGCGCCTCCGCGATGAAGCCGACGTGTTCTTCGACGGTGAAGTAATCGTACAGCGCGGGTGGCTGATCCGCGAAGCCCACCTTCGATCGTGCCTCGCGCGGGGCGGTTGCCAGATCCTGGCCATCGATCGAGATCGATCCCGCACTCGGCAGTACGGCTCCCGCGATCGCGGCGAGCGTCGTCGATTTGCCCGCTCCGTTCGGTCCGAGCAGTAGCGCGATCTCGCCCGCGTCGAGCTTCAGATCGAGCGCGTCGACGGCGGTGCGTTTGCCGTACTGGATGGTGAGTTGACGAACCTCGGCGATCACGACTGATGCAGTAAACCACGTCGTCGCCAGTTCGCGAGCTACCGCGTCCACGTGTAGACGACGACGTACAAGATCTTCTGCTGGCTCTTCGCCTCGACCGATGTCCGTAGCGAGATTTGCTGCGCACCCTCCTGGGCGGACCGCTTCGTGGAGTCGTAGGCAAGGCTCCAGTTCAAGCCGCGATACATGTGCTCGCGCACGAGCACGCCGACCGGCGCATCACGTCGATTGTCGAGCGTGATCAGGAACTCTTCGGTGACCTTCTTGCGCGCCTCGTCGATCGTGAGCTCGCGGCGCTCGCGATGTCCGGTCACGCCTTCGGCGGCGCCGACCGCGATGGTATCGACCTCGGCCATGCGCGTGGCGGCGTCGAACATGCGCGCCTCGCCGAGCACGCCGAGCGAACCATCGGGGCGGCGCTCGAACAGCCGGACCGGGCCGGCGGGGAGGCCCGCGAACCCGCGCTCGGGCATGATCCCTGCCGGGGGCCGCTGGATCTCGAAGCTCTCGCTGACCTTGAACGGTGCGGGCGGCTCTGCGCCCAGGTTCACCTCGCGCGAGGGCTCGGCGGCGACACTGTCGAGCTTCGTGCCGATCGGGTCGTAGACGAGCACGGCGTGCATCGGTCGCGGCGACGAGATCGCCGTGATCTCGACACGGGTTTCGCCGCGGATGAGGGTCGCGATGCCTAGAGAGCGCGAGCTCGCGACGGGCGTGGTGCTCGGTATTGCGCCGGTGAGCTTCGCGCCGAGATGTTCGGCGCTGTGCGTGCGCCAGTTCGCGAGGTCGGTATCGATGACGTGGATCGATGCGTTCTCGAAATCGTGGCCGGTCGTGTTGCGCACGGCGAGGGCACCGCGGAGGATGGCGCGATCGCGCGCGGGCGTGGTGGTGATCGTGTAGTCGGCATCCCACTGGAGATGGTGCGTCGCGTAGACCAACGTGACCTCGTACGTGCCGGCGTGGGGTGCGGTGACATCGAGCATCACGCTCGTCGGCGCGAGAACGCCGGCATTGGCGGCTGGATCCTCCGGGGCGCTGGTAGCTTCTCCATCGAGCGGGATGTCGTCGTCGGAACCTGGGTTCGCGAGCTCGACCGGGCCGATGACGTGCAGCGCGCGCACCGTCACGCCATCGGTCGCGACGAGCGAGATCTGGGTTGCTCCACCCGCGAGCTGCACGGTCACCGCGGTCGGCGCGGCAGGGAGCCTCAGCTCGAAGCGCTGCTCGACGAGCGCGACATCGCGGTACAGCGTGACCGAGGAGACCGGACGGATCGCGTGCGGCGGCTGCGCGTGACACGCGGCGAGCACGAGCAACACCGCAGCCCGCTTCACCACGAATAGACGACGGTGTACGTGATCGATTTCTTGCTGCCAGCGGGCATGCTGATTCGATATTCCTGGGTCTGCGGCGCGACGCGCGCGCCCGTGGTGCTCTCGTCCTCGAGCTTGAACATCGGCCACCGCCACATGAACTCGCGCGCGATCAGATCGAGGCTCTGCTTGCCCTTGTTCTCGAGCTTGAGCTCAATCTTTTCGCGAATCACGTGGCCGCGCTCGTCGTAGTTGCAGCTGAGGGCGTGGCGCTCGCCTTCGATCTGATCGTCCTTGTTGAGCGTGATGCGCGCGATCCCGGCGATCGAGTGGAGCACATCCTCGGTGACGACCTCGAGCCGTTGCCCGGCGCGCTTGAACAGGCGAACGCGACCGTCCGGCAGCGCCGATTTCGTCGGGACCTCGACCTCGAGGGCGAGCTCGGTCTTCGACATCCCGACGCTCGTCGAGAACTGATTGCAATCGACCGCCTGAAACTGCTGGAAGCTCGGCGATGGATCCGGCATCGCTTCGAATAGCGCGACCGTCCGCGCTTTCGTGCTCGTGCGGGGCACGAACAGCTCGACCTGCACGGACTCGCCCGAGCCGAGCCGCACCGCATTCGGCACGACGAAACGATTCGGTGCGGCGCGAGGCTTGGTGCTCGGCTGCGCCGCGCCACCGCTCGTACCCGGATCGATCAGCGTGAGGTCGGCGTTCTCGAACGTCGCGCTGGTGGCATTCTTCACCGTGGCCCACGCCGAGAAATCGAGTGCCTTTTTCGCCTCGTCGAGGATCGCGAGGTAATCCGCGGTCCACGTCAGGCCCTCGGTGCGATACGAGAATTCGACATCGTGCTTGCCGGGCTGCTTCGCGGTCACGCGCCACACGACACTCGGCTTGTCGGTGCCAGCGGTGACCGCGAGCCGCACGTCCTGGACGTAGCCATCGCGATGCATCACGGAGAGCTTGCGCTGATCCCCGGTGCCGACCTCGAGCACGATCGCCTGGGCATCGACGGAGCGAAGCACGCCCACGACCTCGGCCTTCGGCGTGATCACGGTGACCTGCTCGCCGACGTGGCGCGTGAGGATCTCGTCGGGCGTGGTGGCGCCGGGAATGAACCGCTGTTCGTCGACCGAGAAGCCGCCGACGTCCGAGATGCTGCGCAGCTGGACCGACGCGGCATCGAGCGATGCGGGCACGCCGGAGATCCGAACTTCACCCGCGGCCGCAACCTCGACAACGCGATGCTCGACGATCATCGCGCCGGTCGGAACGGTCGCCGTGCCGTACGAAGCGCCGCCGTAGATCGGTGACGAAATGGCAGCCGCCGAGGCCGCACCCCAGATCGTGATCGACGTACGCGGCGAGGTCCCAGCTCCAGCACCACCGACGCTGAGTCCAACAAAGACGCACGCCGCGGCACCGGCGGTGACCAGAGGAATCACGCGGTAACCCATTGCGGTGGAGCATACGCTGGCGAGGAAACAGATGCCCGCGCGGTTCGTTGTGCCTCTCTATCTGCGTGCCTCACTATCTGCGTGCCTCACTATCTGCGTGCCTCACTATCTGCGTGCCTCACTATCTGCGTGCCTCTCTATCTGCGTGTATGATCCGCGTTGTGGCCGTCGCGACCTATCCAGGCACGGTGTCGCCTTTGCGGGGCTTGGACCCGTTTGGCGAGGCCGAGAGGGATGTTTGGCACGGCCGGGAGGCCGAGCGTGACGAGCTCGCGCGCATGGTCACTGCCGATGGCTTTCGCGCGGGCCTCCTGTTCGGCGAGCCAGGCGTCGGCAAGACCTCGCTGATCCGCGCCGGGCTGATCCCGCACCTGCGCGATCACGGCATCGTCGCGCTCGTCTGCGAAGACCTCGGTGCGCCGGCGCAGAGCTTCGCCGCGGGCCTGTCCTCTTTCGGGATCCAGCCCAATGCAGGCGAGCTCCCAGTCGCGTTCATCACGCGTGCGGTCTCGAATTCGGTCGCCGGTCAGCAGTTCGTGTTCATCGTCGACGATGTCGACCTCGCGAGCGGTGACGAGCGCGCGGTCGGCGAGCTCGCCGAGATGTTCGCGAAAGTCGTCAGCCGCTCCGCTGGCCGCGCGCGGTTCCTGTTCGTCGCGGCGAGCGAACGCCAGCACCTGCTCGGCGCACTCGAGCGCCGGACCGGCTCGCTGTTCCCGCCGTCGAATCGTTACGAGCTGCCGCGCATGCCGGGTCCCGCGGCGTCGCGGTTGTTCGATCGTGTGCTGTCGCTCTCCGGTGTAGCCGCCGATCCACCGCTCGCGGATGCCGTGGTTCAGGGCCTGACCCAGGTGGCGCCGCAAGGCGTGCTGTGCGCAGATCTCCAGATCTGCGCGATGGCGATGCGCGACCTCCGGATCACGACGCTGCCCGCGCTGCAAAAAGCCGGTGGCGCGACCGAGCTCGAAGGCCTGTGGTTGAACGATGCCTGCAAGGCGACCGGCAACGAACGCTCGGCGCTGCGCCTGTGCGCCGAGCTCGCGGCGGGTGGCTGGAATCCGAAACCGGGCGATGCCACAGCGAGGCGGATCAACATCGATCCGCAATTCGCGGCCCATGCGTACAACGTCCTCGAGCAGCGCGGTGTGATCGTGCGCGGCGATTCCGAAGGCAGCACGTGGATGTTGCGCCACGAGGTGCTCACGCAACGCGTGCGCGAGCTCACCGCGTCCGCGCGTGCCGCCGCCCGCCGCGCGTTCGATCTGCTCGGATCGAAGGCGAACCAGCCAGGGCGGCTGAGGCTCGCCGAGCTCCGCGCACTCCAGCGCGAAGGTATTTCGCCGGTCACGCCAGGCGAGGTCGCGATCGTCGCGCGCTCGAAGCGCCACTACATGATGATCGCCGCGGCGGTTCTCGCGGTCCCGATCATCATCTTGATCGCGATCTTTATCTCGCTGCGCGGGCACGTGTACTTCGACCTCGATGCGCGCGCCGGCGGTAATCGCGTGATCGTGCGTGGTGGGCGTGCGGGGCTCTCGAGCTTCGCCTGGCTGCCGGGCTCGGGCTACGGCAAGGTGATCGCCGATACCGGCCTGTCGCGTTCGATGGTCGCGCCCGAGGTCTGGAACAAGATCGCGTCGCACGATGTCGTCGCGAACAAGGGCGACTGGGAAGACAACCTCAAGACGATGATGGCGCCGCAGCTCGCGAACCTCGTCGAGTACGCGATGACCGGTAACGATGCCGCGCTCACCGAGTTGCGCAAAGCGGCGAAGGATCCCGAGGATCTGGGCGAGCTACTCACGGCGCTGCGCCCGATCGCGCGCGGCACGCCGAGCGAGCTCCAGATGATCGATGCCGCGATCGCGATGCCGTCGCCGTCGGTGCAGCGCGCCGCGGTCGCCTTCGCCGGTACCGCCGCGCAGCATCACGACATCTATCAAGACACGTTGATGAAGGCGCTGACATCGCCAGATCCCGAGCTTCGCCGGATCGCGTTCTCGGCGGTGCGCAGCCTCGGTGATCGCGGCCACGCACTGTTCCAGGCGGCGCTTGGTGCCAAGCAACTCGATCCTGCCGCGAAGCACGAGCTGCTTGTCGAAGCATCGCAAGGCACCACGGACGATAGGCCGTCGCTGACCAGCGCGATCTCCGCGCTGAGCGATACCCAAGGCTCGCCGTCCGAGAAGACCAAGATGTTGGTCAAGGCGGCGTTGATCGCGGATCCCGACGGCGCGGCGACCGCGCTCGTCGGCTTCATGGCGAGCGACCATGGCAACTCGGACACGCACAAAGACTCGATCGATTTCGCGAACGATCTGCTCCACGATCTCGATCCGCAACCGAAGGCCAAGGCGTACGCCGGGGCGGTCAAGGCCGGCTTCAACTCGAAGTCGCCCGCGACGCGCGCGCTGATGCTGCCGCTCTACGCGCGGGTCGATCCCGAGCTCGCTGCGGGTGACCTCGCAAACATGCTCGGCGACAAGAAGCTCGACAAAGCCCTGCGGGTCGCCGCGGCGCGCTCGTGGGGTGATGTCGGGGCCGTAAATCACGGCGCCGCGTCGCACGCGCTCGACGGCATGCTCAAGGACGAGGATCCCGATATCCGTGCAGCGGCTGCGATCTCGGCCGGCAAGCTCGGTCGCGAGTACCAGGATCGCCTCGTGAAGATCGCGAAGGGCGACAGCTACAACGCGCGCCTCGGCGCCGCGGAAGGCCTCGCGGTCTCGACGGTCTCCGGCGGCAATGTCGGCGTGGGCATCGAGGGCATCGCGCAGATGTGGCGCGAGAAGGGTCGTCCGCGTCGCGATGCCGTGAAGATCTGGGCGCGGCTCGCGCGCAAGAAGCCCTTTCCGAACGTCATCGAGTACCTCACGAGTGGTGCCCACGTCGTCGACGACCCGGGTCTCCACCCGCTCGCCGTCGAAGGCCTCTGCAATGCGGTGCTCGCCGGCAACAGCGACGCGCGGATCGGCCTGCGCAACGCGGTCACGGATCCCTCGGTCGAGGTTCGCCGGATCGTGATGTCGTGCGTCGCCGATGGCCCCGATCCCGCGAAGAACGGCACCGCGATCGCGACGAGGCTGGTCAAGGATGATGATCCGTCGATCCGCGCCGATGCCGCGCACGTGCTCGCGCTCACGGTCGGTAAAGGCAAGGCTCCGGCGGGCGTCGGTGAAGCGCTCGTCCTCCTGCTCGACGATTCTAGCCGCGAGGTCCGGATCATCGCGAGCCGTGCGCTCGGTGAGCTCGGTCCCGCCGCGCCCAAGCCCGCGACCGAGAATGCGCTCACGAAGCTGTTCGACAAAGGTGATGAAGGCGAGAAGCTCGCGCTGCTCCACACCGCGAAGTTGATCGGCGCCGAAGCCGTGGTCACACTCGCGGTTGCCGATGGCTCGCCGCTCGTGCGCGTCGCGGCGATCGATGCGGCACTCGGTTCGGGCATGCATGCCGCGCCGACCCTCTCGGCCGCCCTCGCCGATGCGGACCCCCAGGTGCGCAAGGCCGCGCTCGAGCGGCTCGCTGCTCAGAAAGACAAAGTCGAGCCCGCGCTCCTCGATCGCGCGCTCTCGCTCGCGGTTCGCGATCCGGATCCCGAGCTCAGCCAGCTCGCTCTGACCACGATCGCGCGCGTCGCACCAAAGGATGCGGTCAACCTCCGCTTGCACCGCTCGCTCGCCTCGCGCGTCGAACGCGAGCGTGCGCAGGCCGCAGCCGCGGCGATCGGGCTCGTCGATCGAGATGCCCAGCTCACCGTCCAGTTGCTCGAGCCGCTGCTCGATGATCCGAGCCACGACGTCCGCGTCGCGATGCTGCCGGCGCTGGCGGCGGCCTATCTGAAGACCAACACACCCGAGAAGATCGCGGCGATCCTCACCGATTCCGAAGGGCACGCGATGCGCCGGCTCGTCGCCTCTGCGGCGTTCGTCACACTCGCGCGGACGGATGCGGGGCTCGCTTCGTCGCAGTCGGTGTTGAAGAAGATCACGAGCCCACCGATGGCGGCGCACAGCGCGAAGCTCGTCGCGGGGCTGATCGCCAACAACGCTGACGGCATGGCGTTCCTGCAAGAGCTGATTCCGTAGCGTCGCGACCCGCACCACCGTCGACGGGCTCGAGAGCCGCTTTGATCGCCTCGCGGCGCGAGAATCAGCGAGCGATGGTCTACCTCGTCGAGCTGCTCCACGACATCGCGTTCAGCTCGGCGTGGCGCTAAACTTGGGCGGTGCATCGCGCCTGGTTGATTTTGCTCGCGGCGTGTTGGACGGGACAGGGAGCACAGGCGCCGGCGGCGGCGGCGGCGGCGGCGGCGGACGATGCGGCGCCCGAGAAGCGCGCTGACAAGCCCGTCGATCTCGCGTTCGAGTACCAGCGCACGCCATGCTTGGGCCAGTGCCCGATCTATCAAGTCACGATCAAGCCGGACGGCACCCTGGTCTACTTCGGTCGCGAGAACGTCGCGGTGCCGGGTGAGCAGCACAAGCACCTGACGAAGCACCAGATGCACGATCTCGAGAAGGTGGTCGAGCGCACGCACTTCTTCGCGCTCGACGATCAAGGCAACGCACCCGCGGCTGACAGTTGTCCCAAGCCCGGTGGTGGCGCGTGTTCGACCTCGTTCTCGGTGTGCGCCGATACGCCGCACACGGTGATCACGGTGAGCCGACCCAAGCGCGGTGGCTCGCACACGATCGACGACGCCCACTGCACCGATAGCAGCGCCGCCGAGCCGCTCGAGCGGGCGATCGACCTGCACGTCAAATCGTGGGTCGGCCAGTAAGCGTCTTGCTCGCGCTCGCGGCCGGTAAGTGCTGCACGATGGCAGCCGCGCCTCCCGACTACTTCATGTCGGCGTTGAGCTTCGCGGTCAGATCCGCGGCCGGGTCTGCCCACACCACCGACTGGCGATCGACGATGACCGTGACGCCTTCCGCCTTCGCGAGCTTGTCGACGAGCGGCTGCGCTTGCTTGAGCAGGCTCTGCATCAACTTCTGGCGCTCGCCGGCGAGATCCTTCTCGAGCCTCTGAAGGACGCCTTGGAGCTCCATGAACTTCTTCTCGAGCTCTTCGCGCTTTGCCGCATAGGCGTCCGGCTTGAGGACCGATTTTTGCTTTTCGAGATCTGCGGCAGCGCGCTTGAGATCTTCCTGCTGCTTGTCGAGCTCGGTCTGCTTCGTCTTGCGGATCTTCTCGAACGCATCGTTCGCGCGCTTACCGGCGGGCGTGGTCGACAGCGTGTTGTCGAGATCGATCACGCCGATCTTCGGAGATGCGGGCACCGCGCTACGACCGAGGCTCGTGAAGAGCGGGCTGAGCATCAGGCCAAGACCAAGGGTGGCAATCGCGACATGCGGCTTCATGGACAGGTGAATACCAGGCCCCGAGGCGGAGTTCCATGTTCGTTTACGGTCTCAACTGCCTGAAATCGCTGTAGCAAACCGTTTTGCCGGGTCGCGAGTCTTAGCTTTCTACCAGAACTGCGGTCGGGTCGGCCGCGCTGACGATCTTCGCGCCGACCGAGAGCCGCGTCAGCGAGAGCCGCGTCAGCGATAGACGGACCAGCGCCTGACGGCGACGGGCGCGGGCAGCGCCTGCGATGTGTATTCCATCGCCTCCAGCTCGGCGTGCTGCTCGGCGAGATACTCGGCCACGTTCGCGGCGCGGTAGGTCGTTTCGCTGATCGCGATCTGGTGACCCTCGGCAAGCGCCTGGAGCTTCGCAGCGATGTTCACGGTGCCGCCGAAGTAATCGGCGTTCGAGTTCAAGCGCACCGCGATGCACGGTCCGGTGTTGAGCGAGATCCGCAGCCGGATCGGCGTGTCGGCGCGATCGGGATAGAACGCATCGTGGATCAGGCGCGCCGAGCGCACGGCATCGACCGGGCTCGTGAACGCCGCCATCACGGCATCGCCGATCGTCTTGACGACCGCACCGCGATTGTCCGCGACGATCTTGAAGATCTCGTCAAAGTGTTTCTTGATCTCGATGAACGCACCCGGATCGCCGCGCAGCGCGTAGAACGCGGTCGAGCCGACAACATCGGTGAATAACAGGGTCTGCTCGCCGACCGCGAGCTTCACGTCCGCGCCAATGTAGTCCTCGGAGAACAGATCGCGGAACTCTTGAAACGACAGCAGCATGCCGGGCCGCAAGGCATCGTCACTCCAGGTAGCGCGCTGGATCGAAAATGCGACCGCCGCATCGCCGGTGTTGACGTACGTGATCTCGGGGTTCGGGCCGGCTTTGATCACGGTCGCTGCCGGATGCGCCTCGTAGCGGATCGCCGCAGGTCCGCCTTCTTCGACATCGAGTAACCAACCCGGCGTTTTGCCACTCGCGACCTTGTAGCGGCCCGGCGGCAGCCGCGGCTCGATCACCGCGGTCTGGCCTGGCGCGACGAGCACCATCACGCGGATGTGATCTTTTTGTGCCGGCTCGGCGCTGCAGTACAACCGTTCTTCGACGACCCGCACCGAGGGATGGACGTGGAACGTGACCTCGACTGCCTCTGCTCCATCGGTCGTGAAGTCGACGTCGCACGCTTCGCATCGACTCTCGGCCAAGAGCCCGGACAGCTTGTCGCTCTCGTCACGCACGCCGCGGCAGTGCGGGCACACCGTGTCCCACGATAGATCGAGGAGGCCGATGCGAGTGGCGTGGAGTGCGGTGCGCAGGAGGTCGAGCTCCGGCAACTTCCACGCGCGCGCACGCTCTCGGATCTGGATGCGATGCAGATCCGCATCGTCGCCGGTGCGCACGAACTCGACGAGGTGCTCGACGGATGCTTTCGGCAGGCCCTCGGCGAGCAGCTGACCACGCGCGGCATGCAACCGCACGATCGAAGCCTCTTCCATTTCGGGCGGCGGCATCTGCAAGATGGTGGGGCGCAGCCGATCGAGCTGCGCCGCGAGCGCGGGCAAGATCTTGCGATACGCCTTCTCGATAGAAGGAAAGCCCAGCTTGATCGCCATCGCCCACAGCGCGTTGCGTGGCACCGCGGCGAAGTAGAGATAGACGCGCGTCCCCGTCGGTATCGGCTCGAGCCGATGGATCGCGTACATCGCCTTCATGAACCCGCGCGTGTAGATGCGCGTCGAGGTCAGCCACTGCTCGGCCACCCAGTTCCACGGCACCTCGAGCCACTCGTGGATCAAGCCACCGGCCTTCGAGCTGCCGTGCCGCACGCCTTCTTTTTCGACAAACTTCATCTCGGCCGTGCCGAGGGCGCGGTTCATCCGTGACGTGTCGGAGATGAACGGCCACAGCGCGCTCGGAGCTCCGGGCAGATCGAACACCCACAGGCGTTCGATGCGTTCGTGCCTCGCGATGTCCTCGGGCACCGGATGGAGCTCGAGCAATTGGCCGATCGTGAGCGCCTCTCCCATCGCTTGCTACACTCTAGCACCCGATGCAATGAGGCACGTGCGGCTCTGGATCTCGGTGATGGTTGCCGCGCTACCGGGCGGGTGTGATCCGGAAAGCTCGCGGGCCGAGGTCGTGGCGCCGTCGAGCGAGGTAAACGCGGGCGATCTGCTCGTCGTCGCGGTGTGTCCGATCCTCGAGACCCTGTTCGCGTTTGGATGCATTTGACGGCGCGGCGATGGTTACCGCAGTAGACTCGCGCCCATGGCCACGCACTTCTCGAGTTGCCCGCTGTGCGAGGCTACGTGCGGCATCGTCGTCGAGACCCACGGTGACCAGGTCACGTCGATCCGCGGCGACGCTGCGGACCCATTCAGCGCCGGTTACATCTGCCCAAAAGGCACCGCACTCGGCGACCTTCATCATGATCCGGATCGCCTACGCCAGCCAATGCGGCGCGACGGCGAGACGTGGACGCCCATGGGGTGGGACGAGGCGTTCGACTACGTCGCGGCGCAGCTCCAGGCCGTGCGCAAAGAGCACGGGGCGGACGCGGTCGCGGTCTATCAAGGCAATCCGACAACGCACAACCTGGGCTTGCTCACCTTCGGGCAGTTGCTGCTGCGCAGCCTCGGCACGCGGAACGCATACTCGTCGACCTCGAACGATCAGCTGCCGCATATGCTCGCGGCGTTGCAGGTTTTCGGTAACCAGATCCTGATGCCGGTCCCGGATCTCGATCGCTGCGATCTGCTGATCTGCCTCGGCGCGAATCCGCTCGCTTCGAACGGCAGCATCATGACCGCGCCGGATATGCGGTCGCGGCTCGAGCAGATCCAGGCGCGCGGCGGCACGGTCATCGTCCTCGATCCGCGGCGCACCGAGACCGCCGATCGCGCCGATCAACATCTGTTCATCCGGCCGGGCACGGATGCGGTGCTCCTCCTCGCGATCGCGCACGAGCTGTTCGCCGAGGGGCTCGTCAAGCTCGGCCGGCTCGCGCAGCACACTCGCGGTGAAGCAGATCTGCGGCGCGCGAGTGCGCCGTGGTCGGCCGACCAAGCGGCCGAGGTGACCGGCATCGCGGCCGACGAGATTCGCGGCCTCGCCCGTACGCTCGCGAACACGAAGCGCGCCGCGCTCTACGGGCGGATCGGCGTCTGCACCCAGGAGTTTGGCGGGCTCGCGGCGTGGTTGATCTACGCGATCAACGCGTTGACCGGTCATCTCGACGAGCCGGGCGGCTTGATGTTCACCACCCCCGCCCTCGATCCCGTGCCGGTCGCGGATCTGCTGGGCTATGACGGCGGATTCGCGCGCTGGCACAGCCGGGTCTCGCAGCGGCCCGAGTTCGGCGGCGAGCTACCGATGTCAGTGCTCGCCGAGGAGATTTCGACGCCGGGTAGCGGCCAGATCCGCGCGCTCGTCACGTGCGCAGGCAATCCCGTGTTGTCATCTCCCGGTGGGCCAGCGCTCGAGACCGCGCTCGCAGGTCTCGAGTTCATGGTCTCGATCGATCCATATCTCAACGAGACCACTCGCCACGCGCACGTGATCTTGCCGCCGGCCTCGGCACTCGAGCGCTCGCACTACGATGCCGCGCTCAATGCCTTCGCGGTCCGCAACGTCGCGAAGTATTCGCCGCCGGTGTTCGAGCGCGCCGCCGATGCGCGGCAAGACTGGGAGATTTGCGTGGCGTTGTTCGCGCGGCTGCGCCTCCCGAAGCTCGGTCGAGGGCTCGCGGAGCGCTTGCTGATCAAGCTCGGGCCCGAGAGCATCCTCGATTTCGCGCTGCGCACGGGACCCTGGGGCTTGCGTCGCGGCCGCAAGGGCTTGTCGCTCGCAAAGCTCGTGGCCGCACCGCACGGGCTCGACCTCGGTCCGCTCACGCCGCGGTTACCGGATCGGCTCGGTCATCGCGATCGCCTCGTCGATCTGGCGCCCGCGATCTATCTCGCGGATCTGCCGCGGCTCGCGCGCAAGTGGGCCCGCTGGTCGCGCCCGACAAACGGGCTCGTGATGATCGGGCGCCGCCATCTGCGCTCGAACAACTCGTGGATGCACAACAGCGAGCGCCTGGTGAAAGGGCCGGTGCGGTGCACGCTGTTGATCCATCCCGATGATGCCGCGGTGCGCGGGCTCGTCGATGGCGGTACCGCGACCGTCGCGACCGCGCGTGGCACGATCTCGCTGCCCGTAGAAGTCAGCGATGAGGTGATGCGCGGCGTGGTCAGCGTGCCCCACGGCTGGGGCCACGGACGCCGCGGTACGCGCTTGCGCGTCGCCGAAGCGCACGCTGGCGAGAGCGTCAACGACATCCTCGATCCGGCGCTCACCGACGAGCTGTCCGGCACGAGCGTTCTCACGGGCCAACCTGTCGAGGTTTCGTGATGGACCGCAGCCCCGAGCTCTACGCGAAGATCGGCGCCGACCAGCTGCGCAGGGTCGTTACTGATTTCTACTCGCGGGTGTTCGGCGACTTGATGATCGGCTTCATGTTCGAGGGCAAAGATCGCGCGCGTCTGATCGAGAAGGAGTGGGAGCTCGCGGCCACGTTTCTCGGCGCCCCGGACGTGAAGTACACGGGGCGACCCATGCGCACCGCGCACGCAAACTCTCCGATCTTCGGCGGCCACTTCGAGCGGCGGCTCCAGATCTTGCGCGAGACCATGCGCGACAATCAGGTCGATCCTGACGTCCAGCGCGTGTGGCTCGAGCACACCCAGGCGCTGCGTCCGCAGATCACGCGTGACAAGGGCTCGGAGTGCAGGGAGTCGCAAGCGGCCGCCGGTTCGTCGGACGCGGCACTCAAGCTCGCCGTCGCGCTACTACCCGCGGACCCCGACAAGAAGATCAAGCTCGGCCGAAAATAGCGAGATCACGGCGAGCCAGGTCCTCCCGTCGGCGCTCGTCGGTCAGACGGCGTTCGACAACCCGCTCGGATCGCATCCGGCGCATCGCGCATCCGGCGCAGCGCGCACCCGGCGCTGCGCGCCACCTTATCTTCTCGATAGGACATCGGCCGGGCGCGCACGCGCTGCGAATACGATCACTTCGACGACCAGCGTGAGTGCGACATCGATCGCCGCACACGAAACAGCGACTTCGACGGCAGGGATCAGCACGAGCATGTGGGCACTCGGCAAGACAATGTAGGGCGCGGGCATCAAGGCCCACGCGAGCCCGGCAGGAATCATCGCAAACGACAGGCCCATCCACGCGATGCCGTTCGCCTTCGCCAGGCGCTCGGTGAGACTTGCCTCGTGGCGTAGTGCCCACATGCTCGCGAGCAGCTGGACGATCATCGCGGCAATGCCGTACTGCGCCATCACGACCGCGATGTGACCTTGCGCAGGTACGAGCGAGGGCGAAAAGCCCTGACCGGCGGCTCCGATCATCGCGTAGTAGACGACGAAGAACGCGGGGACCGAGACGAGCAGCACGCGCCAATCGAGCCGGAGCACGCGGCGACGTACCAGCAGAGCCGCGCCGATCATCGCGAGCACGGCGCCACCCGCGACCAGGCTGATGCGCCACGCGCGCCGCGCTTTGCCATCGCTCGCGGCAGCCGCTTCCGCGCGAGCGACCACGCTGCGGGTCGAGGCGAGCCGCGAATCGTCAGCCCCGCGGCGCGCGGCGCGCACTGCGGGCTCGAGTACGAGCACCTCACTCAACGTGCGCCCGAGCCCGTGGCCGGGCGCCGGGATGCCGAGCAGCGTCGCGACGGTGGGCGCGAGATCGATCAGGTGGGCGTTGTCGGCACTCGTGCCTGGCTGGATGCCGGCGCCGGCGAGGATCAGCGGCACCGACAGCACTTCGGGCTCGACACCACCATGGCCGCCGCGATTCGTGTGGCCATGATCCGCGGTGATGATGATCGCGTCCTGGTTGAGATCGATGCGCGCGAGCGCCCGACCGAGCGCATGGTCGGCGAGCTCGGCCGCGACGCGATAGTCGGAGCTCGCGCCGCCGTGCGAATGGCCCGCGGCATCGACCGAACCGACGAGCATCACGACGAGCTCGGCATCGCCCTGCGCGATCGCGGTCCCGACCTCGGTGAAGCCACCGGGCCACGGGGCGTAGCGGGCGTCGTCGAACGGCGAGACGTAGTTTGCATCGGGGGCGCGGATCGCGGCCTCCGAGAGTGGATGATCCATCGCGTCGATATCGAGTGGGATGGGTTCGCCTTCTTCATCGACGCTCTCGAGATCCGGCACGATCACCGCTTCGTGGACTTCCGGGACGCGCTTGCGGAGGAACAGCTTCGGCAGCACGTCGTAATCGGTGGCGCAGGCGACCTTGAGGCCCGCGGCCTTCGCGCGATCCATCAACGAATCGAGCTCGACCGGCGTCGAGTGATGATTCGTGCGGACGCCACTCGCGACTGGCGGCACGCCGGTCAGGATCGAGACGTAGTTCGGGCGCGACCACGAGGGGTAGTGCGATTGCGCCTCCGTATCGACGCCGCGTCGACGGAGCTCGTCGAGGAACGGCAGCTCGTACGATTTGTCGAGGCGGAGGCCGTCGATGATCACGAGGAACACGCGACGCGCGAGACGCGGGCCGTGCGGATCCGGCAACACGGGAGCGGTCTTCGCGAGCGGGGATTGCACCTGCTCGAGCGCGTACATGAAATCGCCGCCAATGAGCCCGGCCTTGACAGCGCCCACCGCGCCGAGCGCTGCCAGGATGATCGACGTCACGACGACGTGACGCAGAGCAACGGGCTTGCGAATCGGCTCCACTCCTCAGCTTAGCCCGCACGAGGCGACCGCGCCGTGCGGTATGATGAGCAAGATGAGGTGGTTGGCGGCAACCGTCGCGCTTACTCGCTGCGACCGCGACATTTCGGCCCGATCACATCGATCTCGGTGATCCCGCTGGCGTGTAACGGGCGGAACCCGGTGGCCAGCGGCGGTGGTGGACAAGTCTGGATTTTTTACCAAGGTGCGACGATCGCTCCTAACCATGACGTTTCTCGATCACGCGCCGACGTGATATCCCTGGGTCTCAACGTATGATGGAGTTACTCAAAACGATCGGACGCGGACCGGCTGGTGACAAGCACATCAAGCCGCGCGTCGATGCTTCGTCGCTCCATCACCGGCAATTGCTGGACGGTCTCTTCTGGCAAAAGATTCCAGCGTACCGCAACGTCGATGAAGCCACGTTCCTCGATCATCAGTGGCAGGCAAAGAGCTCGATCACCAATCCGGCGAAGCTCCTCGCGGCGGTCCAGGATCTCGTCCCACCCGCGTTCATCGAGGATGTCACGCAGGGCTTCAAGCTCGCACCGATGTCGATTCGCGTGTCGCCGTACTTGCTCTCGCTCATCGATTGGGCCGATCCGTACAACGACCCGCTCCGCCGTCAGTTCGTGCCGGTGGCAAGCAAGCTCTACCCCGACCATCCGAAGCTCACGCTCGATTCGCTTCACGAGCAAGAAGATGCGCCCGTCCCCGGGCTCACGCATCGCTATCCGGACAAGGCGCTGTTCCTTGCACTCGACACGTGCCCGGTCTACTGCCGGTTCTGCACGCGCAGCTACGCGGTCGGCGTCGATACCGACGAGGTCGAGAAGGTCTCGCTCAAGGCGACCGAGGACCGCTGGGATCAGGCGTTCCAGTACATCGGCGAGCGCGCCGAGCTCGAGGACATCGTGGTCTCCGGCGGTGACAGCTATCAGCTCAAGGCTCGACAGATCACGTTGATCGGCAACAAGCTTCTCGAGATGCCGAACATCCGGCGTATCCGATTCGCGACCAAGGGTCCGGCGGTCATGCCGATGAAGCTGATCACGGACCACGAGTGGCTCGATGCGCTGACCGCCGTCGTCGAGCGCGGTCGCAAGCTCCACAAGGAAGTGGTGCTCCACACCCACTTCAATCATCCGAACGAGATCACCGCGATCACCAAGCGCGCCCTCGACGGCGTGTTCGAGCGCGGCATCATCACGCGCAACCAATCGGTGCTGCAGCGTGGCGTCAACGATTCGATCGAGACCATGCAGCTGCTCGTGAAGCGGCTCGGTCACTGCCAGGTCCACCCGTATTACGTCTACGTCCACGACCTCGTGAAGGGGGTCGAAGATCTCCGCACCACGCTGCAGACCGCGCTCGATATCGAGAAGGCCGTCCGCGGGGTGACGGCCGGCTTCCACACGCCCACGTTTGTTGTCGATGCGCCGGGTGGGGGTGGCAAGCGGGTCGCGCACAGCTTCGAGCACTACGATCGCGAGACCGGCATCTCGGTGTTCGCGGCGCCGTCGGTGAAGCCCGGCTTCTTCGTCTATTTCGATCCGGTCGATACGCTGTCGCCGGATATTCAGGCGAAGTGGAAAAACGCGGCAGACCAGGACCGGATGATCGAGGCTGCGATCGGGCAGGCCAAGCTCAACCAGGCCCAGACCGCTCGCGCTTCGTCCGTTCGCTAGTCGTTGTCGAGCGAAGCGCCGCTGCAAACTATCGGAACTGCTGCGTTTAACAATAGAGCGATCATCGATCGCTTGCAACGGGTCAGCGCAGCGCCTTGGCCCACGCCTTCTCGTCGAACCCGAAAAGAGCGGTCTTGGCACCGACGACGAGTGGCCGCTTGACCAGCTTGCCGTCCTTGGCCAACGCAGCGA
>Ga0209511_1000435_pt1 | contig 42982 bp, 41 predicted proteins | sample SSSSmetaG_FD_184141 | JGI IMG/M metagenome (GOLD analysis project Ga0209511, IMG submission 184141) | Glacier valley bacterial and archeal communities from Borup Fiord, Nunavut, Canada, to study Microbial Dark Matter (Phase II) - ​SSSS... | ecosystem: Environmental > Aquatic > Freshwater > Ice >... | reverse complement strand
TCACTTTGAGAAACGAATAAACTAAAAAAACGAACAAAATGTCTACTTTTGTAAAATCAAAGACAATGATAAGTTTATCGTTGTTTACTTTTAAAAACATTAAACACTAAAAAATCTTTTTAGTGTCCACTTTTTCGAGCTAGTACATTTCACCATTTCAATAAATACTTATAATCATGGAAAAGTTAATTGAAAACAAAATGTTTGGAAAGGTAAGAGCTGAATATATAGAAATGGTCGTCAACTTACAAAACAATTATAAATATATTTTATAGCATTATGGAAAAACAATTAAATAAGAAAAAAGTAGCCGTTATGGCTACCGATGGTTTTGAACAATCGGAATTTGAGAAGCCAATAAAAGCGCTTAAAAACGAAGGAATTTTAGTGGATGTCCTATCATTAAAAGAAGGAAAAATAATGGGATGGAAAGAAACAAAGTGGGGTGATACATTTAAAGTTGACAAAACTATTGACAATGCATTATCAACTGATTATGACATGTTGGTATTGCCGGGTGGTGTGCTGAATACCGATACATTAAGAACGAATGAATTGGCCGTTCAATTTGTAACTGAATTTTTTGAACAAAGGAAACCGATTGCTGCCATTTGCCATGCCGGTTCGATATTAATTGAAACCGGGTTTTTAAAAAGTAAACAGATGACATCGTATAAATCTATTAAAACAGATTTAATCAATGCGGGGGTTGATTGGAAAGATGAGGAAGTGGTTGTGGACAACAAACTGATTACCAGTAGAAGTCCGAAAGATCTTCCGGCTTTTTGCAGAAAGATTGTTGAAGAGCTAAAGGAGTAAGTTAAAACAATCTTTTTTGCTCTTTTCAATTTTAAGTTTTATATTTGTTTCATCATTTTCCCGCTAGCCCCTGAAGATATTCAAGCTGGCGGGTTTCGTTTTTATATCAAACATCTATTGGCAATATTTATCATGAACAACAACAATCTCAACACAAAACCCCATTATCAGATATTAGATGGCCTCCGTGGTGTAGCAGCTATTATCGTAGTATTTTTTCACCTGGCTGAGCCCCTTGCCAGCAGCCGCTTTTTCAATGTTGTAAACCATGGTTACCTGGCAGTTGATTTTTTCTTTCTCCTTTCCGGCTTTGTCATTGGTTATGCGTACGACGACAGATGGGGCAAATTGACTATTGGGGGCTTTCTGAAGCGCCGGTTGGTGCGGTTGCAACCACTCGTTGTATTGGGCATGACGCTCGGCGCTATAGGCTTTTACTTTACAGACTCAACGATATGGCCGCTTATTCATACAGTTCCTGCGTGGAAGTTGATTGTGGTTATGCTTATAGGATATACGGTTTTGCCCATACCACTTTCTATGGATATACGCGGCTGGCAAGAAATGCATCCGCTAAACAGTGTGGGTTGGTCCTTGTTTTTCGAGTATATAGCGAATATTCTTTACGCGCTGGGTATACGAAAATTGTCGAATAAGGCATTGGCTGGTTTTGTAGCATTGGCAGGTCTATTGCTTTTGCATTATGCTGTTACGAACCCGAATGGGGACGTTGCCGGTGGCTGGACGTTAAATGCTGTACACATGCGCATTGGGATAACGCGTACCCTATTCCCATTTTTTGCCGGTTTGCTTTTATCGCGGGTCGCTCGGCCTGCGTACATCAAAAATGCTTTTTTATGGTGTAGTCTGCTGGTTGCTGTTGTTTTGTTTATGCCTAGAATAGGCGGTGAAGAACATCTTTGGATGAATGGTTTGTACGAGGCTTTTTGCATCATCGTTGTTTTTCCACTCATTGTATACATCGGTGCCAGTGGTGTAATGCACAATCAAACGGAAAATAAAATCTGTCAGTTTCTCGGTGATATTTCGTATCCTTTATACATGACACATTATGTGCTGGTCTATTTTTACGTGGCATGGGTAAGTAATCACAGCGGCATTACTTTATCGCAGGCTTGGCCCTATGCACTGCTCACATTTTCTGGAGCTATCGTGTTGGCTTATGCCAGTTTGAAGTTGTACGATGTACCGGTAAGAGCTTGGTTGAGAAAAAAGATGAGTTAGTGAAGTCTTCTTAGGGCACTTGAACAATTCACGAAAGAGCCATTAATATATGAAAAGCAAAGTTGTAATCTTTTGGTTTAGAAGAGATTTGCGGTTGGAAGATAATGTGGGATTGCACCATGCTTTGACTTCGGGTTTCCCTGTGTTGCCTGTTTTTATTTTTGATCCTGATATTTTAGATCGGTTAGAAAACAAAAATGACAGAAGAGTCGATTACATCCATCAGGCTTTGAGCGCTGTTGATTTTGAATTGAAAAATAATGGAGGCAGAATGAATGCCTATTTCAACAAAGTGATGGATGTTTTCAACATGCTGTTGGATAAATACGATATTCAGGCGGTTTACTGCAACCGGGATTACGAACCACAGGCCATTGAACGTGATTCGAAAGCATACTACTTTTTCAAGTCCATAAATATTCCTTTTAGGGCGTATAAAGACCAGGTTATTTTTGATAAGAATGACATTATCAAAAAGGACAATTCACCTTATACGGTTTTTACGCCTTATGCTAAAAAGTGGAGAGAAAAGCTTCAGTTTCAAGATTATCAAACGATGGAATTGCACCTGCCAGACTTTTTTAAACAGGAACATTCCACTATTCCTTTATTGGCAGAAATCGGTTTTAACAAAACGGATATTGTTTTTGAGCTGCCAAAATTGGATGCTAATATCATTGACGACTATGAAAAATACCGTGATTTTCCTGCCATGCAACGAACGACGCAACTGGGTGTTGCATTGCGCTTTGGGACTATCAGTATTCGCAAATGCGTTGCTTTTGCTTTGCAACACAATCAAACTTGGCTTTCGGAATTGATTTGGCGAGAATTCTTTTTTCAAATACTTTATCACTTTCCAAAAGTGGTCGGCTCTTCGTTCAAAGAAAAATACGACTTCATCCAATGGCGAAACGATGAAGAAGCATTCAATCAATGGTGTGAAGGAAAAACGGGCTATCCGTTGGTTGATGCCGGAATGCGACAACTCAACCAGACGGGCTACATGCACAACAGGGTTAGAATGCTTGTCGCAAGCTTTTTATGCAAAAATTTGTTGATAGACTGGCGTTGGGGTGAAGCCTATTTTGCTCAGAAACTGACTGATTTCGATTTGTCTGCCAACAATGGAAACTGGCAATGGGCGGCAGGGTGTGGCAGCGATGCAGCACCGTATTTCAGAGTGTTCAATCCCTCTACCCAAATCGAACGATTTGATAAGGACTTAGTCTATATCCGGAAATGGGTACCTGAATTTGACACCAATGAATACCCCAAACCAATTGTAGAGTTCACCTTCTCTAGAGAGCGGGCATTAGGAGTTTATGGAAAAGCAGTTAAAGGAATGGCGACTTCAAGTCCTAAGAGTTCCATTTCAGAATGAGCGCCAACATGCAAATGCTGATTTTTTAGTGCGTAATTCGCTTATTGAAAAAAATCACCTGCCTCCTAAAATATTTTCCCCGCTCGATTGTCTTCCATACTATAGCGCTATCACAAATCAAAATTTAACAAAAAAACAAACTATAGAATGAAAGGATTTCAAATTTGAAAACAAACAGCATTGAAGTGAAAAACTTCACGAAGAAATTCGGAGATTTTACGGCCGTTGATAACATCTCGTTCGATGTGGAACAGGGCACGATCTTCGCGTTTTTAGGGCCTAACGGAGCCGGTAAAAGTACAACCATCAATACCCTTTGCACCATCATGGATAAAACTGCAGGGACATTAATAATCAACGGAAACGATGTTTCTCTGCAAAAAGACAAGGTGAGAAGTGACATTGGCATTGTTTTTCAGGAAACGACTCTGGACGGAAAACTCACGGTGGAAGAAAACCTGAAACTGCATTGCGATTTTTACAACGTGCCCAAAGCAGAGGTAAAAGAGCGTATTGACTTTGTACTCGATCTGGTGGATCTCAAAAACAGAAAAAATTCGGAAGTCGAAAGCCTTTCGGGTGGTATGAAAAGAAGAGCTGAAATAGCCCGCGGCTTGGTGCATTTTCCGAAGGTGCTTTTTTTGGACGAACCCACAACAGGCTTGGATCCGCAGACTCGGGCAAATGTGTGGGATTACATCCATAAGCTTCAGAAACAAAAGAACATCACCATTTTTCTGACCACGCACTACATGGACGAAGCAGAAATTTGCCAACAGGTAGCCATTATCGATGGGGGAAAAATTGTGGCACACGACACACCAGCCAACCTGAAGAAGAAATACACCAGCACCAGCATGAAAATTAAATCAAGTGACGCCGAGCATTTAAAGAACTATTTAACGGAGCGTTCCATCAAGCACAGCGGTGAAAACGATTTGGTAACCATTTACGCTACAAGCACGGCCGATGTGTTGGATATTACCAATACGTTCAGAGAATCAATAGAGGATATAGAAATCAACAAAGGCACCCTGAACGACGTGTTTATTGCCATAACAGGAAAGGAAATCAGAGAATGATACGACCCATTAAAGCCCTGCTTTTAAGAAATCTACTTAAATTGCAAAGAGACCGAATGAAGCTGTTTATGAATCTTTTCATGTCGGGTTTATTTCTATTTATTTTTTCATTTATTATGAAATCCTCGGCACCTGGGCTTGATCACCCGATGAATTACCTGATTTCCGGTATTATTATCATGACGGTTTTCCAATCGGCACTCAGCAATTCGATGAACATTCTGGAGGATATTTCTTCGGGTTTTATGAAAGAGATACTGGTTGCACCTATTTCTCGCTGGCAAATCGCCATTGGGCATGTGCTTTCGGCCATGGTGGTATCGGTGATACAGGGTTTAATCATTGTGGGGATCGGTCTATTTATGGGCCTCACCATTGGTTTTGTGACAGGCATAGCTATGGTGGGACTTATGTTTCTGGTCGGACTCACGTTCAGTGCGCTTGGGCTCTATTTAGCCACTTTGTCAAAAGAGTCCAGTAATTTTCAATTGTTGATTACCATTATTTCTTTTCCACTAACATTTTTGTCGGGAGCGTATATTCCTACCATGGCATTGCCCAGTATTTTGTTGCCCATTGTCTATCTGAACCCGCTAACCTATACCACAGCGGCTTTTAGGTATGTCACTTTGCACATGGAAGGGATGTCAACAGCTGCTTTAATTAAAGCTGGAGTAGTGTTTGATATTCATGGGTTTATCATTACTCCGTTGTTTAGTTTGCTGTTCATTGCCGTACTTTGTGCCCTGTTTTTTGTACTATGTGTAAATCGTTTCAATTCAGCCGATTTCTCCAGGGTAAAAACTTTCAGACATAGACATTAAGTGATTTAATTATTAAAACTAAGAAAAATGAAAAAAATAAAATGTTGTAAATCGGGTATGTGGAAAATGATTCTAATCCGAATGGTGGTCGTGGTGGCATTCAGTGCCGTTGCGATGGTACTCTGGAATCTTTTAATCCCCGATATTTTCGGGTTGAAAATCATCAATTTTTGGCAAGCTGCCGGATTATTTATACTTTCACGGATCATGTTCAGCGCCTTTTGGGGTGGTGGAAAACACCCTCATCACGGAATGCACGACTTTCACGGACACAATCAGATGCATGAGAAATGGATGAAGATGTCGGAGGAAGAGCGCAAAGATTTTATCAATAAGAAACGGGAATTTTTCCATGGTGTTCCCTTTGAAAGAAGAGATTTCTTTGGACATGGACATGAACGATCAGGTTGCGATGAAAAATCCGGAAACGATAAAAAATAAAGAAAGCAGGTCGGATACAGGCAAACTGATCGAGCAATTTCAGCCTCAGCTCAAAGCGTTCGTCCATAAACACGTTGACAACAAATCGGATGTCGATGATGTTTTGCAGGATGTTTTTTATCAGTTTGTCCATACGGTTGAGAATACGCTCAACCCGATTGAACATGTATCGGCCTGGCTCTATAAAGTAGCACGCAATACCATTATCAATAAGGGGAAGAAAAAACGGGAGGAAGAATGGCCTTCCTATCAGGGGGATGACGACGATGAAAATCTGCTGAATGATTTTTCGGATATGTTGTTCAACAACGAGACTTCCCCTTCGCCCGAAATGGAATACCTGCGTTCACTGGTTTGGATAGAGCTTGAAAACGCGCTGTCCGAACTGCCGGTGGAGCAACGGGAGGTTTTTGAACTGACTGAATTGGATGGCATTCCTGTAAAGGAAATAGCTCTTGCAACTGGCATTTCTGTCAATACGCTCCTATCGCGAAAACATTATGCTGTGTTGCATCTGAGGAAAAGATTGTCGGATTTAAGGGATGAAATTATATATTTGTAAGTGGCATGACGCCAAAAAGCAGTTCTACAAATTATAGAAGAGCAAAAGAAAATTAAAAAAATTTCTATACTTGCGGATAAGAATCATTTATAACAAACTATTTTTGTGAGGATATGTACCTGTTTATTCTAGCATACAATCATGACACCACCAATTAAACTTCCAAAGCCGCAAAAAGACCTTGATTTTCCTTTGATGAAAGCACTGGAGTTGTGTCGGACAAAAAGGAAATGGCAAGAGTCAAACCTTTCTGACCAAGAGATTTCCAATTTATTATGGGCTGCTTGCGGAGTAACACTTCCAGAAACAAAAGGTGGTAAAAGCAGGTGGTCAGCTCCATCTGCTTTCACTTTTGAAATTTCCAAAATTATTTTTCAACTATCAATAAATTAATAAAATATGTCAGTAAAAGCAGCATTTATTTTTGTGGCTCCCGAAAATGATTATACCATTCATCGGACAGTGATTCATTCACCGGTGGTAGAATTATCGGTGGTTGGGGTTAAAAATTACGAAGAAGCTCAAACAGTAGCTTTGCAATTGGTAGAATATGGCGTTTCTGCAATCGAATTGTGTGCCGGTTTTGGAACAGAAGGTACAGCCCTTGTGGCTAAGGCAGTAGGTGATAAAGCGGTTGTTGGTGTTGTCCGTTTTGATTTACACCCGGCTTTTAATCATCAAAGTGGGGATGCATTATTTAATAAGTAAACAGGTGTCGTCCCAGTTTGCTAAGAGCATTTTTGACAATCAATTAAAAGAAATATGGTAATAAGATACGCAAAAAGGATGTCCAATTTAAAGGCATCTGAAATTAGAGAGATATTAAAAGTTACAGAAAGACCTGAAGTTATTTCATTTGCAGGAGGATTACCCGCTCCCGAACTTTTTCCAGTGAAGGAAATAAAAGAGGTAAACAGAATTGTTCTGGACGAATCGGGGCACAAGGCTTTGCAATACACCACCACCGAAGGATATGCGCCCTTGCGAACGTGGATTGCCAACAGAATGAACACCCGACTTGGCACTTCATTTGACTGCGACAACATTCTAATCACACATGGCTCTCAACAAGCGCTTGACCTTTCGGGTAAAGTTTTTTTGGACGAAGGAGATGTGGTATTGTGCGAAAGCCCCACTTATCTTGCAGCAATTAGCGCATTTAGAGCCTATGGTTGCGAATTCATAGAGGTTCCAACCGACACGGATGGAATGAGAATGGATGAACTTGAAGAATTGCTTCAAAATACAGAGCATGTAAAATTGATTTACTTCATTCCAAATTTCCAAAATCCAACAGGAAGAACCTGGAATTACGAACGGCGAAAACAACTGGCTGAACTTGCAGCGAAATACAGTGTGGTCATCGTTGAGGACAACCCTTACGGCGAATTGCGCTTTGAAGGGGAACCACTTCCGTCTGTAAAATCTTTTGATCAGGAAGGATACGTTCTTTGCACGGGTAGTTTTTCCAAAATATTTTGCCCTGGCTATAGGATTGGATGGATTGCCGGAGATAAGGATATTATTCGCAAATATGTTTTGGTTAAACAAGGAACAGATTTGCAGTGTAATACCATTGCCCAAATGGAAATTGCCAAATATCTCGAGCTGTACGATATTGACGAACACATCTCAAAGATAATTGAAACGTACAGATTGCGGAGAAATCTAGCCATCAAAACCATGGAGAAATCCTTCCCAAAAGGCATCACCTTTACCCGCCCACAAGGTGGTCTATTTTCTTGGGTCGAGCTTCCTGAAAACATCAATGCGCGAGAGGTCCTTGTAAAAAGCCTTGAAAAAAATGTAGCCTTTGTGCCCGGTGGTTCATTTTTTCCAAACGGTGGAAAAGAGCATACTTTTCGGATTAATTTTTCCAATATGCCTGAAGATCGGATTACGGAAGGACTTGAACGCCTTGCAGAAGTGTTGAGGGAGTTTGTTTGAATTCCAAACAAAAAGAAGAAAACCGGATACAGGCCTAATTGTTCGGAGATGTACGGTAACCTGACTTTCACAAACTTCTTCTTTACGGAGGATTTCAGATCTTTCATTAGCCTTCGGGCTGTCCTATCTATGTTAGATTAAAATGGTAATAAAACAAACAAGTATGAAAACAAAAAAATTAGGCATTAACGGTCCTGAAGTTTCGTCCATCGCCATTGGTTCGAGGGCTGTATCGGAAATGGAAGGGGCAAAACAGCAAACCATCAAAACCCTGCAAACAGCCATAGACCTAGGCGTAAATTTTATCAATACCGCCGACTTCTACGGTATGGGATTGAATGAACTGCATATTAGCGAGGCCATAAAAGGACGCAGAGATCAGGTATTTTTAAGTGTAAAAACAGGTTCGTTGCGAGATCCGAACGGCCGATTCATTGGGTTGGACTGCCGACCGGAATCCATTAAAAACTTCTGTTCCTATTCTTTAACCCGTTTGGGAGTTGATGTAATTGATCTATATCAGCCTGCTCGGGTTGATCCAAATGTGCCCATAGAGGAAACTGTTGGAGCCATCAAAGATCTGATTCAGGAAGGAAAAGTGCGCTATCTGGGTCTTTCGGAAGCCAATGCTGATCAGTTAAAACGAGCATACGCAGTACATCCGGTTTCGGCGTTGGAAATTGAATATTCATTGGCAACCCGTTTTATCGAAAATGAAATTATGCCAACAGCTCGACAATTGGGTGTTAGCATTGTACCCTATTCTGTATTGAGTTATGGCTTGTTGAGCGGAAACACCACTCTTCCGTTGGCCGATAACGATTATCGAAGAATATTTCCACGGTTTCAGGGTGAAAATTTTGAGTATAATTTAAAGCTCATCGAAATTCTGAAAAATTTGGCTGAACAAAAAGGAACTTCAGCAGGCAGTTTGGCATTGGCATGGGTGTATCAACAAGGCGAAGACATCATTCCAATTGTGGGAATGAGCCGACCGGAACGGGTTGAAGACAACTTGAAAGCCTTGGATATTGAATTTACAGTCGATGAAATGAACCTATTGAACGAAACCTTTAAAATTGGTGCATTAAAAGGCGATCGCTATCCGGCAATGGTTCAAAAATGGGCAGCTTCGTAACGAGATAAAACACCATGCATATAACGTTTCAATGACACATTGTAATTTGACTGGATTTTTTACATTTATCATGGTATGAAAGTAGTTGATGAATTTATTCGTACATTCAAACCAGTAATACATTAACAAAAAAAGTATGTCAGTAATCATGGAATTTGCCATTTTCCCCATGGATAAAGGGGAACATGTGAGCCACTACGTCAAAAAAGTAGTAGAGATGATTGATGCTTTGCCGTGTCCTAGCCAGCTTACACCGATGGGTACAATTGTTGAATGTGATACCATGGATGAGTGTTTGAGTATCATTTCTAAAGCCAATGCGATTTTAGAAGAAGATGCCGAACGCATCTATTGTACGGCAAAATTTGACAATAAAAAGGGGAAAAAGGATCAAATGGAACATAAGGTAAATGCTATCAGAAACAAGTAGCTTTTCAACACAACAGCAAGAATTATGACAGAATTTTGGGAATCAGCATTTAAGGAAAAACAGACCATGTGGGGATTTGAACCTGCTGATGCTGCGGTGGCAACCATGGAATTCTTTCGACAGCATGGACTAAATAAAATTCTGATACCTGGATTTGGTTATGGCAGAAATGCGATGATTTTCAGGGAGAATGGTTTTGACGTTACTGGTATTGAGATTTCAGAAACGGCTATTGATTTAGCTAGAAATCACTACGGTGAAGGCATAAAAGTCTTTCATGGTTCTGTGAGTGACATGCCCTTTGACCAGGAATTATACGATGGGATTTTTTGCTATGCATTAATTCATTTATTGAATGTTAGAGAGCGGGCAAAATTGATTAAAGATTGTTACAACCAACTTGCACCCAATGGATTCATGGTTTTAGTGGCAATTTCTAAAGACTTCCATTCCTATGGAATGGGTAAAAAAATAAGTAAAGACCGATTTGAGACCTTGCATGGTGTCAAATTGTTCTTTTACGATTCAGATTCGATTGTAAAGGAGTTTGGAAACTTTGGATTGATGGAGGCGAAAGAGATAGTTGAGCCTGGGAAGAATGTGGAAGGGAAATCACAAATGAAGTTTTGGCAGATAACATGTAGAAAATAAAGTAATAACAAATCTTTGCACCCTATTAATTAAAAAAACACGAATATTACTTATATATTTGCATATTGTTTCTTTTTTATATTTATAAATGCATATAATAAAACTTAAGTATCAACCAACACGTACCTAACATCCTGAAATCAAACATGAAAAAGTCTTCATTCTTATTTTTCATCCTTCTATCTAGCTTAAATTTGTTTTCTCAGATCAGTAAAAAAGATTATTTCCTCTCACTAAATGGTAATTTTAGTTGAATTACTCAAGATAATGGTGTGCTGTCAAATTACGATCTGAATCAAGTGAATTCTTTAAATATAAGTCCTTCTGGAGGTTATTTTTTAACTGATAGATTATTCGTTGGAATTGGTCTTGATTATGCCAGGAACAAGGAATTTAGAAGTAATGCATTGTATTTGGATAAATACAAACAGATTGAACATATGTATTTCACATCGAATGCATTTTTACCAAGATTCATTGTTGGATATTATATACCAGTGATTCCTAAGCTCTATTTTAATACCAACTTTAGTCTTGGCTATGGCATTATCAATTCAAAAATATATTCAGCTCTTGTTCAGGCAACTGAGACGACAAATACACTTACACTTTTTGATTCTTATACAATACAAAATAATGAACATCAAAATTATCAAACAAGGTATGAATATCCCGAAACCAGCCTTACTCCTGAACTAACCTATTTTATAAAACCTGGCTTTGCTTTGAATTTAAGTTTAGGGGGTATTGAATATTCCATGTTCGACTGGAGTATAAATAATTCAAGTTGGCGCATTAATTTCAGCCCTGAGTTCTGGAAGTTGGGCGTGACATTCATATTATAAAGTAGTCTGGCAGATTATTTGCAGGATGCTATTTTCCTGATTTTCGCATCACTTTAATGGCACTAAAATCTATTATATGTATGAGACTGCATCCATCATGAATACAGTCTCATACAATAGCCCACTAGCAAAATGATTCTATTAAAGTTTAGTGAGAAATGTCATTAGAAAAAAGTATATAAACAAACCAATGGGGATTCCTCCACAAAGGGCTGTATAGACGGATAGAAGGGAATTCTTCCAAATAGAAAATACGAGTGCTTGAATTGCGGTAATTAAAATTGAAATTAGGATAATAAACACAGCAATATTTAAAATATCACCCCATTCTGGCATGGTATTCAAAGCTTTACCACCTTCATCCATAATGAATAATAGGGTACCAACCAGTAAGGATACCAATAAATATTTCCAATAATTACTTAGAAATTTTGTCTTAAAAATCGATGCATTTTTCATAGGATGAAGATTAACTGAATACTTACTTTGTTGTTACGCAATGATAACGTAGAACATTAAGAGATAGTCTTATTTTCTAAAATTATTGCCAAACTATTTTTTCAAATCCTTAAGCATTTCTTTCACGGCGGTTTCCAATTGCGTATCAACCCCTTTCAGGAATTCACTGTACGGAAGGGGTACTTTGATGTCCGGCTCCAGCTGCAGATTTTCAGTTACGACACCGTCCACTCCCATAGTGGCCACCATGGGTATACCGAATACAATGGTCGGATCGATCTGACGCTCCCACCAAACAGCAGTACCGGTGCCGGCTACAGGCATGCCCACCAATTTGCCGAGTTTGTTTTGCTTGTAGATGAAAGGAAATATAAATGCGTCGCTGTAATTGCCTTCGCTCATGAGTACGATGCTGGGTTTGGTCCAGCGGGTCATGGATTCTCCGCCTTTCAGGATGTTTCCCTGAGGTGCAAATTTCATATATATCTTTCCGCTCAGGAATGTATTCAGGTCGTCGTGCAACCATCCCCCACCGTTGAAGCGGGTATCCACAATCAGAGCTTCCTTCTCAAGGTTTTTTCCCAATACATTTTCATAGATCTGACGGAAACTGTTCTCATTCATTCCTTGAACGTGCACATAACCCAAACGTCCGTTGCTGAGTGAATCGACCATAAAAGCCATACGGTCGGTCCAGCGTTTGTACATCAGATTGTTTTCCACATCCATGGATACCGGACGAGTAGTTTGAGTAAAGGTTTTGTGTCCAGATTGAACGGTCAACAGGATATTTACGTTGCGAAGATTGAGCAGGTACTTGTTCCAGTCTTTGTCTGCATGGATGGTTTGGTCATTGATTTTGGTGATGATATCGCCGGCTTTGATCTGATTGTCGGAACGACTCAGAGGACCGCCTTTAATGATTTCCGAAACACGGATTCCAGGGCCAGCATATGTTTCATCGTACAAAAGCCCGAGGGATGCTGTCTGATCGGCATTCTCTTTTTTCGGACTGAAACGTCCTCCGGTATGGGATGCATTCAATTCACCCAGAAATTCGCTAAGCAATACCTGAAAATCGTAGTTGTTGTTGATGTAAGGAAGAAACTGGGCATATTCGTCGTGGTATTTGTTCCAGTCAATACCATGGATTGTTGGATCGTAGAATTTTTTGGATACCTGACGCCAGATGTGATCAAAGATATAGGCCCGTTCAGCAGCCTGATTCAATTCCATTTTCCCGTCAATTGCAACTGGTGTTATCTCACCGCTGTTGGTGTTGACTTTTACCAGATTGCCATGGTTGCTCAAAAATAAGGTTGATTCGTCTTTGCTCAGCACAATTCCGCTGGGCGATCCTTTCAGTTTTGCCAGCACTTTGGTCTCACCGGTTCTGGGTTGAGTTACCCAAACATCGTATCCGTCTTTAACAGAGCCTAAATAATAAATCTTATCGGCTTCTTTACTCACGGCATAATCACTGATGTCGCAACTGTTGATGGTCAATTTGACTTTCCGGTTGTCCAGATTGGAAAGATCCAGCTCAAAGGGTTTGACCTTTTCTATGACATACTGATCTTTATTCTTGGCTTTCTTTTCAGCCTCTTTCTTGGCATCGGCAGCGATTTTTGCGGTGTCTTCCTTTTCTTTAAACAGGGCATAATCTTCTTTACTGAGTTTAAATTCGTCGTAGGCTTTCTGATCAAAGAAAACGGCATACAGGTTTTGTTCAGCAGAGCCTCCGTTGGTAAGTGATTTCAAACCGTCTCTGCTGCTGAGATACGTCATCATTTTTCCGCCCAAAGCCCATTTTGCGTTGTTTTCACCGAAACCGCCATTCACGGGATACATCCTTTCGCCAGAACCGTCGGCCTTAATCAACGCTGTATTTTGAACAGACATATACCCCTTTTGGTCGTCCACAAGCAGCCATTTGCTGTCCGGACTCCAGGTAAAGCTCCAGTCTCCGTCGCTGTAGGAATGATTCTGCCCTTCCGGCAAAACGGTCAGGGTTTTGCCGTTCTTCAGATTCAGTATTTTCAAAATATTCCGCTCTTCCACATACGCCAGTTTTTCACCGTCTGGTGAAGGAACGGGCAGGAATTCATCAGAAAGGTTTTCTACCACGGACTCGGTCTTTAACACCGTAGAGGCGAAGAAATATTTTTCATCCGGATATTGAAGCGAAACTTTATCGATGTTCCAGCTCCCGTTTCTTTCGGAAGAAAAATAGAGGTATTTACCGTCCGGAGACCAGCGGATCATGCGTTCCTGTCCCGCCGTAGTGGTTATGCGTTTCGTACGGGAATCATCGGCACCGGACACAAAAAGTTCGCCGCGGTTGATGAATGCTATTTCTTTACCATTCGGGCTGACTTCAAATTCACTAACACTGTTGATGGGCAAATTCTGAACGGCTTGATATCCGGCATCATCGGTCATTTCCAAATCCAGTTTCTGAGGTTCACTGCCTTCTTTTAAGGTATACAGAATCCCTTTCCAGACAAAAGCGAGCGTCCCATTTTCGGATGCACTCAAACTGCGCACCGGGTAATCCTTGAAGTGGGTCAGTTGCATTTCCGATTTATCGGTCAAATTGAGTTTGTAAACGTTTTGTGTACTGTCTTTTTCATTCAGATAAAAAAGGATTTGGTCGTTTTTTCCGTCAAATATCGGTTCACGGTCTTCTCCTTTAAAAGTTGTAAGCTGAGTATATTGAGAAGTTGCAAGATCGAACGACCAGAGATCACGGGTAACGGCAGACTGATGATGTTTGCGGAAATTGTCCTCATAGCCTTTTTTATCCTGAAAGACAATCTTTGTTCCAGATGCATTGTAGCGGGCAAAATCGGCTCCGGCAGCGGAAATCAAAAGTGGTCTGCCTCCGTTTACAGGAACGGTATACAAATTGAGAAAATAGCCCGGTCCCGGAAAGCGAACACTGGAAGCAGGAGCTTCGTGCCCACTACCGAAAAGTACTTTTGCACCGTCCTTTGAAAAGTCGTAGGGATAATCATTGGCACTGTTGTAGGTTAGCTGTATTGGAATACCACCACCGGCAGACATAACAAAGACGTCAAAATTACCGGATCGATCGCTGGCAAAAGCAATGGTTTTACCATCCGGACTCCAGACCGGCCGGGTGTTGTAATCTTTGCCTGTGGTTAATGGTATAGCAACACCACCATCCAGATTGACTCTGTACAAATTGCCCATATAACCGAATACAACGGTTTTTCCATTTGGAGAAATGGCAGGTGTACCCACCCACTTCGCGGTATATCCGGCGAATAGCGATCCTGACAACAAACCCATCATCAGTGTAAATAAATATTTTTTCATGAAAAATTAAATTAGATCGTCAATTACTAAAACCTTATTGGGCGCTAAAGGTAATAAAATAATGAAAATTCAATTGAAAAGGAGTTTGGAAACAATGGATTGATGGAGGCAAAACAGATCACTGAACCTGCAACGAATATAGATAATAAACTACCAGTGAGTTTTTGGCAGATAACATGTAAAAAATAGTCGTCAGCAATCAATGGTGACAAAAAGGCTCTATAACGCTTCTATTAAATTTTAGTAAGAAAAGTCATTAGAAAAAAGTATAGAAACAAACCAATGGGTATCCCTCCACAAATGGCAGTATAGATGGATAGAAGGGAATTCTTCCAAATTGAAAAAACCAATGCTTGAATCGCGGTAATTAATATTGAAAGAAAGAGTATAAACAGTGTGAAAGTTAAAGCATCACCCCATTCTGGCCTCGAATGCAAAGCTTTACCTCCTTCATCCATAAAAAACAAAATGACCCCAACTAGTAACGAAACCAATAAATATTTCCAATACTTACTTAATAGTTCCACAAGTATAATAACGCATTAAAGTAAGAAATAGTCTTTCATCGTATTATAAGTGGACGACAATGAGTACTTTTACATTATTCCAGTTGGCTTATTATTTTAAACCCAGAATGTTGAAAACTGGGTGTATCCTTTAAATTGTAATAAAATAGCCCCCTCATGCAAATCCTAAAATCCGTCCTATTCGACCTAGACGGCACCATCGCAAACACCATCCCCTTATGCATTCTAGCGTTTAGAAAAGCACTAGAACCCCTTATAAACCGTCCACTTTCGGATGAAGAGATAATTGCCACTTTTGGCCCTTCAGAAGAGGGGACCATCCTGGCATTAGCCCCTAACCACTACGATCAAGGCATTTCTAATTATTTGCAAATATATGAAGCCTTACACGATATGTGCCCTACCCCATTTGCAGGCATTGTGGAATTGCTGACTGCACTTCAGAGCAAACATGTTCGGATAGGTATGGTAACGGGTAAAGGTAAATATTGTACCGATCTGACTTTAAAGAAATTTGGGATTTCACATTTTTTTGAAATAATTGAGACGGGACAGCCAAGTGGTCCCAGAAAAGTAGAGGGCATTCAAAAGGTACTGGATTATTTTGAAACTATTCCAAAAAGTGACATTGTTTATATAGGTGATACCCCAGGTGACATTGTGGCAAGCAAGCAGGTTGGCATTTCAGTACTAGCGGCTGCTTGGGCTGATACAGCAGAACCCGAAAAACTGAAAGCTTTGAATCCGGATGGATTATTTTATCAAGTTGAGGATTTGAAAAAGTGGCTTCTAGAAAGGATTTAATCTAAAAATGTTATGTCAACAAGCATTAGAAACACGCAAATACATTCAGTGGAAAGAGCGGGTGCATTAGAAAGTTCTTTCCGATTTAAGTTCCAAAATCCTAAAAAGATTGTGGAACCGTATATTAAACCAGGTATGACGGTGCTTGATTTGGGTTGTGGCCCTGGATTTTTTACAACTGAAATAGCTCGATTACTTGATGGTTCAGGTAAGGTCATTGCTGCCGATATACAAGACGGAATGCTTGCATTGCTCAGACAAAAAATGACTGGAAGCGACCTTGAACCAATGATTCAGATTCATAAATGTCAAGAGAAAAACTTACATCTTTCTGAAAAGGTCGATTTTGTACTAGCGTTCTACTCCCTTCATGAGATGCGTTGCCTTGATAACATCCTAGATGAAATCAAATTTCTATTAAAACCAAATGGTAAAATATTCATTGCAGAACAAAAATATCATGTTTCAAAATCCACATTTTCAGAGATAATCTGTAAAATGGAAAAAAAAGGATTTGAAATTACAAGACAACCCAAAGTCTTTATAAGCAGAGCTATTGTTATGAAGATGAAAATCCCGAATAAATAGTTACTCGGGATTCACACAATGCGAATAATCTTAAAGGGGTTTCACAGGAATGCAAATATCGACGATGAATTTGAAGTCGGGATGATTTTCGTAATTGTTGTGGTAAAGCTCGTAAGTACTACCTTCACCGGGTTGGAAACCACTTTCGGTAAACCAGGAGCACATAGTGTTCCATGCCTGTTCAAACTCCGTTTCCTTTATTTCAAAATGTCCAATGGCGTACTTACCTGCAGCCAGTTTTGATTTACCAATTTCACCTTCTACCTTGACTTCGGCATGGACTATCAGGCTTGCGTCTTGACGGACCTTATCCATGGTGGTAATGGATGGATCATCGTGATACACTGTGACTGTTTTTGTTTCGGGTGTGACCAATCCACGTGGAATAGCCCATTTGAAAAGTTTCTCGTAAGCCTGTCCAATTAAATTGAATGCGCCGGTGTGACGGCAATAAATCAAATTTAATTCAGGCATTTGTTTAATTTCAATTTTTGTGTCCATAAGAATTAATTGGTTTAGTTCGACACTACAAAATTGATCATTTACTTCTTGCCAATTTTTACCAATCTTGCTAATTGGTTTGCAATTCTTGCCATAACGTATGCCATCTTTTACATAGATGGCTTTGGCTTGGAAACGAAAGTCTTTTGCATTCATGCCAAAATAGGTCTTAAAAGCACGGCTAAAGGATGAAACATTCAGAAATCCACATTGATAAGCGACTTCACTGATGGCCAATTTTTGATTGTCTTGCAGGAGTTGACCAGCTTTTTCCAACTTAATGCGTGACAAAAAGTTATTGGGGGTCTCCCCTACGACAAATGTAAAAATACGATGAAAATGGTAAGGTGAAAATGAGGCTATTTCGGCCATAACAGACAAATCGATGGCTTTATCCAAATTCTTTCCAATGTAATCCATGACTCGGTTTATCCGGGCGGTATACTCCTGTTTACTTATTTCTTTGCAATCCATAGCGTTTAAATATGGACAAATATACCTATTGTTTAGCGGATTTTTTATGCAGATCTTGCTCTTAGACTCATTTATTTAACTTCTTAATTGCGCGTATTAATGCATAAAACTTGAACTGAAATTCGTATATTTGTTTTTAAGTATTCACTATAAAAAAAAATTATGATACGATTGAATGTTTTTATTTGGTTGGAAGAAACCAACCGTTCCAAAGCATTGGAAGCAGCCAAAGAATTGACCGGCCTATCTGTCAAAGAAGAAGGTTGCATTGCTTACGACATTTTCGAAAGTGCCACACGGCCCCAGGTAATGATGATTTGTGAAACATGGAAAAATGCAGAGTCGCTTTCGAACCACGAAAAGACAGAACATTTTGTAAAAAACATTGCACTTCTGTCGGCATTGGCTACAATGAAAATTGAAAAATTCGAGTTTTAAAAACTTATGCATCGTAGAAATCATACCTACACCAGAAACATCGTACTAGGTATGACTGTATCGTTTTGTGTACTGCTCAGTAGTTGTACCGCCTTAAAAAAAGTGGCCAAAACAGAAGCACATGTTTCTGCTTACGAGCAGATTAGTCCTGTTAAAGGCAGGGTCATCAGTGCGTTCGGTTATAGAGACAAAAAAAAACATACAGGTTCTGATATTAAGCTTCAGAATGGCGATACTGTCAAGGCTGCATTCTGTGGACGCGTCACCAAGGCCTCCTCCTACTCCGGATATGGCAACCTCGTTATTTTGAAACATGCCAACAACATCATAACCTATTATGCCCATTTGAGCAAATGTTTGGTGGAAGTGGGTGATTCAGTGGTAGCGGGAGAAGTAGTGGGTCTGGGTGGCCGTACAGGTCGGGCATCTACCGATCATCTTCATTTCGAGGTCCGATACGACAACATCCCCAGAAATCCCGAACAATTCTTTGATTTTGCCACTGGCACGGTTCGCATTCCATTTTTGGCCTATTCACCTGCAAAAGAATCCAAAATGGAAAAAACTGAAAAGGATTTGAAGGAAAAGGAAAAGTCCACCAACTTCGAAAAAATTGTAACCATCAAGCCTGGTGATACTTTATACGCATTAGCCAGACGCCACAACACAACAGTCAAACAACTTCAGGAACTAAACGATTTGGAAGAACCCATCCTGAAACCAGGAATGAAATTGAAAGTTAAATAGTATCATTTAAAACATGTGACAAATGAATGTATTAGTTATTCTTGGACATCCCAATAGTGGAAGTTTTAATCATGCCGTTGCAGAAACGTGTTATACCCAAATAACCAAAAACGGGCATGCAGTTGTTTTCCATGATTTATACAAAGAAAAGTTTGATTCATTTTTAGGTGCATCCAATCTTTCAAACGATCAGGAAATAAAGCAACATTGTTCCGATTTAAAAAATAGTGATGGAATTATAATTATACATCCAAACTGGTGGGGACAACCTCCAGCAATAGTCAAAGGATGGCTCGAGCAAGTATTTTTACCCGATGTGGCATATACATTCCCAAAAGAGGACTTGGAGGGATTGATGCCAAAGGGATTGCTTAAGGCTCAAGCCGCTTTGGTCTTTAACACGTCTAATACTTCGGACGAATTGGAAGAAAAACTGTATAAGGACCCACTTGAAACATTATGGAAAAATAGGGTTTTTAAATTTTGCGGCATTTCTAATTTTAAGAGAATGAATTTCAGTGTAATGAAAGATAGTACACTCGATCAACGCACCATTTGGCTAACGGAAATTCGATTATTAATAGATACCTATTTTCCCAAAGAATACAACAATTAAATGTATCCCAATCTGATAAAGCATATTCGCAAAATTGTAGAACTTGAAGATGATTCAATAAAGGTTCTGACTAAGTATGTCAAGCCTTTAACACTGAAAAAGAAAGACTTTTTACTAAATGAAGGTCAGATTTGTCGGTCCATCTACTTTGTAGAAAAAGGCTGCTTGAGAATGTACTTTATCAATGACAAATCGGGTGAACAAATTACACAATTTGCATTGGACAATTGGTGGATTTCTGACTTTCTAAGTTTTATTGACAACAAGCCTTCCGAGTACTTTATTCAAGCGGTTGAGAAATCGGAAATTCTGTCTATCGATGAACGTTCCTTGGATGAAATGCTAAAAGAACTTCCTCAAATGGAACGTTATTTTAGAATAATCATGCAACGGGCCTGGGCTGCTTCTCAACAACGGATTAAATACATGTATGATCTTTCGAAAGAAGAATACTACAACCATTTCTGCACTTCATTCCCGGAATTTGTTCAACGTGTTCCTCAATACATGATAGCCTCTTACCTTGGACTGACCCCGGAATACGTCAGTGAACTTCGTAAAAAGAAATTGTAAAGATCATTTCTTAAACCAGTTTAATTTTTAAAAACAGTGCAATAGGTAATTTTGCAATGCTTTAAAAATGAGTCTTAAACATAATCTGGAAACCCAAAGAAATTCAGTCTATTCTTTGGGTATGAAAAAATAAAAAATGATCGAAAATGAATACAATTAAAAAATTATCAGAAAAGTTTTTAGAAGTAATCCAGCACGAAGGTGTAGTTTCAATTGTATCCTGGGGAGTTGAAACCCATGTGGTAAATACGTGGAATTCTTACCTGGTGGTGACAGAGGACGAACGTATTCTGATTCCTGCCTATGGATTTCGCAAAACAGAGAAAAATGTGGATGTGAACAACAAAGTGAAACTAACCTTGGGAAGTAAGGACGTTTTGGGTTATAAAGATTATCCTGGGACTGGTTTCATCATTAATGGCACCGCCAGATATATTAGTGCTGGTGACGAATATGATTTTATGAAAGAGAAATTTTCCTTTCTGACCAGAGTTTTGGAAATAACGGTTGATTCGGCAAAGCAAATGCTTTAAACCAACAGTCAAAAAAACTTCAATCTATTAATAAAGAACCACTTAACAAGATGTTTAGACCTATTGTGAAATAATAATAAATGTGTATTTTTGTAAAATAAATAAAATTTATTTATTTAGCATTTGTCCCCATTTATTAAAAAATGATTCATGAAAAAAAGAAGTTACAACAGTATTTTGAAAAGTAAGATTCACTTACCTTCCACTGCTTATATCCTGGTTGCTGCAGCTGCTTTATCCTTTAACAGTTGTATTAAAAACGAAATTGATGATAACAACGTAAATCCTGTTGAAGAATTCAACTTTAAAACAACCATTAGAAAGGATCTGAATCTGACTTTAAAAAGTATGCAAGATGCTGTCGTTCCTGGTGTTGTTTTGGAAGTTTATTTTCAAAGCCCGTATAATTCAAACGGACAACATCTGGATTCAATTACTCCTGTCGCTAAACTATTGACTGACAGTGAAGGTAAAGCGAATCTGAATATGGATATTCCGAGTTATATGACATCAATCTACCTGGTAACCAAATTTCCTGGTTATGGTAATCCAGATACGATTTCATTGGCAGGGACAGATACTGGGATTTCCATTTATCCTGCCGGTTTTAATACTACTGCAGCAGCTTCGAAAGCCTCTGGTTTAAGAAGTGCAATGTCAAAAGCACCCGTTAGTCCTGAATTTACACCATATCTTTTACCTAGCTTGACAAATGTATGGGCTTTGGGTACATTTAAGACTTCCGGTGTTCCTAATTTTCTAGTTAAGTCGGACGTAATTACTACTTTATTGAAATCTAAAATCAATTATTCTCTACCTGAATATCAATCAGTACCTACTTACAACCCACAATTTCTGGCAAATCCGCAAGCAGCAAATATTACATTGATAGACAGTTGTGAAGTATGGTCTACTTTTGTAACAGAAGGTGCAGCGTGGCAAAATACACTGGGCTATTTCTATTATCCCACAAACACTCCCCCTTCTGATGTGGCTCAAATAAGTAAACGGATTGTGATGTTCCCCAATGCATCGCTGGGTGGTTACGGAGGTTCAATGGCTGAGGGTTATAAGGTTAAACTGAAATACTATAATGATAAAACAAGTAAGTGGTCAGAGGTTTTTCCTCCCAATGTCACTATTGGTTGGTTCCTGATAGCCAGTGGCTATAAAAACAATGCTGTAACCAACGGATCTTACTGGGATTACTCCCTTTCGGTATTGAATGATGCAACCATCAAACCACAGCAAAACATCATTCTTTGGGATAGAGCTGAGGAAAAAATGATTATCGGTTTTGAGGATCAAAAAAGAATTCCATCCGTCAAGGGTGATCAGGATTTCAATGATGCCATTTTTTATGCCACTTTCAATCCGATTGCAGCTGTAAAGACAGAAGACATGAATCTGATAAAGGTACCTAATGATCAGGATGGTGATGGCGTCATCGATTCTGAAGATGAATTCCCAAAAGATGCCACCAAATCTTTCTACAATTATTCTCCCGGTAAAGATTTGTATGGTACATTGGCTTTCGAAGATCTTTGGCCAAGCAAAGGCGATTACGACTTCAATGATTTTGTGACGGATTACAATTTTACCACCATCACCAACTCGCTGAATAAAGTAGTGGATATTATCGCTGATTTCAAAGTGAGAGCTTCCGGAGCATCTCTTCACAACGGCTTTGCTTTTCAACTGGGAGTATCACCCGATGTGATTGCATCAGTAACAGGTACTAAGAAATATACAGATAAAATCACGTTTAATGTGAATGGTACAGAGGCAAATCAGTCAAAAGCAGTCATTACTGTGGTGGATGATGTATTTTCCTTATTCAATGCACAAATGGTCAATACAGTACCTGGTGGTGTAACTCTTCCGGACGAAAATATTACAATTACCATCCACCTAAAAACGCCTGCTAATATTAGCGACTTAGGCGTTCCTCCTTACAATCCGTTTATTATATCCGGTATTAATGGTGGTCGTGGTCGTGAAGTTCATTTAGCAGGTATGGCTCCCACCGACTTAGTCGATGCTACTTTATTTGGTCAAGGCGAAGATAGATCCAATGTTGCAGCAGGTCAATATTATGTTGCTGCTCAGAATTTTCCATGGGCTTTGAAATTACCAGTTTCATTTAATTACCCAATTGAAAATACAGAAATTAGTAAAGCTTTGCTGAAATTTGATGAATGGGTGAAATCTGAGGGTGTAAATTTTCCAGATTGGTATCTGGATAAAGCGAATTATAGAAACACCAGCTTGATCTATAAAAAATAGTTCAAAAGAGTTGATACAAAAAAGGTGCGAAACATATATTGTTTCGCACCTTTTTTGTATCAAATTATTACCATCTACTTCTATTCCAGCAGCTCGTAATCATGTAGTTCTTTCATGAACGATACGAAATCATCCTTACGCTCAGAATCCATCCATGCCATAGCACTACGAGGATGTTCGTTCAAAGCCCCGGTTATCAGATAAGGAACATGATAGCCCCAATCAATTTTCCGATTCCATGGGAGAACTTGGTCCTGTATGGCTTTCAACAAAGGCAACAAACGGTATTTAGGATTTTTCAGAAATGCAATCAAAATTTCGATAGGGCAATTTCCGGCTCCACGCCCCATTCCAAGTAAGGTTGCATCGAGATAAGTAGCGCCACCCATCAGGGATGTGATGGTATTTGACATAGCCAGCTGCATATTGTTGTGTGCATGAATACCTATTTCCTTGCCAGGTAAAGCAGCCTGATATTTTTTCAAAAGGTGATCAATTGATTCGCAGTACATGCTACCAAAACTATCTACCAGATAAACAATAGGCACACGCGACTTGCTTAAATCGGCAAGAGCTTCATCCAGGTCGTGTTCATTCACTTTTGAAACAGCCATCAGGTTGATAGTCGTTTCATATCCTTTATCCATGCAATGATGAGCCAATTCGATGGCTTTATCCATTTGATGCACGTAACAGGCCACACGCATCATGTCAATAACACTATCGGAAGCCATTGGTATATCGTTCATATCAATGCGGCCTATATCCACCAAAGCCGATAATTTCAGATTGGTATTGTTGTCGCCAACTACTCTTCGTAAATCCTTTTCCGAGCAAAATTTCCAGGGACCTACCTCATCGCGGCTAAAAGCCTTTTCACTGCTAATATAACCTATTTCCATATAGTCAACACCGGCCTCTACACAAGCATCGTATACGCCTCTTACAAATGCGTCATCAAACTGCCATTTATTCATTAGACCGCCATCACGAACGGTGCAATCAACAACTTTAATATCTTTTTTATACATCTTCTGAATTTTATACTATTATAAACTATTTTCGTTGGTTTTGAATATCTCCAGTTCTTTTCGGATGTTCCAGCTTATCAGCTTTTCATAAATTTCTGTGATGAGATCTGGGTCGAGCCCAAATGCTTCAGCCCACTCTCTTCTTTTTTGAAAAACTTCCAATTGGCGCTCCTTTGCTATAATGCTATCCGTGTCGGTTTTAAATTTCACGATTGCTTCAACGCATTTCAAACGTTTACCTAAAGATTCAAGTATCTGGTAATCAACTTCATCAATTATTTCCCTCACTTCCCCAATGTTCTGACAATCTGTAACTTCTTTCATACTCCTAAATTTGCCTAAAAAGTAACTATCTATTACTATTTGCGCTATAAATGTTTTAAACACACACCACAAAGGTACTAAAATAGTACAAAAATAAATTTTTCGGATCGTAAAATTGTAAGCAAAAGAGGAAGATGATGGTTATGCCGGCTGTGGAGCTGAAGTTGGAATAGAGCTATTAATAGAATTGCATAAAAAGCGATTTCTATTTTACAATCCCTGAAATCACAGCTTGTTCCGTTTTTTCAAACAGCGTATTGAAATCGCATTCACTCACTTTAATAGGGGCATGAACAGTAAACACCAGATGATTGTTCAATCCCATCGGAAAAGGACCATATCGAAATAATTTCCACGAATTGTTGATTGTAACAGGTACAATATAAGCACTTGGCGCATATTTACATAAAATCTTCACGCCATTGGGTGCAAAAGCTTTTGGTGTGCCATTTTTTGAGCGGGTACCTTCTGGAAAAATAACCGTAGATCGAACATTTGTCTCAATATATTCACCCATTTGTTTTAAAACAGGTAAGGCTTGTTTGGGATTTTTTCGATCTATCAACACTGATCCACCGTATTTCAAATTGAAGGATATGCTTGGAATACCATTTCCAAGTTCAATTTTGCTTACATATTTGGGGTGAAATTTCCGAAAAAACCAAATAAACCCCATGATATCGTAAATGCTTTGATGGTTCGACACAAAGATCAAGGGTTTGCCCTCAGGAATAAGATCCAGGTTTTCTACTTTGGCTGTCGAAAAAATAAAGTACAAAAGTTTTAAAAGGAAAAAGCCCAGGATATCCACCGATTTCTTGTGTGCTTGATACCCAAACAATTTTAGACTAATCCACTGTATAGGATGAAACAAACAAATGAAAAACAAAAAGAAAAAATAAACGAGAAACGATAAGGGGTACGATATGAGCTTTTTCATTTTTCAGAGTTATTTTGCAAAAGTAGGGATTAAATATTTACTTTTATATACAATTATCGCCAACAATAGTTTAATTAAAAGAAAACTATTTACCCTAATTCTTTGTTTATACAACTCCATATTGCTTCAAATCCGATTCTAACAGAGTACCTTTCGCCTTTACATTATCCAATTAGTTTAATCATGCCCCTTGAAAATGTTTTCATTTATCAATTATTATATTAGTTGCATATATCAATCATTTTTTATTCCTTTGCAGAAAATTTAAGAATTGAATATGGAAACATCAATTGTGCCTTTGGGAATGAACGTGGTCGAAATGCTGAAATCAATGTTTCGGGTGTTGGAAAAAAGGGCATGTCAACAAACAAATGTTAAGCTTACAATGTTTCAATTTAAGTTGCTAAATGCTATTAGTGAAGAAGAAGAAGAAGTTATTCTGAAAAATATGGCCGAGAAAATGGGTAAAGATAAATCGTCAATATTGAGGATGATCGACCTATTGGAGAAGAAAGAGCTAGTCCGTAGAGCTGTTGATCAAAATGACAGAAGAAAAAATCAGTTATTGATCACAAAAAAGGGTGATCGGTTTATGACAGAGTTTCGAAAAATAGAGTTTGAGTTGAATATTGAGCTTCAGGAAGGATTGTCAGAAGCCGATATGCAAATTTTTTACAAAGTCGTAAATCATTTTAAAATGAAATCAGACATGTTGTAAATCTTTGAACTCTGATGATTGATATAGTCAATCATTTACAAATGAGAATAAAATGTCCGTTATTTTTGACGGGCAAAGGTTTACATAAAAGATGGATATTTTAACCATTCAATAGAGTTTTTAGTTATAAAGTTAAAAGTATGAAATCAAGAAACATTTTAGTTGGAAGTATGACACTCCTATTGTGCATTACTTCGTGCAAAAACAAGCAACCCGAAACAGCTGCCAATCAGCTTAAGTCTTTTCCGGTAGCAACCTTGTCGGTTCAGGATGTTGCATTGCAGTCTACCTATCCAGCAGTTATAAAGGGTCAGGAAGATATTGATATTAAGTCACGGGTAGATGGATTTATCGATGCTATTTATGTGGATGAAGGTGCCATCGTGAAAAAAGGTCAATCCTTGTTTAAAATTAATTCACCTTCCTCGGTTCAAGTCATTGAAAATGCCAAGGCCAATTACAATACGGCTCAATTGGATGTGGAACGAATTCGTCCATTGGCAGAAAAAGGTATTATAAGTCAGGTAAAACTGTCGGCTTACGAGAATGTACTGGCTTCAGCAAAAGCTACTCTGAATCAGGCAAAAGCTACTTTGAGCTGGGCCACTGTTACAAGCCCTGTGAATGGTGTGGTTGGTAGTATCAATTTCCGACAGGGTAGTTTGGCAACAAACACAACAGTATTAACTACGGTTTCAAATATTACCAATGTGGTTGCCTATTTTTCGGTCAATGAAAAGGAATTGCTGATCTTATTGAAGGAATTTAAAGGTTCTACTCAGGCTGAAAAAATCAAGAACATGCCACCGGTGAAACTCTTGCTTTCAGATGGCAGTGAATACGAAGCGGCTGGACGCATCGAAACGATTTCGGGTATGGTGGATGCCACTTCCGGGTCGGTCAGCTTTCGTGCAAAATTCCCCAATAAAAAGGGATTGTTGCGCAGTGGCTCGAGTGCGAAAGTCATCATTCCAAGTGAACACAAAGGATCCATTATAATTCCTCAGAAAGCCACCTTTGCCCAGCAGGATAAAGTGTTGGTTTATAAATACCAGGGAGACTCAGTAGTACAAAAAGTAGTGAGTGTGAAAACAACACCCGATGGACAAAGCTACGTTGTGACCGAAGGTTTAGTGGCTGGTGACAAAATAGTGACCGACGGTATTGCCACTTTGGCGAACGGTCAGAAAATCAAGGAACAAAAGTAATCGATTCAAATCAAAAGAAGAAAAATGCTAAAAACGTTCATAGAAAGACCCGTTTTATCTACGGTTATTTCAGTTCTTTTCGTTGTGTTGGGTATCATCGGTATTTTCACCTTACCGATAGAACAGTACCCCAATATTGCCCCTCCTACTGTAAGGGTTTCAACCAATTACAGTGGTGCCAATGCCGACGCAGTCCTTAAAAGCGTTATTATACCCCTTGAAGAACAAATAAACGGTGTAGAAGGAATGACCTACATGACATCGTCTGCCGCAAATGGAGGTTCAGCTTCCATTAATGTGTTTTTCAAACAAGGAGTTAACCCTGATATGGCTGCTGTTAATGTGCAAAACAGGGTTTCGCAGGCATCGGCCTTACTACCGTCTGAAGTGACTAAAAATGGTGTGACGGTGCAGAAACAACAAAGTAGTACGGTTTTGATGATTATGCTTAAATCAAAAAATCCGGATTACGATGATAAATTCATGCAAAACTATGTGAACATCAATATCCTGCCACAGATTAAACGCGTAATGGGTGTTGGTGATGCCAGTGTATATGGAGCAAAAGATTACACCATGCGCGTTTGGTTGAAACCAGACGTGATGAAATCGTATAACATCACACCGGGTGAAGTTACAGCTGCCTTGCAGGATCAGAATATTGAGGCAGCACCGGGAGAATTGGGTGCCAACAGCAACCAGTCGTTTCAGTATGCATTGAAATATACCGGACGGTTGAAAAATTTCGAAGAATTTGGAAATGTGATAGTTCGTTCGAAAAATGCTCAAATACTACGACTAAAAGACGTGGCAAAAGTAGAACTGGGAGCTCAAAATTATTCCATTTTTACCCGCAATAACAATTCCGAAGCAGTAGTAATGGCCATCAATCAAACAGCCGGATCTAACGCTCAGGATATTATCAAGGAAGTGAAAAGAGTGATGAAGCTCGAGGCTAAAAAATTTCCGGTAGGTATCAGTTACGAGTATCAAATGGATGCCAGTGAATTTTTAAATGCCTCTATTGAAAAGGTGCTCCGTACTTTGCTGGAAGCCTTTATTCTGGTGTTTATTGTGGTATTCCTGTTCTTACAAAATTTCAGAGCGACCCTGATTCCTGCTATTGCAGTGCCGGTGGCTATTATTGGGACGTTCTTTTTCTTGCTCCTCTTTGGTTTCTCCATCAATTTGCTGACACTTTTTGCTTTGGTACTGGCTATTGGGATTGTGGTGGATGATGCCATTGTGGTAGTGGAAGCGGTGCATGCCAAGCTCGATGCGGGTATGACAGATGCTAAAGAAGCGGCCATTGCAGCAATGAGTGAAATTGCTCCGGCTATTGTCTCTATTACTTTGGTGATGGCTGCGGTGTTTATTCCGGTCAGTTTTATTGGTGGCACCAGTGGCGTATTCTTCAAACAATTTGGTTTGACATTGGCTATTGCCATTCTTATTTCGGCTGTAAATGCGCTGACACTTAGTCCGGCTTTGTGTGCCATTTTCCTGAAATCTGAAAAAAGTCCGGATATTCACGACAAAAGTTTGCTTCGACGGTTTTATTATTACTTCAATATCGGTTTTTCTGCTTTGACAGCCAAATACAAAAAGACGCTTGATTATTTGGGTAAAAAGCACCACCGCTGGATTACAATAAGCATTATTTTGCTGTTTACTGCCATTTTAGCCGTAACAATGAAAATGGTTCCATCCGGATTTGTGCCCAACGAAGACAGTGGTAATGTGATGGGCATGATAAGCCTTTCGCCTGGCTCATCGCTCGAACGCACGACTCAGATTACGGAGGAAGTTACGAAAATAGCAGAATCCATTCCTCATGTACACAATACCATCAGTCTGACGGGGCTTAGTTTTATGAGTGGAATGGGCAGTTCATACGGTTCTGTGATTATGAAAATGGACCCGTGGGATAAACGTGACATTTCAACCACCGAAGTGACAGCCATTTTGAAACAACGGACAGATTCAATCAAGGATGCTAAATTCATGTTCTTTGGCACTCCTACTCTACAGGGTTTTGGTATGAGCAGTGGCGTGGAATTGAAAATGCAGGATAAAACCGGTGGTGATGTAGATACGTTTTATGGGGTCACTTCTGAGTTTCTGGATAAAGTGCGTAAGCGCCCGGAAGTCATGATGGTTATGAATACATTCGATCCACGCTTCCCCCAAAAACAAATTGAAGCAAATATGGCTAAAATTAAGGATGCAGGTCTTACACTGAACGATGTAATGTCAACGTTGCAGGCCTATATAGGAAGTATGTATGTATCAAATTTCAATTCATACGGTAAGCAATACCGCGTTGTTGTGCAAGCTGCACCGGAATTCAGGTCCAAGTTGGAAGATTTGAACGGATTGACTGTGAAAACCTCAAACGGCGTGATGACACCCATTAGCGAGTTTCTTACGGTAACAAATGTAACTGGTCCCCAAGCACTTACTCGTTTCAATTTATTCACTTCGATGGATGTAACCGTTATTCCCAACTATATGAAAGGATATACTTCGGGTGATGTCTTGAAAGCATTGAAAGAAATTAATCTGCCCGATGGATATGGTTATGATTTTGGTGGAATGACCCGCGAGGAATCAAACAGCAGCAATCAGACCGTTATGATCTTTTTGTTGTGCATCATCTTTGTGTATCTTTTGTTGGCAGCTTTGTACGAAAGTTACATTCTTCCGTTTGCCGTGCTGCTTTCATTACCAATCGGTTTATCCGGAGTGTTTGTGTTCGTCTTTATTTCGTTGATGGGCGGCAGTGGTATTGTCAATAATATCTATGTGCAGATTTCGCTCATCATGCTTATCGGCTTGTTATCGAAAAATGCCATTCTGATTGTGGAATACGCTTTGCAACGCCGTCATCAAGGCATGAGTATTGTCAAATCTGCCGTTGAAGGCGCTACAGCCCGTTTGCGTCCTATTTTAATGACATCACTGGCCTTTATCTTCGGCTTGATGCCTTTGGCGCTGGCTACCGGTGCAGGTGCGGTTGGAAATAAATCCATTGGTATCAGTGCTGTTGGTGGTATGTTATTCGGTACTGTATTTGGAATTTTAGTTATCCCGTCGCTCTTTATCATTTTCCAGAATTTACACGAGCATTTGAGTAAAAAGAAAATTGTAACGATAGACGAACATCACGAAAAATAATTTTAAAGTATATGAAACATAAAAATAGCAGCATACGGATCTTGATGGCCACGCTCATTGTCATTGGGTTCGCATCGTGTCGCAACTACAAGGATATAGCTAAAGTGCCTCAGCCCGACACGGCAAACAGCGTACGAGATGCCGTTGAAAATAGCACCGACACAACTTCACTGGCCAATATACCATGGAAAAGTTATTTTCCGGATACTCAGCTTCAGACCCTTATAACTGAAGGGCTGGATCATGGATACAACATGCAGGTGGCCATGACTCGTATTGAGCAGGCAGAGGCAAGTTTATACATGTCTAAATCCGCCTTTTTGCCTACGGTGGGTGCTGCGGCCAGAATTGATCATACGCGCTTCAGTTCAGGGGAAAATGGTACCAATGTGTTTGGGTATTATTCCAATATAAATTCGTTGGGAATTACTGCCAGCTGGGAAGCCGATTTGTGGGGAAAGCTGAACAGTCAGACCAAATCGAAATATGTGATGTACCTAAATACGCTGGAGTATAAAAAGCTGATTCAAACAACACTTATATCTTCCGTTGCCAAAAGTTATTACAGCTTAATGGCGCTTGATGAACAATTGCTGACCACCAAAGAAACCATTGTCTTGTTGCAGAAAAGTACCGAAACAATGCAGGCATTAAAAGATGCCGGTCAGCAAACGGCAGCTGCAGTGGAACAAAGCAAGGCTCTGCTTTACAACACTCAACTATCCGTTTTTGATTTGGAAAGTAAGATGCGCCAACAAGAAAATGCGATATGCATACTGATCGGTCGCAAGCCCAGTGAAATTGAACGTGGCTCCATCAATGACCTGACTATTCCCTCTACAATGAACGGAAATGTGTCGATACAGACCCTGGCAAACCGCCCGGATGTGAAACAAGCTGAGCTGTCGTTGCAGTCTGCTTATGCACTGACCGATGCCGCTAAAGCCGCTTTCTATCCCTCGTTCAACATCAGTACGCTATCTGTTGGACTGGCAGCAGGTGGATTTGCCTATTTCTTTAAGCCTGAAAATCTGGCTGCGGAACTAATTGCCAGCCTTACCCAGCCTATCTTTTCGAGAGGACAGCTGAAAGGAAATCTGAGAATTACCAAAGCTCAACAACAAGAGGCTTTGCTTACGTTTTCCAATACGATTTTGATAGCCGGACAAGAAGTTTCAGACATCTTATTTAGTTACAAATCGTTGGTTAATAAAAATGAGTGGAGAGACAAACAGGTAGCATCGCTTACGAAAGCAGTGGATTATACTTTGGAACTACTCAAAGCTGGTGAAGCCAACTACACCGAAGTGCTTTCTGCCCAAAAAGACCTGCTTTCTGCCCAACTAAGCAAGTTGAATGATAAACTGGATCAATTGAACCAAAGTGTCAATCTTTACAAAGCACTTGGAGGTGGAGTTCAATAACTAATTATTTTTGAGATCATTTTTAAGGGACAGCCCAGCGTCATTCAAATGAAGTTGGGCTGTCCTATTTTTTTCAACTAAATAGCACAAAACAAAGTGAACATTAAAATTGTTTATCAAGAAACATTTTAAATCCAAAAAATTATGAGCACCAGTTTATCATACGATTTTTCAGTAAATAAGAATGAAAAATCAATCACAGTAAAGCGAGTATTTGCTGCTGAACGTTCTTTAGTTTGGGATGCTTTTACTAAAAAAGAAATGCTTGATCAATGGTGGGCACCCAAACCCTGGAAAGCAAAAACAAAAACGATGGACTTCCGGGAAGGAGGACATTGGCATTATGCCATGGTAGGTCCGGATGGAGATGAGCATTGGGCTTTGGTTGATTACTTTAAAATTGAGTTTCAAAGGAGTTTCACCGGGCTGGACGCTTTTGCTAATGCCAATGGTTTGGTTAATAAAGATATGCCACAATCAAATTGGGAAGTGACATTTACCGGCAAAGAAAAAGAAACGGAGGTGCAATTCAATATATCCTACGACGATTTGGAGCAACTGGAAGCGACTATTCAGATGGGCTTCAAAGAAGGTTTGGCAATGGCTTTGGATGGTTTGGATGAATTATTGAACTCCCGTAAGCTGTAAAATTTCTATAGACGTATAGAAATTACTTTAATCGTTGTGAAGCCAAAGCCCTTTTTGAAAAAAACAAAATTTAATTAATTAGAAATCAAAGAGGTAGAAGCAACTATATTTTATTTACATTTGACAGAAGCGAGCCCAAATCGTTCAATAACCGGGTTTTCTTTAATACGAACTATATGAAACTGATTATTATTGCAAATAGGCTCCCACTTAAAGCCAGTAGAACAGAAAATAACAGTTTCGAGTTCAGCCGCAGTGAAGGTGGCTTAACCACAGGTATGGAATCTCTGGACACATCTATAGAAAAACATTGGGTAGGATGGCCGGGTACTTATGCAGAAACTCCGGAAGAGGAAAAAGAAATTGTAGATCATTTGGAAACCTTCCACTTCCATCCTGTTTTTCTTTCGCCCGATCAGATCCAAAACTATTACGAAGGATATAGCAATAGCACTATATGGCCTTTATGTCATTATTTCTATGCATTTGTTCAATACGATAACGTCTTTCGCGAAGCTTATAAGGAAGTAAATAGCCTGTTTTGTAAAGCAGCTTTGCCTTTTATCGAACCAGGTGATATTGTGTGGGTACAGGATTATCAACTGATGTTGCTTCCACAGATGATACGTCAATCCACCGAAAATATCAGTATTGGGTATTTTCATCATATTCCTTTTCCTTCGTACGAGTTGTTCCGGGTTTTACCTGAGCGGGCTGAGCTGCTAAAAGGTTTACTTGGTGCCGATTTGATTGGATTTCACACACACGAATACATGCGACATTTTGTTAGTGCGGCAGAACGTGTGCTCGATTTACGATTCTCGCTCGATAAGGTTTCGCTCAACAATCGCTTTGCTCATGTGGATGCCTTTCCAATGGGCATTAATTATTCACTTTATTACGATGCCATTCTTGATCCCGATGTTCAAAAAATAGCTCTTGAGCTTAAAAAAAACTACGGAAACCATAAACTAATACTTTCTGTTGACCGATTGGATTACAGCAAAGGAATACTACATCGGCTTAAAGGATTTTCCCGTTTTCTCGAAAACAACCCTGAATACAAAGAGAAAATATCCTTGGCAATGATTGTGGTTCCTTCGCGTGATAATGTAGATCAGTATGCAGACTTGAAAACAAAAATAGATGAAGCGATAGGTTCTATCAATGGTTCCTATTCTACCATTAATTGGACTCCGGTTTATTATTTCTACCATGGATTTGATTTCAACGAATTGGTCGCAATGTATCATATTGCCGATATTGCCTTGATTACACCCTTGCGCGATGGAATGAATCTGGTAGCTAAAGAGTATCTTGCAGCTAAGCGTGACAAAGCAGGTGTACTTATTTTGAGCGAGATGGCAGGTGCAGCTATCGAACTGACAGATTCCATAATTATTAATCCAAACGATGTGAATCAAATAGAACAAGCTATTTTGCAAGCCATTGAAATGCCAGAAGCGGAACAGTTGAAACGTCTGAAAAACATGCAGAAAATCATTTCAAAACAAACGGTAAATAAATGGGCTGAAAGTTTTATTAACAGGTTGGATGCCATTAAAATAGAAAATGCAAATCTGATAAGTGAGCTTATAGATAAAAGTTCTATGCAGAAAATTAAGGAATCCTACCAAAAAGCCAGTAAGCGCTTATTTATTCTGGATTACGACGGAACACTTGTCGGTTTTAGAAATAGACCGGAAGATGCCAAACCGACTCCTGAATTACTTAATATATTATTAAAATTATCATCAAACCCTGAAAACAAAGTTGTTATCAGTAGCGGTCGCGACCAACTTTCACTCGAAAGCTGGCTTGGGCATTTACCGCTCGATATGGCCGCTGAACATGGAGCCTTCTACAAACAAAAAGGTCAATGGTATAAAAATGCAACGGACGAAAAACCATGGGATGATGAAATACTTTCGATTCTAAACACTTTTGTCGAAAAAACGCCACGTTCCATGCTCGAAGAAAAGGAGACAACCTTAGTATGGCATTACCGAAACGTTGATGCCTGGTTGGCTTCTATGCGTGAGCAACAATTATTCGAAACACTGATAGGACCGTGTTCACGCCAGAATATTCAGATAATGCGAGGAAATAAAATATTGGAAATAAAGTCTCCGAAATACAACAAGGGGTCTGAAGCGCACCGTTTATTGGAAGAAGACAACTACGATTTTATTCTTGCTATGGGAGATGACACCACCGACGATGATACTTTCAGAGAACTGCCGGACAATGCCATTTCTATAAAAATAGGGACTTTTTCTCAATTGGCGCACTATAATATTCGTTCACAAACAAGTGTTTTAGCTTTTTTAAAACAACTCACAGAATAGAGTTATGGTTTTATAAACCGTGATAATTCTAGCTCTTCAGTAAATAAGATTGCTGTGTTTATAAATGCCAGATGCGAATAAGCTTGTGGGAAATTACCCAATTGACTTTTGGTTTCGAAATCGAGATCTTCGCTAAAAAGACCTACGTGATTTGAATATCCAATGATTTCCTTAAACAAGCGGAGAGCTTCTTCACGATTTCCAGTAACATACAATGCCTGAATCATCCAAAATGTACAGATTGTAAAGGCGGAAGTGGGAACTCCAAAATCATCGGTATTTTTATATCGAAACATTAAACCGTTATGTTGTAGGTTTTTGTAAACAGCTTCCACCGTTTTTCGGTATCGAAAATCATTGGCTTGAATAAATCCGTACGTTTCCAGTAATAAGAGCGATGAGTCTAACTCCAGATTGCAGTAGGTTTGTGAAAAACTTTGAATTTCCTCCTTCCATCCATGCTCAAAAATATCTTCACGAATAGTATCTGCCACTGTTTTCCATTGCAACTCCATTTCTTCATCGTGCACCATACCTGCTATACTCACTGCACGATCTAATGCGACCCAGCACATTACTTTGGAAAATACAAAATGCTTCTCTTCTCCACGAATTTCCCATATGCCTTTATCAGGCTTTTGCCAATCGTCAATAACCGTTTTCACTATATTCTTGACCATCTCATAAATCTCCTCAATTTCATCGAGCGTGTCTGGAAAAAAACGATAGTATTGGTAAATTACATCCATCAGATATCCGAACGAATCGTTTTGTTTCTGATGGTATGCATCGTTTCCAATCCGCACAGGAATCGATTTTTTATAACCACCCAAGTGAATCAATTCTTCTTCAGCTAAAACCCGCTCTCCTCTAATACCATACATAATTTGAAAAGTATCGGACTTCTTTTTTAGAATAGTATGAATAAATGTGATAAAACGTTTCGCTAAACCTTGATGTCCAACACGTATTAAGGTTTCAATTGACATGGACGCATCCCGCAACCAGCAAAATCGATAATCCCAATTGCGACTACTACCAACAGCCTCAGGTAAACTGGTCGTTAGTGCTGCTAAAACCGCGCCACTTCGCTGATACGACAGAAGTTTGAGCACTAAGGTACTACGTTCTATCATATCGTTGTATTCCACGTATTTACGGGACCGGTTAGCCCAGTTCATCCAATAGGTTTTGGTACGTTGAAATTCCAGATCTACCCTCACACGGTCTATCTTAACCAACTTCTGATTGTACGAAAGCAAAAAATATTCGTTTTGAGCCAATGTAAATTCATCACCTGAAAGCACTTTTGCATTATCTAAACTGGAATAGAAATACATAGTATCCCTTTCGTTTTCGTGCGAGAATATTTTTATGCAGTCTTTTTCAACTATATAATCGGCTTTTTCACGAGCGTAATTCAATGCAGGGTGGAAATCTACCCGAAAACGAGGTGCACCTCTTTTTAAACGTATAATGCGGTATATTTCAGGGGGCAAATAGTAATCTTTAATATCTCCTGTTTTGTAACGAGGCATAAAATCAACCACTTCAAAAGCACCCGACAACGATTCGAATGAGGTACACAGAATGTTGGTGTGGGGTATATAATGTTGTGTTATGTTGAAGCTTTCATCTACAGTAAAAGCAAAACATCCACCCTTTTCTTCATCCAAAATTTTGGCAAAAACAGAGGGTGAATCAAAATCGGGAAAGCAAAACCAATCGATACTACCGTGCTCTGATATTAATGCTGCAGAGCGACAATTTCCGATTGCACCATAATTAAAATGTTCCATATTGATAATTCTTTACCGTATAAAATGAACCCTAATGCATAATTGTAAATATAAACCTTTGATGGTGGATAATGTTACATTATACTTATAAAAGTTGCATTATACTTACCTATTTGAGAAGTCAAACGTTTTACCCTAAAACATCTCAGCCAGATTAAACTTCAGCTTATTGAATGAATCCAGATTGAAAATAAATCGGATCCGGTCTTTGAACGGTCCTGTGATTGATTTAATATTTCCAGAAACCACCAATGGAACACTAATTTCAAACAAATTCCAAATTCCGGTTTTAAGTCCTGCTTCAAAGAAAATGGCAGGGTTTGAGCCCTTTTCCATACCATGGTCGTTCAATAGCACATTCACAAAGGGTTTGACATCAATCCATCCAATTTTTCCAGGCAGGTCGCTGGTAAGCGATAAGGAGACAAGCCATCGGCTATACCCCAAATGATCATTTACTGGTGATACCAATCCACCTTCTGAAAGGGTCATTTGTCTGGACCAGAAAGTGCTTGACATATTGGCAAAACGATCTGGATACGTTCCTTGATACAGGTATTGTTCACGACCACTTCTTCCACTTGCTGCAAGACCATAAAACGGATCATCTGAATTATTTTTCAACATTCCACCTGCAAATAATCGCATATTCAGGCCATTGTTTCTTCCAAAATAGCTATATCTGTAATTGTACGTTGCAGAGACCTTCTGATAGCCTTTTCCAGATTCAAGTATTGTCATTAATTTAAAGGGATCTACAGTACCTGTTCGTTCCATTTGGTATCCCAGTTGCACATAAGAATTCATTTTAGCATGCTCCAACAATTTAATCTGAGAAAGGTCTGATGCAGCTATATAGTATCCAAAAACCTGATGCATAACAGGATTTATCACACTTTTAGTTCGGAAATTCACTTCCAGACCCACTTTTGCTTTGTGATAATTTTGATCACCAGGCGCACCATATTGCACGCCCTCCAGACTAATTGTCGCCTTTTTTATGAGTTGATTAAAGGGAGTCAAGTTGTATGAAATAGCTCCAGAACCATTTATACCGGGATTTTGAAACGAATAAAAAGGCATAAAAACATATTCCAGAGGTTTTGGCACCATGTATCCGTTATGAATAAGAGCTCCCGCCATCACTCCGCTTTCTCTGGACCAGTTAAGAGCAGGAATATACATGATCGTGCGCTTATCCGGATCTTCTATCGACATCAGAAATTGGGTCCGGATGGGATCAGCCTTTGGAAACAAACCAGATCTATGTAAATTGTTATTTAGCCTGTACAATTCAGGCATTACATGTTTGGGGTCTATCTTGATTTCTGTATAATCCCCGGCTGGAAGATCAATCCCCTGTTCTCCGTCAAAACCTTCCACCCACATCTCAAAACAAATGGAATCACCCTTTAAACCCGAAATCACCAATGGAGAAATTAATTCTCCGTTATTTTTTACAAGCAATTTTTGATTCTCAAGGCGTACCATTTTATAATCCAACCGTTTGGTTGTTCCAATAAAATCATTGAAAAACCAGCTTAACTCTTTTCCGGTATGGAATTCGAATACATGCTGAAGATCATCCGGTTGTGGATGCTTAAATTTCCATTTGCCATAATAGTCATGAATGGTGGAATCAAAAAGTGAATCTCCCAGATAAGCCCTCAGATAATTGAAGCCAATGGCTCCTTTGTCATAAATCATCGAGCCATAATTCGAATTGCTATAGTCTGATGAAGTCAGATTCAAGGGTTGCTCCTCGTTATTTCGTGCAGGAACAAGCCATTGAAGTTCCTGCATTCGCTGAACAGGCATTCCTTGTGAAATAAATTTTGCCAGCTTTTTATTTGAGAAATAGACATCCTCCAGTTTCATGTCTGGATAGCACTTGTCCATATATCGCACTTCGAGTGCACTTGTCATACTTTCATCCATAAAAGGATACCTACGTTCGTTCGATCCAAGCGCGCTGTAAAACCAGTTGTGACCTATCTCATGGGCTATGACTCTGTCAAGAGCATACGCATCTTCCACCCAACCAATAACTGTTATACCGGGGTATTCCATCCCAATGCCTGCATTCAAGGTACTTTGAACAGCTGTAACACTCTTGTAGGGATAGTCACCCATCCATTCTGAGAAGCTGCGGATTGCCGTATTCACATAAGGTATGGCGTCTTTCCAGAGTTTTGCCTGTTTGTTGGTGCACATCACCCATGTCGTTATTTCTTTGCCTGATTCTGGTAGTGTCACTTTTCCTTTCATTACATGAAAACGCTTATCCGCAAACCATGCAAAATCATGGATCTGATTTTCGGTAAATCTCAATGTCTTCCATTTTGCCGATGAAGGTGGAAATTTGTAATCTGCGGAATCAATGGCAGCTTTCCAGGTGGTATCAGCAGCTAATGAATCAAGCCACATCAATTCTTGTTTATTCTGAAGATTGCCAGTTGCACCTAGTATATAATTTTCGGGCAAAGTAATGCTGACATCAAAACGTCCATACTCTGAATAAAATTCGCCTTGATCCAGATAAGGCATTTGGTGCCATCCAGAGATATCATAAACGGCTGGCTTTGGATACCATTGAGAAATTTGATACGAATCTCCTATATGACCCAATCTGGAGGTTACTCCTTTGGGTATTTTTACATGAAAAGGTGTAGTAATCCAGACAGTATCACCTGGTTCAAGAGATCTATTCAGAACAATCTTGCAGATATCGGGTTGCCCGGATATCAAGGCCCACTCAACAGGCAGGTTGTTTATCTTAAAATTTAAAGAATCAATGTATCCTTTCAGCTCTGGGTCTTTGAATAAAAGCGCTTTACCTTTCAACGCAATTTGACTTTTTGCCAGTTCCGTTTCATTTCCAGAATAAGCGTTAGGCCATAAATGAAAATATAAAAAGTCCAGGGTGTCTGTAGAATTATTGATGTATTCAATGGTTTCAAACGCATTCAATTCATGTGACAAATCATTTAGCGTCACTTGAATCTCATAATTGACTTCTTGCTGAAAATAGTCCTTGGCTTTAACTTCCTGAAATGGTAAAATAAATATAGGGCAGAAGATGAACAACTGCCCTACTATTTGCTTTCGTAATTGTACGATAAATCTGTTCATAGCAACTAAAAATAAAATGGCTTAAACAGTATTAATTCCAATTATGCCAAATCTAAAAAAATTGATTAAAGCAAAATGATCAACAAAATAATCAGAATAAGCGTACCGGTACCAATATATACATAACCACCGTCTCTGCTAATATTCTTTTTTGTTTCCTTCAACTCGTTTTTCAATTCTTTTTTTTCTTTTGATGACATTTCAGATTTGTCCATATCACGTATTTCTTCTACACGCTTATTCATGGAACTCAATTCTTCAGCAGACATTCTATTTTCTACTTTGGTTGCAGTTTCAGCTTTTGCATTAGCGCAAAAGGCACCAGGTGCACTCATCATCAAAACCAGCAAGAGTACAAAAAAATTTTTTGTTTTCATTTTGTTTATTATTAATTGATTAATAAGACATTATATCCTCAAACTTAACGATACAAATAAGCTTCAAAATATTGGAGTTAATATGATTGTAAAAGTAGCTTCTATAGCCTTGCTTCTATTACACAATTTTGAAAAAAAATTACACTTTTCACATGTCATGTAATTGAATGGCAGGTATAAAATTGGAACGACGGTAACAAGCAAAGTGATTTGGCGCCAGTAAGCTGACGTCATTTTCGAATGTGGAGGTATGCAGAAAAAAAAAAGTTTGGAAGGTTTTAATCTTACAGATAATCAGCTTAAGGAATGCTTCGCTTTATGTACTATTCTACTGGATCTTTTCCAGCAGAACACAAATAGCTCTTTTTGCCAACGTATTGTCCAAAAACAGCCAATGCTATAAAAAGTGGAATAAATGCCCGGGGAGTTCCCAGCCATATGCGCATAGCAATGATAAAGGGTACCGAAGCATGAATCAACAACCACCAGATAAGGGAGAATTTTCTATAATTTGAACGCCATCGTCCAAAAGGGATGTTAAGCAAAAACGCAAAAATAGCCACAAATCCTATTCCCATTTCTATCGTATATTTTGTACAAAGATATTACTTTTTTGCAGCAGTTTCCGAAACTAGAAAAAAAAGAAACATCGCAGCACCATTTACTACAATCATATCAGGGTTTCAGTAGTTTTTATTTCCCTTTTCCCTTACAAAGAATTTTAATGGCTGCCTGTATCTTTGCCTTGAAACGAAATCAAGACTCACTATTATGGAAAATCAAAAAATTTCAGGTTACGACTTTATTCAGGTTAGCGACTCACTTAATAAAGGCGAAAATACCAATGAAAAAATGAATAATAAAGAATTAACGGAAGAGACCAAAAAAACATTGTTATCCATAATAGATAACTTTCTACTTGACATTTCTCTGGAAACGTCCAAATTGACCCTCTATAGTTTAGTGAACAACAACAGATCCATTACAATGGAATTGTTTTCACAAAATATTGAAGAATACATCTATTTTACAGTTGCACAAAGCGTTACGACATCTTACAACAATGGTTTTGAGAATGCAATCCGAGAAATATGTGAAGTCCTGATAAAAACACAAGAAGGTTTGATTGTCAATAATGCAGAACCTTTTGATTTAAAATTCCAACTCAAAAACGGTGATGAGTATTGCATTGACATTAAATCTGTTACAAATCAAAAAAATTGCAACAAACAAACCTACAAAGAGCATAAAGAAAAAGCAGAAAAAGCGGGTAAAATATACAAACTGTGCTTGTACGATGATGAGAGTTTATCCGAAGAAGATTTCATTTTGAAAGGAAATGCATTTTGGAAACTCATTGCAGGTTTTGATAATGCGAAACCAAGTATTTTCCGATTGATCAATGGTGCAGCCAACAAACTTTCTGTTTCTACAATTATCAGAGAGACCAAAAACAGATTTATCAGTGAATGGAGAATGCAAGATTAATCGAAAAATAATAGTCACGGTTAACAAGTAGTACAACCTCTGTAATGTGATTGATTACAGAGGTTTATTTTTTATGTGATTGATCGAATGGCTTTATTACATCGGTTTCAGATAAAAGAGAATGATCATTTCCCATTTCCCCTACAAATTTATTAGTCGACAGGATGTATCTTTGTGTTGTAGCAATAAGGAATACCAGCTTTTAATAATAAATCAAGACTCAAGAATATGGAAACTCAGAACATTTCAGCTAATGACTTCATTCAGGTTTGCAATACATTCAATGTGGACAAAATAGCCAATGATAAAAGGAAAATGAATGACTTTTCGGAAGAAACTAAAAAATCAATATATTCTATTATAGACAAATTTCTTCTTGACATTTCACTCGAAACATCAAAATTAACATTGTTCAGTTTGGTGAATAACAACAGGTCCCTGACCATGGAAATGTTTTCACAAAACATCGAAGAATACATCTATTTAACGGTAACACAAAGCGTTACTACGTCCTATAATGTAGGTCTTGAAAATGTAATCAGAGAAATCTGCGAAGTATTGATTAAAACCCAGGATGGTTTGTTTATGAAAAATCCAGAACCATTTGATTTAAAATTCCAGCTTAAGAACGGTGAAGAATATTGTATTGACATCAAATCGGTCAACGATCAGAAATTTCACACAATACAAAATAAACAAGAACACAAACTAAAAGCTGAAAATGCGGGAAGCACTTACCGTTTATGCTTATACGATGACGAAAGTATCTCAGACGAAGCGTGCATTTTAAACGGAAATGATTTCTGGAAACTCATAGCTGGGTTTGATAATGCAAAGAGCAGAATACACCGGTTGATAAATGGTGCAGCAAGCAAACTATCTGTTTCATCCATTATCAGAGATGCCAAAAATAGATTTATCACTGAATGGAAAATGCAAGATTAATACATTTTTAATATAATAAATGCAAAATCCCTGTAATGGTTATATTAGCCCCTAAAAAAACCGAGCAGTAAAAAATAAAACTTAGTTTTACAACTGCTATGGGAAACAGGAAGAATACAACATCAAAGATCAAGACAGAAATCGTTTTATCCTTGTTACGGGGAGAA
>Ga0209511_1000430_pt1 | contig 43373 bp, 40 predicted proteins | sample SSSSmetaG_FD_184141 | JGI IMG/M metagenome (GOLD analysis project Ga0209511, IMG submission 184141) | Glacier valley bacterial and archeal communities from Borup Fiord, Nunavut, Canada, to study Microbial Dark Matter (Phase II) - ​SSSS... | ecosystem: Environmental > Aquatic > Freshwater > Ice >... | reverse complement strand
AATCTAGTAAGACCCCTTGAAGACGACGAGGTTGATAGGACAAATGTGGAAGTACGGTAACGTATGGAGCTGATTGTTACTAATAGGTCGAGGACTTGACCTAAAAAGGTTTGACTGTTTTTAGATGGAAACATTTTCGTGTGTAGATAAAGTCAATAATAGATTTGGTTTACCAAAATCTATTATCATAAATAATAAAATAATATTTTATTATTTTCCTCGATAGCTCAATGGTAGAGCACACGGCTGTTAACCGTGGGGTTGTTGGTTCGAGCCCAACTCGGGGAGTAAATTGTTGTTAACCACAACAATTAATAGTAATCAGTTAAAAACTGCATTATTCATGATTGACAGAGATCAAGTCATATGATATAATCACTAATGCGGCTCCATGGTCAAGCGGTTAAGACACCGCCCTTTCACGGCGGTAACAGGGGTTCAAATCCCCTTGGAGTCATTGTTTTAAAGGATTAATATTGCCATTATGATGAAATGTAATCAGCAAGTTATTGGTTTAAGTCCGATTGCCGTCTTATGGACCTTTAGCTCAGTTGGTTAGAGCAACCGGCTCATAACCGGTCGGTCCGGGGTTCAAGTCCCTGAAGGTCCATTTAGTTTGTATGGCCTAGTGGCTCAGTTGGTTAGAGCGCCGCCCTGTCACGGCGGAGGTCGAGGGTTCGAGTCCCTTCTGGGTCGTAATGAATTCCCAAAAGAATTCATAGAAAATATGGAAAATGATTTTTTAAAATCATTTTATATTTTCCGGGTTATTCAAATAACTATTTTGTTTTTTAAAATAGGTATTGAAAATTTCGTTTAAAAGGTTATAATGTATTATATCCCATGGGATCTTAGCTCAGCTGGGAGAGCATCTGCCTTACAAGCAGAGGGTCATAGGTTCGAACCCTATAGGTCCCATTAGTGCCGGCGTGGCGGAACTGGCAGACGCACAGGACTTAAAATCCTGCGGGACTAATCTCCCGTACCGGTTCGATTCCGGTCGCCGGCATTATTCTATATTTTATAGTATAGAATAATGCTGATTTTTTTATTCGTTGGCATTGTGATTTATATTGTGATATCTGTGTGCTTAGCTCAGCTGGATAGAGCGTCTGGCTACGGACCAGAAGGCCGGGGGTTCGAATCCTCTAGCGCACGTAATGGAATACGCGAAGTGTATGTAATGGAGTGTGCTATGCGCACGTAATGGAATACGCGAAGCGTATGTAATGGAATGTGCTATGCGCACGTAATGAAGTCTTAGGTTTTCCTAAGGCTTTTTTATTATACTATTGACAGAATATAAATAATTACTGATAATGAACTTGCAAGAAAATAAAGTGGATGAACAAATATTCTAGCTGTTATTTGAGAATAGCTAGATAATATCTATCGGAGGTAGTTATAATGGACATTGAAATAGAACTAAAAATCATGTAGATAATATTGGAAAATTAAAAATATACCCATCAAGAAAAAAGTATAAATTAATTGCTTTAAATATTTGTATACAAGGTTTGAAAAAGGTTTTAAATAATGGTTCAAAATACTGGCTGGAAGAAAATAAGCTATATTAAAGGATTTGAACTTAAATGATTAATTGAAAGTGTAAATTACATAAGCGGAAAATATTGATAAGGTATTAAAGGAGGTTAGATGTATATGAATAAAAAAGAATTTTTAGATATATTAAGAGAAGCATTAAAAGGTGAAGTAACACAGTCTAACTTGGAACAAAATATACTATATTATGATCAGTATATTGGTACAAAATCCAAAGAAGAGGAAGAAAAGATTTTACAAGGATTAGGTGATCCTAGATTAATAGCAAAATCGATTGTTGAGGCTGAGAGAATTTCAAAACAAAAAAAACATCCAAATAATAGAATGCATGAGGATAATGATTCAAACTCGTATGATGATAAAAAAGATACCAGTCAAAAAAAACGTAGTCAAGGTCAATATAAATCAATGTTTAATCTTAAGTGGTATCATAAGCTGATAGCAATGGCAGCAATCATTATTATTGGTTTAGTTTTAATATTAGTTGGACGAATATTAATAGGACTTTTATTTGCCTTTGGACTCCCAATTCTATTAATCCTATTGTTATATTCCATGTTTCGAAGGTAATAAAACCAAATAACGCAAAGAAAACATCTCGACGAGGAAACCAAAAGGTGTTTTAACGTTGTAATAAAATTTAAAAACTTAAATTAATGATTAATTATTGTAGCTAGGATAGGAAAGGTGGAATAGTGTGTGCATATAATCAAGATGAATTTAGATAATCCAAAACAATTGGCTTTGATTTCTAAAGCTATGTCCTCGGAAGTGAGAATCGAGATATTAAAATTATTATGTCATTATGATTTAAATGTAAATGAGATAGCAGGGCGTTTAAACATTCCTGCATCTTCCGCTGCCGTACATATAAAAGTTTTGGAAGAAGCAGAATTAATTCGTACTTCATTGCATCCAGGAGTTCGTGGATCTATGAAAGTTTGTAGCAAAATTGTAAATGAAATAGCTATTGCACTGCAGACTGAATCCGATATATTTGAAACTTCTGAAATAATTAGTATGCCTATAGGCAACTATGTTGATTATAAAGTGGGGCCAAATTGCGGATTAGTAAGTGACAAAGCTCCCATTGGTGAAGAGGATGAGCCAAGATGTTTCTATAATCCGGATAGAACGACAGCGAGACTTTTATGGTTTGGGAAAGGGTATGTAGAGTACCGGTTTCCAAATCATGTTTTGAAAAATAGAAAAGAAAAAAAGATGGAACTATCAATGGAGCTTTGTTCAGAGGATCATGAATACAACTTCATATATCCATCCGATATTACTGTTTGGATTAATGAAATCGAAGCAGGTACATGGACATGTCCATCTGATTTTGGTGGGCGGAGAGGTTTGTTAAATCCTGCTTGGTGGCCGAATAAAAATACCCAGTATGGAATATTAAAGACTTGGAGCTTAACGGAAGATGGAACAAAAATCGACAACGAAAAAGTCAACAATATTAAAATAGAAGAGTATCATTTATTGGAAAAGGAATATATTTCAGTGAGAATTGGGATAAAAGATGATGCAAAGAATATTGGTGGTATTAATTTGTTTGGAGAAAGTTTTGGAGACTATGCACAGAATATTGTACTGAAATTTATTTTTTAATTGTATTTACATTTGTATATAATCTTTGTATAATACTATCAAAAGAAACATTAAACGTGTTATATAACAAGAAACATAGAACATAAGCATAGAATAAAAAGAACAGAACAAAAGCATAGAACAAGAAAACAGAATAGATAATGAGATATATAATTTGAAAGTAGGATTTGGAGGCGTATTATGAAAGAACAATTACAAAATAAATTTAACGAGCTATTTGGTGCACATGGTGAAATATATACTTATTTCGCCCCAGGACGCGTTAATTTAATTGGAGAACATACGGATTATAATGGTGGACATGTATTTCCTTGCGCTCTTACCATAGGTACTTATGCAGTTGCAAGAAAAAACAATGACCATCAATTAAGATTCTATTCTATGAATTTTGAAGAACTGGGTATTATTACATCATCTATTGATGAACTTGTCTATAAGAAAGAGGATGATTGGTCTAATTATCCGAAGGGTGTTATTTGGGCATTGGGCGAAAAAGGGTTTACCATTGGATCAGGTATGGATCTACTCTTTTACGGTAATATTCCAAATGGAGCTGGACTATCTTCATCAGCATCCATTGAAGTTCTAACCTGCTTTATCTTAAAGGATTTATTTAAATTAGAACTTACTATGATAGAGGCAGCTTTATTTAGTCAATATGCTGAAAACAAATTTATAGGTGTTAATTGCGGAATTATGGATCAATTTGCAATAGCTATGGGGAAAAAGGATAATGCAATCTTTTTAGATACAAGTAATTTAGAATATGAGTATACACCGATAAAATTAGACAATTATAAAATAGTGATAGCTTGCAGTAATAAAAAGCGAGGACTTGGAGATTCAAAATATAATGAGAGAAGAAGCGAATGTGAAATGGCGCTGAAGGAACTTCAAACAATAAAAGATATTAAATCTCTCGGAGAGTTAAAGGAAGAGGATTTTGAAAGCATAAAGAGCGCTATTTTGGATGAGAACAGATGTAAGAGAGCAAAACATGCAATCTATGAAAACCAAAGGACGATGAAGGCTGTCATTGCATTAAAAGACAATAAATTGCAGGAATTTGGCAAACTCATGAATGCATCTCATGTTTCTTTGCGTGATGACTACGAAGTGACAGGAATTGAACTTGATACTTTAGCGGAGGCAGCCTGGGAGCAAGAGGGTGTCATAGGATCTAGAATGACAGGAGCAGGCTTTGGTGGATGTACCGTGAGTATTGTAGAAGAGGATAAGGTAACTGCTTTTATTGAAAAGGTTGGTAAACTTTATGAAGATAAAATTGGATATAAAGCTGACTTTTATGTTGTTGATATAGGTAACGGACCCAGTAGAATATAGCAATCATGAGTCCATTTAAGAAGGGAGAATTATTATGAGCATTTTAGTTTTGGGAGGAGCCGGATATATTGGCTCACACACAGTATATGAATTAGTAGATAAGGGTGAGGATGTTGTTATTATTGATAACCTAGAGACTGGACATATTGAGGCAGTTCATCCAAAGGCACGTTTTTATCAGGGCGATATCCGAGATAGGGCATTCTTAGACCATGTATTAGAGAAAGAGAAAGTTGATGCAGTGATTCATTTTGCAGCGTATTCATTGGTTGGAGAGAGTATGACCAATCCACTAAAGTACTATGAAAATAATCTGTATGGAACTAAAGTACTTTTAGACGCAATGGTAGCACATGGTATTGATAAGATTGTTTTTTCATCAACAGCTGCAACTTATGGAGAACCGGAAAGAGTACCTATTTTAGAAACGGACAAAACAGAACCTACTAATCCATATGGTGAGACAAAGCTGTCGATGGAAAAGATGATTCGCTGGACAGGACTTGCACATGGACTTAAATTCGTTTCACTTAGATATTTTAATGCGTGTGGTGCGCATGCAAATGGTACTATTGGCGAAGCACATAATCCGGAAACTCATTTGGTGCCATTGATTTTACAAGTTCCGAATGGAATAAGAGATGCTATCAACATCTACGGTAACGATTACGATACCAAAGATGGTACTTGCGTTCGAGATTATATCCATGTAACAGATTTGGCCAATGCTCATATTCTTGCTGTAAAGTATTTGATGGAAGGGCAAGAAAGCAATATCTTTAACTTGGGGAATGGGATAGGATTTACGGTACTAGAAGTGATTGAAGCAGCAAGAAGAGTAACCGACAACCCGATAAAGGCAGTTATAATACCTAGGAGAGCAGGAGACCCTGCAAAGTTAATTGCTTCAAGTGACAAAGCAAGAACAATTCTCGGATGGAATCCGGAACATGCAGACATAATAGAAATTATTGCATCAGCATGGAAATGGCATAAAAATCATCCGAATGGATATGCAAACTAACCGGGGTATGCCAATTTGATGAAAATGGGTTGTATTACTATGGCACGATAATTTGGAGGATATAGTAACGTGAATACAGCAATAAAAAAACTAGTTCAATATGGACTTGATAGAGGATTAATTACAGAGTTAGATAAAGTATATATAACAAATGAATTGATAGAATTATTTCAAATAGATGAATATGAGGAACCGAAAGAAGAGTTTCATGATATTTGTTTAGAAGAAGTTTTAAATGAAACACTTGATTATGCCTATAACAAAGGTGTTATTAAAGAAAATAGTCTGGAATACCGTGATCTATTTGACACAAAAATAATGAGCTTATTCGTACAAAGACCGAGTGAAGTAATTGAAAAATTTAATCAATACTATAAGGTGTCACCGAAGAAAGCAACCGATTATTTTTATCAATTAAGTATGGACTCGGATTATATAAGAAGATATCGAATTAAAAAAGACATCAAGTGGGTATCAAAAACGAAATATGGTGATCTTGACATAACAATCAATTTATCAAAACCTGAAAAGGATCCCGTAGCAATTGCAGCAGCAAAATATGCAAAACAAAGCGGATATCCACAATGTTTATTATGTAAAGAAAATGAAGGTTATGCTGGAAGACTGAATTCTCCTGCAAGGCAAAACCATCGTATCATCCCAATCAGAATCAATGATCAGAAATGGGGATTTCAGTATTCACCCTATGTATATTACAATGAACACTGTATCGTATTAAATGGGGAACATACACCAATGAAGATAGATAGATCTGCATTTTGTAAGATGTTCGATTTTGTTAAGCTGTTTCCACATTATTTTGTAGGATCAAATGCAGATTTGCCTATTGTAGGTGGTTCCATATTAACACATGACCATTTTCAAGGTGGTAATTATGAATTTGCTATGGCAAAAGCTAGGATTGAAGAACATTTTACAATTGCTGCGTATGAAGATGTGGAAGTCGGGATTGTAAAATGGCCCATGTCTGTGATTCGAGTTAGAGCAAAAGAGGAAACCAGACTAATAGAGCTTGCAGATCTAATTCTTAACAAATGGAGAAACTATACAAATGAAGAGGTATTCATTTTTGCCAAAACAAAAGGGGAACCTCATAATACAATAACTCCAATCGCAAGAAAAGTGGGCGATATGTTTGAACTTGACCTCGTGCTTCGCAATAATATTACAACAGAAAATTATCCAAGCGGTGTGTTCCACCCTCACGGTGAACTTCATCATATTAAAAAAGAAAATATTGGATTAATTGAAGTGATGGGCTTGGCGGTGCTACCGTCACGACTAAAAGAGGAAATGCAGATTTTAGAGGATTATATGATAACAGGAAAAGACATCTTAGCGAATGATAGGATTTCTAAACATTTTGATTGGGTGAATGAGTTCAGTATCAAGTATACGGATATAAATTCTGACAATCTTCATGAAATAATCCAAACAGAAATCGGTATTGTATTTTCTGAAGTTTTAGCGCATGCAGGCGTTTTTAAACGGACACCAAAGGGTCAAAATGCTTTTGCAAAATTCATTCATAGCATAGCAACCTAATTTGTACCTGTATTAGATTGCTTACTCAATGCTAGGTAAGAGAAATATACATAAAGAAGAATATTTTAGTAATAATTATTAAGATAGAAATTTTTAAATTCCAAAAGTGGTCTGCCCTTTCTTCTATAATTTTAGAATAGGGTAGGCTATTTTAGTAAGTAGTTATAAGTAAAAAATCTGGCAAGGGGAGAGAAAAAGACTGGGTTAATACAACCTATTTTGGACTCGTTTCAAAGTGAAAACACCACAAGGGGGAGCCAAGTGGTGTTTTCGATGAGGGGAGTATAAATAATTAATAAGGGGTTATATATGTACTTTGAGATGCTATCTCAAAATACATTTTTATTATAATACAGATGCTTTTATAATGCAACAGGTATATTTTATAAAAAATCAACCTTAAAAAACAAATCAAATAAATAGAATTAATTGATACTTATAGAGAAAATATTTTTCCAATTCATACAAAATAATTCAAGAAATTTACAAGGGATGTTCAAAATAAAAAGTGTATAATTTTCTAAATATTTTTCATGCATATTTCACATAAATAAGTAAATAATAGTCTTGTAATTATCAAAAATATAATTAGGAGGCCATTCTATGACAACGAGTAATAATTCGAAAAAGAACAATAATAATAATTACCAAAACACTACAAGTAACACAACAAGTAACACAACAAATAAAAACACTAATGCAGGTAGTAATTACACCACATCAAATGCTACAAATGCCAATACTGGTTCTATGAACAATGCAAAGGGAAACTCAACATCGAATGTTAACACCAATACTACCTCATTAAATAATGTGAGAAATGCAAATTCAAACGCTAATTACAATAACGCAACTTCAAATGCTAACTACAATAATGCAACTTCAAATGCTAACAACAAAAATACAACTTCAAATGTGAACACAAATAAAGCATCCAATATGAATAATACTGGAACATCAAATAACTATTCTAATGGCTATAGCAATGCATCCGGAATAAGATGTCAAGATGGCACTAACACATCAAATGCAACTTCAAAAAATGTAACAACGAACAAAAACAACACGAAAACCTATGACTTAGATGATTCCGATAATAACTACTAAACAATGATAACAAAGGTCCTCTTCTGACATGGAAGAGGACTTTTGTTTTGTTGGAAAGCACTGTTTTTTTCTTCATGAATATGATATAGAGGGAGAGTATTTATTAACTTCCGTTTTGAAAAGGGGGTGACAGTGCAGGTATGTCTTTTGAAACAATACGAACAAATGACATAGTGAAATATATTGGAAAACGTAATGTTTTAATCATAGATTTAAGAGAAATAGAGGAATACGAATCGGGGCATATTCCAACCGCTGTTAATATTCCTTATGAAGAGCTCGAGAAAAGAAAGAGTATGCTGCCATTAAGTGATCTTCTTATTTTATATTGTGACCGGGGGAATATCAGCCTTTTGGCTGCCAGAGACTTGATGAAGGAAGGGTATCAGATTAAGAGTGTGTATGGTGGTATTTGCTCTTATCGGGGAAAGTTGGAGCGAAGAAAGTAAAAAAGCAGATTGACTAGGACCCAAAAGAGCTTTACAATAACTAAAGATAACAACGTTGCGGCGGAAATCGCCTTTGGAGGTATGAATGAAACAATTTGAATATGTATCACCGTGTCACTTTGGACTTGAGGCGGTTTTAAAACGTGAAATTATGGATTTGGGTTATGAGATAACGAGTGTAGAAGACGGGAAAGTCTCTTATACTGGAGATTTGAATACTTGTGCCAGAGCTAATATGTTCTTAAGAACTACAGAAAGGGTTTTGCTGAAAGTAGCTTCATTTAAAGCAGAAACCTATGATGAACTGTTTGAAAATACAAAAAAAATTCCATGGGAAGAGTACATTCCTCTTAATGGAAAATTCTGGGTAACAAAAGCAAATTCAATCAAAAGTAAGTTATTTAGTCCATCGGATATACAATCAATTATGAAAAAAGCAATGGTTGAGAGAATGAAGATGAAACATAAGGTGGAGTGGTTTGAAGAAGATGGTAATTCATACCCTATTCGAGTAACGATTATGAAGGATGAGGTAACTGTGGGCATTGATACCTCAGGTGAGTCCTTGCACCGCAGAGGTTACCGTAAATTAACCAGTAAAGCACCAATAACAGAGACATTAGCAGCAGCATTAATTATGTTGACTCCTTGGAATAAGGATAGATTGTTAGTAGATCCTTTTTGTGGAAGTGGTACGATACCAATTGAGGCCGCTATGATTGGTGCTCGTATTGCACCGGGAAGCAAGAGAGATTTTTTAGCAGAGACATGGAATGAAATGTATCCTACCAGTTTGTGGCAACAAGCGAGAGAAGAAGCTAAGGATAATGAACTAAGTGATATAGAGATGAATATTCAAGGCTATGATTTAGATGGAGAAATTGTAAAAGCTGCTAGGCAAAATGCGATACTTGCAGGGGTAGACCATTTGATTCATTTTCAGCAAAAACCACTCAGTACTTTAAGCAGCAACAAGCGTTTTGGGTTTATTATTACAAATCCTCCTTATGGTGAGCGACTAGAGGATAAGGAGATGATGCCAGGTCTATATAAAGAGATGGGTAAAGTATTTGGCGAACTAGATTCTTGGTCTTATTTTATTATCAGTGGTTATGAGGATGCACAAAGGTACATCGGAAAGCAAGCTGATAAGAATAGAAAAATTTATAATGGTATGATGAAGACTTATTTTTACCAATATTTAGGACCGAAACCGCCCAAAATGGCAAAATAATAATTCTTAGTATAAAAGAAGGATAATTACTTAAAATATTTAGGTAATTATCCTTTTTATTATTTTCTTTTTGAAAGCCAAAGAAAGATATCGGAGAACACTTCTTCATGATTCAATTCATTCAGTAGTTCGTGTCTACATTCGGGGTATAACTTTGAGGTGATATTTGAAAAGCCAAAGTTTTCATACTCAGATAGTAGCTTTTTTATCTCTTTTCCATATCCGCATACTGGATCTTGCTCCCCACTAATAATTAACATAGGTAGTTCCTTCTTTGTATGCTTCATAAGCTTCGTATTTGCCGCATTTGAGGTCAATTTTAATAAGTCTTGATAAAAGCTAACGGTGCAGATGAAACCGCAATAGGGATCGTGTATATAGGCTCCTACGATTGGATTGCTTCTAGTCAGCCAATCAAACGTGGTACGACTAACTAATTTTGTGTATGGTTTTCCACCAAATAATAATTGATTAAAGAAAGGGGAAACATGTTTTGGACCTTTCAACTTTTTGACAATAGCGGTGAGAAATAATCCCATGTCCATTTTTATCTTAGAGGGATAGGTTGTGCCTGATAAAATTACGCCATTATATTTATCATATTGCTGTATCACATTTCTTGCAATTAATGAGCCCATACTATGTCCCATCAGAAACAGCTTCTTAGAGCGGTTATTATGTTCAATATAGGTACTAATCGTAATAGCATCCTCTACAACTATCTGGTTGCCTTTTAAAGGTGCAATATAGCCTAATTCATTTAGTTTTTTATCCGTGCCATGACCGCGATGATCATAACGATAAACATCAAAACCATGATCGGCAAGATAGTTTGCAAAAAGGTCATATCGTTTCTGGTGTTCAGCCATACCGTGTAAAATAAGAATACTGGCTTTTGGTTCTTCGGAACAACAGAGCTGCGAAAGCCTTGTCTTATAGCCATCTTTTTGCTCAATTGGTATGTAGTTAATTTCCATTATATATTACACCAAGCCTTTCTAGGAGCAAGTTCATCTATTAAAAATAGTATGATTAACTCCTATCAACTATACACAGTTGATATTATTTTATTATAAAGATAATATTGGAAAAATGCAATATAGAATAAAAAGTTAGTTGCAATAATAATTGATTAAAAATAAAAAAATGTTGAGAAAAAGATATTATTAATGTATAATTTCCATATTACGAGGTGATTTTTGTAGAAATATGGGATTCGTTCATACGACCTTGAAGGAGGCTTACTGTATCATGGCATTAAAGCTGTTAAAGAGAGCTGCAATTCAAAGTATAGCTCTTATGTTGTCAGTCATCACTCTATCCTATGCAGTTAGTCAATATAAGCATGTTATAATATCAGCTAGCGACAAAACTTTGGATGATGAAAATTCAAACGAAGAGGATATTATTATTCCACCTGAAGTAGGCCAAGAGGAGGAAGCGTTGCCATCCAATGATATTATGCTGAGGCAGCTAAGCGAAAGTTATTTAAAAATCAAAAAACCACTTGGGAAAGATTTAACAATTAGTTTTGAAGATCTATATATGACAAGAGGCATTAAGATTAGGATTACTGGGATGTATGAAGATAGTATGAAGAGCACGATGGTGGGTAGGATTCGTTCAAACGAAGAATTTTATGGCGAACCTAGCTTTACGGATGTCCCTAGTATTGATACAAATGTAACTGACGAAACAGATGAAACCTATCATTATTCAATGATAAAGAATTATGGAAATGATTTGGCTCACGGGATAACGATTACACACAGTTATGAAAGTACTACCATGCTCTATACAGCCGAGTTGTTAATTGAGATGGATCATATTTATGTTACGAACTTATATGAAGATGAAGAATATTATTATGTTGATTTAAGAAGACCCAAAGATGTCTATGATAAAGTAATCGTAGTTGATGCAGGACATGGGGGGAAAGATTCTGGTTCCATATCGTATAATCAACAATATTATGAAAAAGATATTAATCTTAGTATACTTCAGTATTTAAAAGAGTATCTCGATCAAGAAAATATCAAAGTATACTATACTAGACTTTCGGAAGAAAAAGTATTCTTAAAGCCACGCGTTGCGCTTGCTAATGAGCTTGATTGCGATTTTTTTATTAGCATCCATTGCAATGCAAATTCAGTATCAAGTCCGAAGGGTACAGAAGTGCTTTACTATGATAATTATTTAAAAGGAGTTCAGACAAAAGATCTGGCTAGTATTTGTCAGGAAGAATTATCGAATACAATTTTACTTGAAGATCGAGGTCTAATTAAGATGCAAGGCGATGAAATTTACATTTTAGCGAAATCTAGGGTACCAGCTATCATTATTGAGGTTGCATTTATGACAAATCAAAATGATATGCAGTTTCTATTACAAGAAGGAAACAGGCAATTAGCAGCGCAAGGCATTTATCATGGCATTATGAGGGCTTATGAGGAGCTAGAGATTAAAGATAACGAGCAATAGGAGGACTCATGAAGAAAATTATTTTTGCAACATCAAATGAAGGCAAAATGGATGAAATAAGAATGATACTTAAAGATTTAAACTTGGAATTGATATCCTTAAAAGATGCGGGATTAAATGTAGAGATCGAAGAAAACGGTGCAACGTTTGAAGAAAATGCGATTATAAAAGCGAAAACAATAATGGAAATCACGGGAGAGATGGTATTAGCAGATGACTCTGGTCTTGAAGTTGACTATCTTGATAAGGCACCTGGTATTTATTCGGCTAGATTTTTAGGGGAAGATACTTCTTATCAAATTAAAAATCAGTTTATTATTGATAAATTAGCAGATGCTAAGGGAGAGGAAAGAAGTGCAAGATTTGTATGCGCGATTGCATGTGCCTATCCTGATGGAGATATAATAACCCGTAGAGGGACGATAGAGGGCATTATCGCTGATCAAATCTGTGGAGTGAATGGATTTGGCTATGATCCCATCTTTTACGTTCCTGAGTTTGGTTGTACGACTGCTGAGATGTCTCCAGAACAGAAAAATGAAGTTAGCCATAGAGCAATAGCACTGAACGCGATCAAAGAGGTTATTATGAGAGACTAGTTTAAAACAGAAAATTAATAAAATACCAGGAGAAGGATTATGAAGGTATTGATTGTAAGTGATACACATGGAAAATGTAGTTGTTTGGAGAAGGTAATAGAACGTGTCAGTCCAATTGATTTAATGATTCATTTGGGGGATTTTGAGGGTGGAGAAGAATATATCAAAGCAATCTCACCTTGCCCTATAGAATTAATTGCAGGAAATAATGATTTCTTCAATGAATTACCGAGAGAAAAAATAATACAAATAGGAAAATATACAGTAATGCTGGTACACGGGCATACGTATGGTGTAAACAATAATACGCATTCACTTAAAAGGGCAGCACTAGATCAAAAAGCTGACATTGTTATGTATGGACATACCCATGTCCCTCTGATTGATTTGACCGATAGCGTATGGGTCATTAACCCGGGAAGTATTACATTACCGAGACAAACAGGTAGAATACCTACGTTTATTATCATGGAAATTGATACAAAAGGCATGGCTCATTTTACGCTTAACTATGTCGATTAGAGGACTCAAAAATTGGAAAAAAAAACTTTATTAAATAGTTGTTGACAATAGTACTTGTCTATTATATAATAATTCTTGCGTCACGGAAAACGGATAAATAGTCCTAGCAAATGCGCAATATAGACGGTATACAAAATATCAATAGTAATCACTAATTGAGATTTTAAAATACCGAACAGTATTATTATCGGGGTGTGGCTCAGCTTGGCTAGAGTGCTTGATTTGGGATCAAGAGGCCGCAGGTTCGAATCCTGTCACCCCGATTTTTACGTAAGTAATACAACTTAATATATCTGATTTATATGCGGGTGTAGTTCATTGGTAGAACACTAGCCTTCCAAGCTAGATAGGTGGGTTCGATTCCCATCACCCGCTTGATTTGTAGGCAGACCTTTATATTCTGTCAACATCTCGCCATAATGTGCTAGTAGCTCAGTTGGATAGAGCAATGGCCTTCTAAGTCATTTGTCGGGGGTTCGAATCCCTTCTGGCACATTTTGTCATATGACTTTTGTTGTAGGATGATGTTATGGTGGGTATGGCGAAGTTGGTTATCGCGCCAGATTGTGGCTCTGGAGGCCTCGGGTTCGACCCCCGATACCCACCCTTATAGTTCCTATACAGAAAAGCCTTTTCGTTGAAGAGACTTTTCGTTTTAGATAAACACCAATATTGGGCTGTCGCCAAGCGGTAAGGCACAGGACTTTGACTCCTGCACTCGCTGGTTCAAATCCAGCTAGCCCAGTTCTTCAGTAGACATACTTACCGAAGATGTGAAATTAATAATGAACAACAGGGTATACCCAGAAGACCGATAAGTAAACGATCGGAAGAAGATATATATACAGGAAATGCGACTTGCGTGCCCTACATTCCAGTAAGAAATCTATTGGAGGTAAAGTATATATTTATGGGATATTAGCTCAGTTGGTAGAGCACTTGACTTTTAATCAAGGTGTCCCGGGTTCGAACCCCGGATGTCTCAGTTGAAATAATTTCATAAAATTTGCGGATATGGCGGAACTGGCAGACGCGCTAGACTTAGGATCTAGTGGGAGACCGTGCAGGTTCAATTCCTGTTATCCGCAGTAAAAGTTATAAAGGCCTTGATTTTAAAGGCTTTTATGCATTTCTAGAAGTAATATTTGAAGGTATTTAGACTCTGCTTTTGTGTAATAAAAATTGTGTACTGCTAATTTACTGCAATGTTATTTGTTAATGTAATTTCGTATGCAGGATATATGTCGCATTAATGACTTACACAATGGATTAAGCCATTGTTTTACTAGGGTTCCAGAAGTTGTGAAAGTCGATTTACACGACTTGTACACGACTTGCATAATAAAATGAAAATAGCCGTTACATGACTTAGGTTGTGTATCGGCTTTTTTGATAGAAATACTTAAGGGGAGGTTGAGCAGTTGAAGTTTCATGGTGCTTCATCATGTGTTATAGGGTGCTGCGAGAGGGGATATATGGGGATTTAAAATGCATCTTGTGTCGTCATGTGATATCTAACTTGTGTATAAAGTTGCGTATAAGTCTATAGGTAACTACAAATTAATTAAAAATAGTATTTGATAATAGTATATTCCGGTGTTATACTTTTTTGTATAAAATTGTAACATCGATATAACAAAAGACGAGGAGGGACAATATGGAAGCTGTTTTTGATCAAAATTGCGAGTGTAAAGCTTGGATAAATGAAAGAGGTAATATTTTTGATGAAGATATAGAATGGGTAGCATATGTAAGAAATAATCATATCTTTAGTTCATTATGTGGAAATTGGATTGGAAATATAAATAACCTATCAATTAATGATTGTGATGGTCACCCTGTTGGTTGGATACGTGGGGGTCGACCAGAGGCAACTGCGAGACCAGCTCGACCAGCAAGGCCAGCCCGACCAGCCCGACCGGCAAGGCCAGCCCGACCAGCCCGACCAGCTAGACCGGCTCGACCAGCAACTCCGGCAGGCGGATGGTCATATCTTTCATGGAGTCAATGGTTGAATCAATAATATTATTTATATATCTTTAAAAGCAGTCCATCAACGGAGAACGTTTATGGTGGCGTTGTATACAAGAGAAAAATCAAGATTACAAAAGTAGAAGCGGTTGATGAAATGCATTACTAGCATTACTTTATTAAGTGGAGGATAAAGAATTATGATACATAAGAATATATATTCCAACAGGTTAAAGGATGACAATGAGATTGAGCCATTTATATATGAAATAGTTAATGATAGCATAAAAAATTCTTTGCTTATATTTTTTGGTCAGTTCAATGATAAAAATTTCATATATGAATCGCTCAAAGATTTTTGTGAAACTAAAAAAATGTTCTTATCAAAATGGATAGAAATACATCTATGCAACGGGGGAGAGTATAAAGAATATCATTGGAAACAAGACATTAAAATTATTATAGAAAATTATTTAATGATGGAATTCTTGGACTTTGTTGATATATGCATAGCAAACCTAAATATAGAAATTAATGAAAGTATATCTTATAATACAAAAATATTAATTGATATGAAAATCAATTTTATTAATTCATTAAATGAGGTGTTTGAACATAATAATATTGGATATGAGATTGTTAATGATATTGTAGCCACTAAAAAATCTGACTTTTTACATGTTGAAACCGTTTGCAAACCTTTAACATTATTGAAAAATGAGGAATTTAATGGAGCACTTAAAGAGTTTGAAAATGCAGTAGAAAAATATACGAAACACAATTATGAACATGCAATAATTGAGGCATGTAAAGCTTATGAAAGCACAATGAAATCAATTCTTGATAAATTAGAGGTTGAATATGATAAAAACAAAAGTACAGCTAGTGCATTATTAATTTTATTAAAGGAAAATGGATTATTGGATTCCTTTATGGATGATAGTTTAATTAAAGTTACTAATATTCTTAGCTCTGGTCTTCCTGTCGTAAGAAATAAAATATCAGGACATGGGGACGGACTAGAAGTAATGGAAGTTAAAAGAAGCTATGCCTCTTTTGCTATAAATTTGGCAGGTACCTACATTGTATTATTAATAGATAGATACTATGAATTGAATTAAATGATAGCAAATTAATAAATGGCTTGTTTTATTTTAAATATCCTGTACCATTATGTATATTAATAATACATAATGGAGGACATTAAATGAGTAAGTATGCAGATCAGATTATAAGTGTTGTAGAAAAAATGAAAGCTGAAGTGTATAGAATAACCGACAATGGCGAAGAAGTATCAACGGAAGAAATTAATACCATTACAAGGGATGCTTTTAAAGAAACAGCGATAGAATTTAACGTAACGGTAAGTACTATAGAGTCAAAATGTACAAGAGATATGGGTATAAGTGCAGAAGGGTTTTATGGCTTAGTAAAAGGTTACTTGTTGGGTAACGAAAAAGAGCTAGAAGACAAAATTGTTGAAAACTGTAAAGAAAATGATTCGCCAGCAGACATTCGAGCTCAGTTGCAGAAATTAAGATAATACAGTTTTCCTTAATTGATTACAATAATACTAATGAAGTTAATAATATATAAAAAGGAGAATAAGAATATGAAATTTAGGAACTTACAGAAAGATCAACAGGACGAATTAATAGATAATTTTTATCCAATTATTGAAGCGGAAGGAAAAGAGAATGATGTGGATTATATTGAGCCCACATTTGATGAATATGCTGATTTCTTTGATGAGTTATATGGAGAGTTTGAGATTATAGATGGAATGGCTGAAAGCGCCATGCCTACCGATATGCAAAAAACATATAGAGTAGAATTTGATGGGAAAAAAGTTGTATTGCTTACATTTGATCGTGATGATGACTATTCAGACGAAGACGAATAATTTTAAGGAGTGTGCTTAATAAAGTACACTCCTTTCATTTTATAGTAAATACCAAAGTGCATTTAAGGATGAATTAATATAAGTGCACTTTTAAGGAGGCTATAAAATGGAGCAAAATATTACCGATTATGCAGCAGCTACCAAATATTTAAAAGAAATATATGACCTGATTAATATTGAACTATTTAGTTAAAATTTGGAAGAAATGACAGTCACAATTCGACGTAAGGCAGGCACATTCGGGCATTTTTCCTTAGATAAGGTATGGAGCATAACTGATGAACATCAGCATGAAATTAATATTTCTGCACCTTATTTAAACCGACCAATTATTAATATTGCTTGTACGATACTTCATGAGGCGTGTCATTTATATTGTTTTATGAATGGTATACAGGATGTGTCAGGCAATGGCGTGTATCATAATAAGAAGTTTAAAACAGTTGCAGAGGAACACTTGTTGTCAATAAGTAAGCATGAGAAATATGATTGGACGATCACAGAACCCTCTGATGAACTTATTTCATGGGTAGATCAACATGGTTTAGTCGATATTCCAGTCTATAGAGAAGAATTTGCAATGTTTGGAACAGGCATAGGTGGATCAGATGGTGGAACTTCTGGAGGTATGGATGGTATCATAAAACCTCCAAAGAAGAAATGTTCGACGAGAACATACAAATGTCCTGCATGCAATTTAAGCGTAAGGGCAACGAAAGAAGTCTTTATAATATGTGGGAATTGTATGGTGACGATGGGGGTAGCAGATTAAAAGAGACTACGGATATGTTGTAAAAAAATGTTGAATATACACAGAATAGATGATAACATATTATTTGTATTTAATTCCCCAATATATCCTTAATATAGGAGCTACTTAGACTTTGATTGTTTAAGTGGCTTCTTTTATTTTTTCGTAATAGAAAGTTTGAGCTATATACCATATAACAAAAATAGATAAAGTAGCGAAATGATAAATTGTGAGCATGACGATAAGAAGTAGCTATATGAATGACTATGCTGGCAAATAAATGAATAGCATTATGGATAAATATGGAGTATAATTATGATAAGTTAAATTGAACTTGTTTCGATTGTGAATCATTAATTTTTAAGAAACACATTATATAGGAAATTAAATTAAAGATTGTAGTAATGGGAAGATCGGTTTGGTCTATTTATGGCTATTATACACGTATATGTGTTTTTTGATATTGAAAATACATAGAAATAATTCAAAAAGACAATAAGTTATAAAAATTACAAAGGAGATAGAAGGATGCTGACAATAACTAAATCTATTCGCATTATAGATTACGAGGGTAATAACGTATATACACGAGAAACTCCGGCAGCTTTTGACGCTTATGTAACAGAACTGATTTCACATGTAGGTGGAAATACAGCTGTACGTGAATTTAAGACCAGATCAGCAGAAACAGAAGTTATCGGTTGCATTCGTCAGATCTTATTGCAACGCGCTGATAATGATATTGTAATCGCTAAAACAGATATTATTGCCCAGCGACTACTTGCTAAGGAAATTGAAGCTCAACAAAAGGTAGCTAGGCTTGACACAAATGTCCAAAAAGGCAGCCTTATTCAGGCACTTTTATATGATGAAGAAAGTGAAATATTTACATATTTACTAGCTAAGGTTGAGCATAGTGATTTTGTAGATGAAACCGATTTTACATTCAGGAGTGGCTTTTCAAAAGATAAAAAAACATTTTGGAAATCATGTTTGATTGACTTACCCAATGTAGAGGCTACAGAGTATTACTCTAAAATATATTCAAATACAGTTGCAAAGTATTGGAGTGATGATTTTCTTGAGTTAGACGAAATGGTTAGTGATGAAAGCAACACATCGACTGCTTTCAAAGCCATTGAGGGTTCATTGAATCGTAATGTTAGAGGAATTGCTCCAAGAGATCATACCATAATCAGAAATGCCATAATTTCTTATTTTAAGAATCATGAGCACTTTGATTATAACCAAATGGTAGATTCTGTTCTTGGAGAGTATCATACTACAGACTTACCACAAGATAAATTGGATTCACTCAAAGCAAAACTCAAATTGTTGCCAGATCAGAAACACTTTGAACGACAGTTTAATTCTGTTCCATCGGTTATTAATGCAAGGATAAAGAGCCTTTATGATGTTAATAATGGCATTCAAATTAAAATCACCGACGAAATTAGAGATATTGAGGAAACTATATACGCCTTTAGAGAAGACGATGGAACAAGATATATCAAAATTAAAACTAATAATGATCTGACTTTTAAGCGCTTTTGCAAACCGGATTAAAAATATAAGTATTTGAAAAAGGAGGCATTATGAAATGGACTACTTTTCAAAGTTGAAAGCAGTATTTCATGTTTCGGATATTAATTTTAACGAACGTATGAAAATTGTAGAGGCAAATTTTGAAATTGAAGATGCTGACCTCCCATTATTTGATAGTATCAAAGACTTTATTATGGCAATACCACCAAGAGATAAAGTTGTATTAACTTTAACTGATGATAGCGATGAACATTGCTTGTTTGCATTAATGAATATGCCTACCGAAGAAATGTATGCGTCATTTTGTCAAAGTGCTCGTCTTGGTGATGTTATAGCAATAAGTGTGAATATTGAAAAAGAGGTTGCTAACCATCGATTTTCTATATATGATTTCACGAGTTTTACTGCTGATATTTTGAGCTTATCAATAGAGCAGCTTTTAGCGGCTTTTTCATTACTGTTTCAAAATTCAGATCAGCTTTTTTTTGAAGTATTTAATCAGGAATGCTTTTTATCAACCAAAACAATGACTTTTTTGCCAGAGGGTAAAGACATTATCTCAATTCCTTTCAATAGAGATAAAAGAGTAAAAGCATGTAAAGATTCATCGTATTTTTATAATTTGACATCTTATCCCATGCTCCCAGATGACTTTAAGATTGAAATTGATTTTAGTAACAACCCATTAACGGAACTTTTCGGGCGTCTTTCCACATTGCTATCGTTAATTTACATATCTTCATCAGGAACGATTGATTGCGGACGGACAAAAGGTCAGATAGTCGGACAGCGAAATGTAGATTTTAGCTACAATTATGAAGAAATCAAAGTCAATCATGAATTATACAAAATATACCATTGGATTTATACGGATGGCAATGTAATCGATAAAGCAATATTAGCACGCAATATTCTAAGTTTACATTGTAAATATTCTGAACTAATAGATATTGATGGTAAGACACTTGCATCGATACAATCAAACTTTAATTTATATCTCAAAAACAATATTACTCAATACCTAGAATTAAAAAACAAACTGGCTGAATTTATCTGTGATATCGTTTCAAAAACGGGGGATTATGCAACTACTTTATTGGATAGGTTTAAAACAAATCTATTAGCTGTTTTTGCTTTCTTATTTACTGTAATATTAGCTAATATTGTTTCGGATCAGCCATTGGATAATATTTTTACACGTGATATTACAATAATATTAGAAGCTGTTTTACTAGGTTCGGTAGTTTATTTGATAATTTGTATCATGGAAACTAATTATCAGGTGAAAAAAGCGAAAGATAGTTATACTAAATTAAAACAAAATTACAAATCAATATTGACTGAATTAGATATCGAAGAGACATTTGATAAAGATAAGTTAATAATTGATATGACTAAATCTGTTAAACGGGGGGAATGGGTATATTCTATACTGTGGATTGTATTTATTGTAGGTTCCTTTATTGCAGTCGAAATGGCAAGTAGCGACCCAATTGTCATCGATAAATTAGTTGCAGTATTGAACCAATAAAATATTAAAGCGATTTGTTTATTTTTATATAAAACAAAATCAAGTTGCATTGCATTTATAATACAACAATAAATTTTAAATTTTTGGCTACTATTAGAATTTATTTTATTTAGTAACAGTTCATAATAAGGGAGCATTAAGTAACAAATTAATTATTAAATGAAATGTTATTGTCAATGTAATCAAATAATATAAGTTTATGCGGAAGCTACTTGGTATTTAAGTGGCTTCCTTTTATATTTCCGGCATTTCGTATAATTTTGAAATTGTATTTCTAGCACTTCCACCACAGGCAATGGCATTTTTCAGCGTTATAGTATTAATGTAATTAAGTTGATTGAGTTCATTAATACTAAAAAGGAGAGAGATACCATGGCTAAAAAGAATTTTAAAAAAGAAAATATTAATGTTGAGGTATAGGATGTAGCGGTTGAAGATGTGATTGTTGGCGAGGAAGTAGCAGTTGTTGACGATATTGTAGATGAAGGATCGGAAGAGGGACAGGTGCAGGCAGTAATTGAGGAAGAACAGCAAGAAAGTAGTTTAGAGGAGTTTTCATTGTTGCCACTAAATGCAGTAAGTGATTCAGAAGCTGTCAGTGAGGCTGCTATTGAGGAAGTTGAAACGATTGATACAGTTACTGTTGTAGATGTCGATACGATTATTGAGGATGTACTTGAAGATACTTTAATAATTAATGATTTTGATACGGTGGGAGTTGTGGAAGAGCAGCAGGAAGAAGAAGCAGTTGTAATAAATAACGATGTTGTAAGCGTGGAAACAGAAAAGTCAGCTACTGTTGTAGAGTTTAGAAGCGATAGTGAAATGGCTAGGACTTATATCATGGAACTGTTATATGATGGTGAAAGCCATAAAAAACAGGATATTGTAGCTTATATTAATCAGAAGGCAGGCAAAACATTTACAGATGCTACGATAATTAATGTGTTGAGAAATCTCATTAATAACGGAAGCCTTTTGCAGTTGGAGAGGGGATCGTACAAAATTGGAAGTGGCATTGGATTAGTATCAAAATTTCTGTCATTTGTAGATGCTACTAGGAAGGGACTGGAGAAGATAACTACGGTCAGCGTATCGGACATTACAGAGTCTGATATGGCGGTAATTAATGACGTAAAGTTACTAAGGGGTATGCTTGAAGTTATGTATGAGAGATTAGGAAGTAAGTAAATATGGGTACTGATGAATGGAGTCATTATCATAATAGATAATGGCTCCCAACTTTTTTATAAGGGAGAATAAAACCATGGTAGAGAGATTAAATTTCAATGAATTTGTTACAGCAGTAGCAAACAGAATCAGTGCAGAGCTGGAAAGTATTTATGATGTAACGATTACGAACACAACCAAGAATAATGGTTTGAGTTTACAGGGTGTTTGTATACGGTGTGGTAATTGTAATATAGCACCTGTGATTTATCTTATGGATTACCATATTGATTATGTCAAGGGCAAAGATTTTGAAGAGGTTGTAAGTGATATATTAAAAACTTATAGGAATTCCAATAAAACGATGCCTCCAATTAAGACGTTTGAATGGGACATTACCAAGGATAGTATAATACTGAAGCTGGTAAATTATAAAATGAATCAACAAATGTTGCAGGAGATTCCATATAAGATTGTTTTTGGAGATCTGGCTGTTACCTTTCATGTATTAGTAAGCAGTACAAAGGAAGGAGTACAGACCGTAAAGATAGTAAATAAGTTGTTTGATGGGTTTGGTGTTTCGATTGATGAAATGTATGAAATTGCTCTTGAGAATACAATGAGATTATTTCCGGCAAGCATTCGAGATATGAATGAAATGATAGTTAGTACGTTAGAAGCTGAAATGGGGGATATGAAAGATTGGCAGGAGCTAAAGGAATTAACGCTTCCTACAGTGGAAGAACCGAGAATGTTTGTGTTAAGTAATTCTGCTGGTATTAATGGTGCAGCTACATTATTGTACTCGGAAGTTTTAAAAGAGTTTGCAGATAAGGCAGGTAGGGATATATTTATACTTCCAAGTTCCATCCATGAAATTATTCTAGTACTAATGATAAGTAAAGAGTTTAAGGTTGAGGATTTGCGGAGCATGGTAAAGGAAGTTAATCAGAATAATGTTCCAATTGAGGATGTGTTGAGCAATAGTGTGTATAGGTACAGCAGAAAAGAAAATAGTATCGAGCGTTTATAGCTTTACAAGGTACAAAGGGAGGGTAAGTAAGGTACAAAGGGAGGGTAAGCAGGGAACGGGTGGATAGAAAATATCTGCCTGTTTTTTGTGTTACCGACAAGTAAAAGGTAAAGATCAACATAGGCACAGAATCTATTAATACTGGCGGTAAAATATTGTTTTTCCGATTGTAGCGGTAACGTTGAGGTATATACAGTAAAAGCGACAATATTAAGCTGTTACAACAGTATAGGATACAAACATAGGTAAGCGGTAAAGCAGTGGAGAGTTAGATATAGGCTGTTGACTATCTTATGTTTATTAGTAATCAATAAAGTCAGCATAGGTACAGAATCTGTTAATACTGGCAGTAAAATATTATTTTACCGATTGCAACGGTAATGTTTTAAGAGGCGTAGAGTTACTTTGGTATGGACATAAAGGAAAATACTACTGCATTCTAACTAGTGAAAGATTTATTGAACAATGCGATCAAAAGGCAGACAAGCTGTCCCTGACAGAAGATGATTATAATGAGTGTGAAGAGATATATAAGATTATTAAGAAAGAAAATACCCTACACTTGGAAGAAAAAGGCGAAAATAAAGGTAAAGAGAAGAGTAATAAGAAGAAAGTGGGTATGTTAGATATCGATGCATATCTTGCCCAATTTTATTAATAAGTCCTATACAATATAATTATACCAATGCTGGGTACCACGGTACCACTGTTTCAGTGTTATCCAGCAATGGTATTAAACAGGAGGAAAACATTATGGAGATTAGATTAGTAGGAAATGGTACTGACATAGTGATAGCAAGTAATTATGATGTGGAAGCATCGGGGAAAATTACCATAAGTACAGATGAATTGCAACGAATGATGTGTATGAGTAGAAAGGCTGCTGTAATGATTGGAAATGAGGCTCATGCAAAGATAGTGATAGATGGGCATACAGAGTGGGATATGAAGAAACTACAGGACTATCTATACAATGGAGATGAATAATTACTTGGCTTAGGAGGTCGATCATGGATAACAAAAAGTTAGCATACAGCGTAACAGAGGCAGCAGAAGTACTTGGTATTAGTAAAGCACTTTTATATAAATACATACAGGAAGGTCATCATGAATTTCCTATAAAAAAAATAGAAGGGCGTATATTGATACCATGTAAGCCATTGGAAACATATATAAATGGTCAAGATATGGAGAAACTAGCAGGTTAATAAAAATATAAAATAAACTATTGAAATTCACTAAGAACAGCGTTACCGTAGCTGATACAGTTACGAATAAAGTTTTAGGGCGATTGATAAAATTTCAGTTGCCCTTACCATTTGAAGGAGGATAGATACATAGAAAATATAAAAGAGACAAGAGGAACTTATGGGGCAGGAACAACTTATATAGATAAAAAGAGTGGTCGTTGGATAGCTCAAGTTTATGCTGCTACTGCGGATGAAAAGAATAAAAAACGTATTACAGGTTACGGAGAGACAGAAGCAAAGGCTGTTCGTGACAGAAACAAGAAAGTAAAAGTATTTCAAGAACAGCAGCAAACATTGAAAGAACAGTTGCAGTTCAAGCAGGAGCATGTTGAAACACTTCAAGACTATACTGAAAAGTGGTTGAATACAACTTGTAAGCATAATGTAAAGATTACAACTTATGAAAATTATTGCTACTTCTTCTATACTCACATTAAGAGTTCGCGGCTTGGAGAAATTCAGATGGACTTGATTAAAGATGCAGACCTTATTAAATACTATTATGAAAAGTTAGAGAACGGGCGTAGTGATGGAAGAGGGGGACTAAGCGAAAGAAGCGTTAATTATCTTGGGTTTTTAATAAAGGGCTCACTAACAAGGGCACATAATAAAGGAATGATACATGTTAATCCTCACGCTGAAATAAAAAGAGTAAAAGATAATACAGCTGAAGAGGAGGATAAGGATATACATCCATTACAACTAGATGAAATGGAAAGTTTTAAGGAGGCTTTAGCAGGAAATATAAACAAGTTTAATTATTTATTCTTATTTACATTAGGAACTGGAATTAGAAAAGGGGAAGCTAGTGCGCTTACTTGGGACGATGTAGATTTAGAGCAAAAGCTTATATATGTAAGAAAAAACTTGGCATACATAAAAGATGGAGAAGCCCATGTTGAAGAAATAAATAGAAAGAAGGCATTTGTTACATCGACAAAAACAAGATCTTCTAAAAGAACAATGCATATTAATGATTCTTTGATTGAGTGTCTAATAAAACAAAAGGAACTGCAGGAAAAAGATAAAATATTGCTTAAAGATTTATATGATGACAAAGGATTAATATTTGCAGCAGAGACAGGGAACTATTTATCTCCTAGAAAAATATTATCAGAAGTAAAAAAGGTTTATAAGCATGCAGGGATATCTACTACACATACATTCCACGATTTAAGACATACATTTTGCAGTATTCTGATTAGTAGGAATGTGAACGTGAAAACAATCTCAGAATTGATGGGACATTCGAGTATCACTATTACATTAGATATCTATGCTAATATATATGAAGAAATGAAAGCGAAGGCAATGGATTCCGCGGCAGACATTTTAAATATAGCAATATAAGAAGATAAAAATAGCAGTGCATGATAATAAATGTACTGCTGTTTTTACTATTATGCAGTGAAGAAGGTGTTTTATTCTGCCATTTGACTGCCAAGATCAGGCTCTATATAGGGTTTACTTGCTAACTTTATGGCTTAATTGAGCGTATTTAATTGAAATAATGGACTATATGGAATAGAAATAGAATATAGGATATAGAAAAGTACGTAAAAGACTATATAATAAAGCGGAGGATAACTTAGGATCTAGTGGGAGACTGTGCAGGTTCAATTCCTGTTATCCGCACTAGGGAAAATGATGCGAAATCCTTTATTTTAAGGATTTCGCATTTTTTATACCTTGAATTTGATTGATACACTTTTTTAAAAAGGAAAGTTAGAGGGTTTCTAATGATGGATTTAAATCTATGTGTACTTATATGATAATTGGTAATATAATAATGTACATATAAGAGACGTTGTTTGACGGAGTGCTGGATACAACAATAAAAGGGTTCTAACTTACCAAAGAAACCTTACAAAATATTTTTGAAGAAATCTGCAAAATACAGGTCGAGGATGACGTAACTTTTATAATTTTCGGTTTAAGATAATAAATATTTCACATAAAGAGAGGATTCAATATGAGTTATGAAATAAGCGATATTTACATTATGTATGAAAAAACTCCGATTGGAATGGATCATAAAGAACGCCCAATTATTTCGTGGAAATTTACTACGCAAGAAAAAGGCATGAAGCAGAAGAAGGTCAGAATCCTGGTAGGAACAAGTGAGAATGGCAGTGATATGTGGGATAGTGACATTCTAAGCACAGATTGCTCTATTGGTACTGCTTATGAGGGTAAAGAACTACAGCCATGCACAGAATATTATATAACATTGGAGACAACAAATCAGAAGGATGAAAAGGTGATCGGAAGTACTACGTTTGAAACGGGACTTTTAGATCCAACAATGAAAGCTTGGGATGGTGCAAAGTGGATTGGAGCACCTGAGTATTACGTTGCCAGTGATACTATTGGAGTTTTTGTCTTGGAAAGTACCATTACGATTGCCGAGGGTAGTTCCCGTGCAGGTATCGTATTTGGTGCTAATGATGAGAGATTATTAAATAGAGAAAGAAACGAATATTTGATAGAGGGAGAGAATTATATTCGATATGAGTTGAATATAGATAAAACTCCTGCAACTATTGATATATTCAGAGTGGGTTATCATAAAGATGATAAAAAGGATGTTCCATTTTGCTCATTCCCGGTAGTGGATGTTGAATCTGCTGATAAAAAACTGGTTATTACGGATCAGAATAAATATGAGGCTCACTTTTTACAGATAGAAGTAATTGGAAACTGCGCATATACATATGTGGATGGCATCAAGGTAGATGCAGTTGAAATACAGACCTGGCATGGAAAAGATCTTGAAGCTAGACAGCTGAATCCGATGAGTAATAATGACATTACCTGTTTTCCTAGACTTTGTGATATCGGTTATTTTGTTGCAAAAGGAAATAAAGCGAATTTCGATGGTTTAAGGGTCAGAAACTACCGCACACCTTCTAAGATTTTCTTCGAAATGGATACTGAAAACGGTATAGACTTGGAAGGCGTAGAGGAAGATGCGCAGTTTGTAACGAAGCCTGACTGTCACGCACTTCCAATGTTAAGAAGAGAAATCAAAGTATCCAAACCTCTTGCCAAGGCTAGACTTTATGCGACAGCAAGAGGTATTTATGACTGTATGATAAATGGAAATGAAATAAGTGACCAATTCTTCGCACCTGGAGCAAGCCAATTTGATAAACACTTGATGTATCAAACTTATGATGTAACGGATTATTTGAATGAGGGGGATAATGGAATCGGTTTTACCCTGGCTCCAGGTTGGTGGAGTGATGCTCAGACCTTTACAGTCAGAAACTATAACTTTTGGGGAGATAAAGTAAGCTTGCTGGCCAAAATAGTTCTAACCTATACAGATGGCACACAGGAAGTTATAGTGACAGATGATATAAACTGGCAGTATTACGGTGAAGGCCCTTATAAGTATGCCAGCTTTTTTCAAGGTGAATATTTCGATGCGAATCTGTCGCATATCTATGACAACTATTCAAAGCCAGGATTTGAGATTAAGGGAGTGAAGAACCCTAGCGAAATAAATACGGATTGTATGGAAGAATATTATGGACTGGGACAGGGATTTGGTGCTCCGTGGCCAGCTATGAATCATACGGAACCGATGATTATTGGCAGTATTAATGCACCTGTGAAAGCGGTGGAGGAGTTATCCGCAAAAAGTATGAGTGAACCGGCACCCGGATTATTTATCTATGATTTGGAACAAGAGATTGCAGGAGTACCAGTAGTCAAACTGAAAGGAAAGAAGGGTACCAAGGTTTGCCTACGATTTGGTGAGATCTTATATCCTAAGTTAGAGGAATATGGTGAGTTACATGGAAGAATGCTGCAGATGAATTTACGTGACGCTTCCAATACAGATAACTATATTCTGCGTGGGGATGAAACAGGAGAATGGTATACGCCGAAATTCACCTTCCATGGTTATAGATATATTGAAATAACAGGTCTTGAGGTAGCGCCTGCCTTGGAGGATGTAAAGAGCCTTCAGCTATCTAGTATCCACGAAATAACTGGAGAGATAGAAGTAGACAATGATCTTGTAAATCGTCTGATTAAGAATGTCAAGTATAGTCAGCTTAGTAATTTTATCAGTATACCAACGGATTGTCCTCAAAGAAATGAGCGAATGGGCTGGACCGGGGACGGTCATGTATTCTGCCGCACGGCCACTTACCAAAGTGATTCAAGATTATTCTATTATAGGTATCTGCAAGCAATTAAGGATTTACAGACAGATGATGGAGATTTGCCGAATGTTGCTCCTTTTGGTGGCGGATTTGGTGGTATTACCTATGGAAGTGCAATGCACCTAATTGTATGGGAACTGTATCAGCAATATGGCGATAGAAAAATAATAGATGAATACTATGATTCTATGCAGAAATATATGGAATTCCTAAAGAAGAAGGGTATGCCAGGAACTGTGTACGTCGGACCTTTAGGAGATTGGTTGGCACCGGAGGAAACAGACAATTATTTGATTTGGAATGCATTTTACTGTAAGGATGCCAGGCTGATGAAAGAGTATGCCATTATTCTTGGTAAGCAGGAGGATGTGGATTATTATGAAAAAATTGAGCAAGAAACTAAGAGTTACTGGAATAAAACTTTCGTGGATAAAAATACGGGAAAAACCTTGAATACGGATGGAACAGTAAATGATACTCAGTGCAGTTATTCCCTAGGCTTATATTTTGAAATGTTTCATATGGATGTGAAGAAGAAAGCCTTTGATAATCTTGCACGGAAAACGGTTGAGGTCGGATATACGGTATCTACAGGATTTTTTGGAACCAGTCCTCTTAACCCTATGCTTTCTGAAGGTGGATATCCTGAAATTGCATATAGATTACTAACCCAGACCGCATTTCCAAGCTGGCTTTATCCGGTTACGCAAGGAGCTTCTACAATATGGGAACGCTGGAACGGTTACACTGTAGAGAGTGGCTTTGGGGGCTTGAATGCAATGAATAGTTTTAATCATTACTCTTTTGGTAGTGTAATAAGCTGGATTTATGAGTATGTAATCGGAATAAGGAGAGATGAGTCACATCCAGGTTATGGTCATTTTATTTTAAAACCTACCATATTAGGCTTTGAAAAGGCAAAAGGCGGTTTTGAAACGCCTTATGGAAGGATAGAAAGCGCTTATCAGGTGGAGGAAAATAGGATAACCTATACGTGCAAAGTTCCAGCCAATACTACTGCGACCTTGGTAATAAGTGGAAGAACAGAAGAATTAGGCAGCGGAGAATATACTTTTGTTATCGAAAATTAAATTTGAGTAACAGTGTTCATTACTGGATTCATTTAGATGAGAAGAGAGATACATATAATCCTGTCTTGGCTGAAATGGTAAAGAAATGAAAGACAATTCATTTGCACACCAGGGTCATGCTACAGCTGAAACGATTGCGAAACTAATCATGACAGTAAAACCAAGAGAAGCAATTATACCGATTCATACGGATATGAGAGATGGATTCGATAAGTTGCCGATTGGTGAATTCGGTGATAGAATAATTAAATTACAAGATGGAGCCATTTGGATTCCTAAGATATAAAGATTCTGTTAAAGGCTAAAGAAATATTATTTTGTTGTGATGGTAGTAATGTAGTACTCCATTTTTTTAAATACATAGAAATGTGGAGTGAATTCAATTGTAAAACAGTAAAATAATACTTTGTTTAGGCATGGTTTGATTAGGCAGTGTGATAGTATTGTATTACAAAGCTGTTTACAAGAAAAAACTATAAAAAGAATGATAAAGGACAAGGACTGAGGGGGCAAGCATGGGAAATAGAATCGATCATTTTATCAGCAACTACATCGTTTTCGACCTAGAAACAACAGGACTTAGTAGCTATGAACATGAAATCATTGAAATTGGCGCTATCAGGGTGCTAGACAATGAGGTGGTTGCTACATATTCAAACCTGATTAAGCCAAAAAATCACATTCCTTACTATATTACTAATATAAATGGCATTTCGAATCAAATGGTTATGAATGCACCAAAGATTGACTGTGTGCTGATGGAGTTTTTAGATTTTGTCGGAGATACACCATTGCTGGGGCACAACATCTGCAGCTTTGATCTGAAATTTATCAATGTTGCGAGTGAAGTGGTGCTCGGGCAGAAAATCAAACATGATTATGTTGACACACTGCTGTTGGCACGAAAATATTTGCAGAATATTAGAAGTCACAGCCTTTCGAACTTGTGCCAATATTTTGGTATCGACAACGCAGGAGCGCACCGGGCGCTGGCGGACTGTACGATGACAAACGAAGTGTACCAGGCGTTGAAAAGATTACATAAGTAAAAGCATATTGAGCTCAGTAATTCTCCTAAGGAAGCTTTTGAACAAGATGCAATTGGAAAAGAAATATATGGGAAGATGAATTCGCTTGTAATATAACGAAGATCAGATCTGATAGTAATAGATGTTGGAGCTCCTGGAAATGAAATTTTAGAAAGTTGGTGAATGATATGGCTATGCATGATTGGAACCATGACGGTAAAAAGGATGGAATGGATAATTTTATTGAATATCAGATTTACAAGAATACAGCGAAAAATAGTAACGATACTTCCGAGGACCACATTAGTGGAAATAAATCATCTCAAAACAGCATGTCAGGATTAACAATGCTCATGTGTATATTCAGTGGACTATTCTGGCTAGTTTTATTATTTGCGATACTTGATGTTGATATGGGAGACGTTCCATCAATACTGATCATAGTTTTGTGGATCGTATTCTCTACAATTACGACAGGAGTTGTTGAAGTAATTAAGAAAAAATAAATCCAAAAGAAGTAAAGAGACTAATCCATCCTTACGCCCGAACAAATGGTTCTTTTACATCGCTATCTAATAATTTTCCATAAGCATACACTTTTCTATAAGCATTGCCCCACGTTTCTTTTTCTCTATAATCTCTTATTTGATCAAGTTTAAATTCTGCAATATAAATATTCTCATTTGCTTCCGCTGCCATCAGAATGGTGTTATCGATATAATTGCCCTCTTGATCAAATACAATGGGACTGAAGGCACAAGAGCATCCGTGCCTAGGACTTGGATAGTTTGCCATTGCGATGCCAACCATATTTTCAAAGGCTCTTGTAGATAATTGATTTAGCCTAGCCGGATTCATACCACAAGCATTTGGTACAAGGATTATTTCGGCACCTTCTAGCATGAGTATTCTTGCACTTTCGGGAAACTCTCGATCATAGCAAATCATTACGCCTAGTTTAACTCCCAAAAAATCGCAAACTTTAAATTCTTTCCCGCTTTCAAGTAGCGCTTCAAGAGAAAAATCACAAGTATGTACCTTCGAATATTTCATTAGTATTTCACCATTTGTATCTATTACTAAAGCTGTATTTTCTGGAGCAGTCTTCCCTTTGGAAAGATAGGTTATGACAACACCTATTTGAAGCTCCTTCGCAACGCGTTGAAAGGATTTTACATAATCACTGTCTACCTCTATGGCTTCATTTAGCCAATCTACTCGTTCCTTTTCAAATTCCGGAGCGAAGGGGTCTTTAAATGCCCCTTTATAAGGAGGAGCGTAACCATTAGACCATAGCTCTGGAAATAAGACGATATCAGCATTTAATGCTTTCGCTTCTTGGATATACGTTAGACCTAAATTTAAATTTTCTTTTGGGCAGTTTGCAATAGGATTTTTTTGTACTAAAGCAACTTTTAAATTATTTGTAAATGTATTCATATCGAAGCCTCCTTGAATATTTGCTGACAGAATGTGTAAAGCATCGGAAGAACAAAGATGAGAATTAGATCAAATTATGATAATCAAAAGCTGTAAAACGGTGGTAATATTGTCCCATTTCATCAAAAGTAAAACAATAGATGAATGCATCAATCGACTTATCGGCAAAGCTTACCGCATATTCAAATTCATCATGATTTGATTTTTCACATAAGACATTACTGCTATATTGATGAAATACCGCTAGTACCATGTCAATTGTTGTATTTGGGGTTTTTAATACTTCAATTAAATCTCTTAGGAAGTGATTATCTTTATTTTTCTGATAAACATAACGTAAGCCTTCGGAGGATACAGTAATTTTGTATCTTCCATTTTCTTTTGTATAGATAATTTTTCCCCACAAGGCCTGGTTTTCAATAGCAAATAGGGCTAGAAGTTGCATTATATTTGAGGTGTTATTCTCGGTGTCTAGTAACTGGCATATTAAGTCTTCCGTATAATAGATACCAACGCCTTGTCCTTCATAATATCCGATTTTGACCATGCCTTCATACAGCATAGCCTCTAGATTGCTTGTTAATGCAGTATAACTTTGTATTTTCATAGTAAAAATCCTTTTCTTTTTTATGGTATCGATTATTTTAATTAATTAATTTTTTTTGTTTTTTGGCTTTAATCTACTTCGGAGGAACAGATAAATAACTACAAGTGCAACAAGACCCAAAACAACAATCGTGACTTTGGTGAAAATATCGGTTCCTGCTACAACCTTCGTCCAAGAAGCACCAGCAGCTACACCCAGATACACTAATACGATGTTCCACACAAAGGAGCCCAAAGCAGTTAGAAGGAGGAAGATGCCGAACTTCATTTTTGCCATTCCTGCAGGGACAGATATCAAGCTGCGGAGAATTGGGACACACCGACATAATAGAACTGTTTTTTTCCCACGTGCATTAAACCAGTCACATGCTTTAAAGACATCTTCTTTATTTAGATGTAGAAGTTGACCAATTCGTCCATCCAATATCTTCGCAATATGTTCGGCCGAAAGTAATCTACCTATGCCATATAATACAATCGCTCCAAGTAAAGATCCAATCGTTGCAGCAATAATTACACCCCAAACTGTTAATTCGGATTGTGTAGTCATAAATCCACCAAATGTTAAAATAACCTCCGACGGAATCGGGGGAAAAATATTTTCTATCGCAATTAACAGTGCTATACCAAAATACCCAAATTGATTCACTGTGTCAATAATCCAATTTTGCATGTAATATCTCCTTTGAAATAAATTTATTTGTTAAAAAATCTTATTTATGATTATACAACAATCTTGAAAGAAAACCTAGTATCATTTCGTGAAGATATATTACATTTATGAAATCTATTCCTATGATTATGTAAAAAACCACCGTTAAATGTCTAGTCAGACATTTTAACGGTGGTTCCTAGTATCGGGGTGGGAATATATTGAATTACTATTTGAAAAAGTTATTTATAATCATAGAGAATTAATTACTTATCTATATGATATTTATTGTACCTATCACTATTTTTAGTTTCTTTATCTGTGGTCTTTTGGCCCGGTGATTTTTCTCTGTTATCCTGTTTCATGTTTTCATCAAATTCCTTTTCAGAATTCTTATCCGCATTTATTTCTGCTTCTTTAGCCTTTTCCTCTGTCTCTTTAACCTTTTCCCCAGAATCTTTTGCCTTTTGGGCTTTGTCGATAGCTTTGTCATTTCCTTTTAGGGAGTTATTAGCATTATCATCTTTGGCATCTTTCGCCTTATTGGCATCTATTTCCTCTGATTTATTTGATTTTTCGGTTTCTTTTTCTGGCTTATTGGAAGCTTTATCCAAAGTATCTTTTGCATTGTTGTCAGCTTTGTCTTCTACCTTTGCTTTTTTGTCGTTATCATTTTCTTCTAGAGTGATAGCGGAACCTGATACGGATTCTTTTTTGTCAGCCTTTTTATTTTCTTTGGTTGCCTGCATAATTTCCTTAACTGGTTTGTTAAGCCATGTTTCAAGATCAAAGCTGGTCGGATCTGCAGCACTTGCTTGCAACTTTTCTACAAGATGAAGCTTTCCTGGGGTTACTCCTAGTGCTTGTGCTTGATGTACACGTTCTAGGCCAACACTCATTGCTTCAACAATTACGTTATCACCATTACCTTCTACTTCTTGTTCTACGCTAATTTGTAGTTCTTCTGCAAGATCTGTAGCTTTGTCACTATTTTCACCGGAGGTTGAAATCACAATACCGCCTTCGAGGTCACCATCAAAATAGCCTAACGTAGAGATTTGATCTATCGTTTGTGAAAGTGCCTGTTCAATGGTTTTGTTTTTCAAATCGCTGAGGTCTAGTTCCTTAAGAAGTTCTAAGCCATCATCATTGACTGCTTTAACACTAAGAACGCGGTCAAAGCGGTTAATAGAAAACTCTATCGAAGGATTCACATCGAGACTTACATAAGAATATGGACTTGTATATGCCCATGCTCCTACGCCACATAACATAAAAAACGTAGCTGCCGAAGCGGCAAATGCAACAAATTTTCTTGATATATTAATTTTTTGTTTGCTTAGCTCAATTACTTGTCCAATCTCATAATTGTTGTTTCTAACTTTAGAGATACAACCATCATCGGATAAGACAGCAACAAAGCTTTCTTTAATTTCTACAATAACTGCTTTCATTTGTCATTCTCCTTTCTGATGAACTGCAAATATTCTGCAAGATTTGGATACTCTCCGGAAAGTATTTCTATCGCAGCTATTATATACTTTCGATGACGTTCTAATATTTTTCGGGGTACCTCAGCATTTTTTTCAATTATTTTAAGTGGTAGTAGTTTTGAACTTTGTAATTCGCTAAGGAGTAGAGAGTTTTGCAATAGGTAGGAAACGGCTTTTGCACATGCGGCTTTTGTCTTTTTGGCTTGGGGTGAGCAATCCGTTAGGTCAAAAAAGGAAAATCCATAACTTAAAAATATTTCATTTACCGATGCAATCTCGAGTTTAAGATTCCCGTTATCCTTCTGTGATACCTTCTCTGCAACAGCAAGCCGAAGGGTAATATCGCCATCATCTTCCTCGGGTTCGGTATCAAATACAATGGGGTCCACAGAAATCTCCGAACTATATTTCCCTTGACTTCTGCAATAGTCAACCAGACGGCGGTGTATCATCAATTTAGCAAAGCCTAGAAAACTACCTTTATCTAATTGATAACTATGTACGGCCTGCGTAAATGCAAGTAAGGCGATGGACCATTCATCATCGCTTTTTGTTATGTAACGATGAGTTGCAGCTGAGGCATATTTTATGATAGAATATTCATTCTGCTGAATGAGTTTGTTTAAGATCTGTTGATCTTCTTTGGCATTTACAGCCAAGCAATCTAGTTCTCTCAAATTGTTACACCTCCATTTTCTTGTGCCTAATCTTACGTTGTAGAGAGCCTTGAATACTATATTACTCCCAAGTTTTCACAAGTTAATTCTAACATGTTTCATAATTCGAGTAAATAACAATAAAATGTAAAGTTATTGTAAAGTTAATGTAAAGTATATAAAATATTGTTGCTATTGCGTAATATCTATGTTAAGATTCTTGCGTCCTTAATAATTATGTAGAATTATTGGAGAATTCAGGAGGAAATGATATGACAATAAATTTTGTGGATTTTCTACAACAACTAACAACAAACATACCTTTACTTATTACAGTGATTCTTACATTGGGTGTTGTTTTAGTAAATGGATGGACAGATGCACCAAACGCTATAGCGACTTGTGTCTCAACACGTTCAATGAATCCGAAAAAAGCAATTCTTATGGCAGCAGTGTTTAATTTCCTGGGTGTATTGGTTATGACATTTGTAAATGCAACGGTTGCTCAAACCATTTATAACATGGTGGATTTTGGTGAAGATCCAAAAGCGGCTTTAATAGCGCTTTGTGCAGCATTATTTGCCATAGTTGTATGGGCAACTGCAGCGTGGGCATTTGGTATCCCAACGAGTGAGAGCCATGCATTAATCGCAGGTATTTCCGGTGCAGCAATCGCGTTACAAGGAAATCTTTCTGGTATTAATGGTAGTGAATGGATTAAAGTTGTGTATGGATTGGCAATATCTACTGTAATGGGTTTTGGAAGTGGTTTTATAATTGCTCGTTTCTTGGGATTTTTCTGTAAAAGGATGGACAAGCGCAAAACAACACCATTTTTTCAAAAAGCTCAAATTGGTGGAGGAGCTGCGATGGCATTTATGCATGGAGCACAGGATGGACAGAAATTCATGGGTGTTTTTATGCTTGGTGCATTCCTAGCACAAGGTAAAAGTGACGTAACTAATTTTGTAATTCCTATTTGGCTTATGATACTCTGTTCTGCAGTGATGGCAATTGGTACTTCAATTGGTGGTTACCGCATCATTAAGACAGTAGGTATGGGAATGGTAAAGCTAGAAAATTATCAAGGCTTTGCAGCAGATGCTTCAGCGGCAATCAGCTTACTAGTTTCCTCTACACTCGGAGTTCCTGTTAGTACAACACATACGAAAACAACAGCAATCATGGGTGTTGGTGCTTCAAAAAGACTATCATGTGTTAATTGGAGTATAGTAAAAGAAATGGTATATGCATGGGTTTTAACTTTCCCTGGCTGTGGTCTTTTAGGGTATTTGATGGCATTATTATTTATGAAGATTTTTTAGAATAGAAAGGGGATAAAAGCAATGAAAAATAGAAATAGTTATAGTTATTTTGAAGCGTTTGTAAATTTATCAAAATTCTCACTCAGTTCAGCAGAGCTTTTGAATAAGACCTTAAGTAATTTTGATGTGAATGGTTTATCCGAAAAAGTAAAAGAAATGCATCATATCGAGCATTCGGCAGATATTGCGAAGCATGAAATGCTGAATCGGTTAGTGAAAGAGTTCCTCCCTCCGATTGAAAGAGAAGACATTACTAGCCTTTCTCAAAAAATTGATGATGTTACAGATGCGGTAGAAGATGTTTTGATTTATATTGATATATTCAATGTACAAACCATTCGACCTGAAATATTTAAATTCACAGAACTCATTATGGATTGTTGTAGATCAATGGATGTAGCATTGGTAGAATTTCAGAATTTTAAGAATTCAAAGACATTGCATACTAAAATTATAGAAATTAACCGTTGGGAAGAAGATGGAGATGCTCTCTATGTTGATGCAGTAAGAAAGCTCTATAAAACCTCCAAAGATCCGATTGAATTAATGGTATGGACAGAAATATTCCATCGCTTGGAAAAATGTTGTGATTCTTGCGAGGATGTAGCGAATGATATCGAAAATATTGTAATGAAGAATTCCTAATAACAAGAATAGAAGTAATTTCATAAATAGAGATAGAATAATCCCTCCGGGTAGCCCAAATATGGCTTGCTGGAGGGATTATTTTAATATAGAAATAAAAGAATAATGATATTCTGCACGATTATTCTAATTTTGAATAAACTGAATTGAAGATATAGGATGCGTAGCAACCTAGGATAGTGATTTCAAGGAGGGTTATATGTATTATACTAGTTACAGTAATCGTTTTGTAACGAATGCAGGAATACCTTATGAAGATATCAATTGGTATGATATTGAAGGTCAACCGTTTGGTACAGCATCTCACTTTAACGTGATCGCTTTTGAAAACGCAAACAACATAGTGGATGTAAACGGCGCTATGGCGGTAGGAGGAAATTATACAAGTCCGCGTGGATTAAGTGTTGCATTTGGTAATGAATCGAAGCTGATTGGTACGGGTTATTCGCCTGATTCGGTGAGATTCTTGGTCGGAGGAAATGTAGCAATGCAGGGTCCACTCGTTGTTATTGGTCATGTGGTAGTGGGAGGAGCATATCGCGCGGCAAAAGGTAGTACGTTTATGATAGGAAAAGATAACACTACAACACAAGAGATGTTATTAAATGATCTATACCAAGCAAATGGAGGAAGCCAGTACTGGAAAGTGAGTGATAAGGGAGATCATTATCTTGTTTCAAACTATGATGTACCACGCTATATTCCTGCAACTAGAATTAATGCAGATGTGGCAGAGTTCTTCCATGAGGCAAGAGAGAGTATTGTTAACTACAAGGATTGTATTGACAAACTGCCAATAAATGGTACAGTAATCGAAGATTTTCATGAATATATTCTTCGGGGTAACGATCCGGTGCAAAATGTTTTCCTCATTGATGTAAGGGATAGTGGAAGGTTAAGCAAAGGAATTCGTACTGAAATACCGGCAGGAAGTTTAAGCATTATCAAAATAAGAACAGGTAATGATGCACACTTACAATATGGTTTATTGGGAGATGAAGCGAGTGTTAATCGAACACTCTATGTTTTCGAGGATGCAAATCATCTTTGGATGGAGGTTCCTGCAGCAATATGGGGCAGTGTTTTGGCACCACAGGCAACACTTCACGCCAATGCTACCGGTGGTATGATTAGCGGTAATATTGCAGTGCGTTCATTTGATCTAAGTGCTACAAGTGGATTTGAATTTCATCTATATCCGTTTGCGGGTGGTGTAAACTGCACAGCGATATCACCGATGCCTCCAGAAGAATCACCGGAGATTTTCCCGGTTCAGGAATGTCCACCATGTCCGGAGCAGGCACCATGTCCAGTATCACCACCATGTCCAGTACCAACACCATGTCCAGTACCAACACCATGTCCAATAGCACCACCATGTCCAGTAGCACCGCCATGTCCAGTAGCACCGCCATGTCCAGTACCACCACCATGTCCAGTACCATTGCCATGTCCAGCAACATTACCATGCCCGGTATGTCGGACTTGTCCAGAACAGGTGCCATGCCCAGACTGTGTAACTTGTCCTGAGATATTACCTTACCCGGAATGTCCGCCATGTCCAAGTTATCTTGAACCGGATTATCCTATGTGCTTACCGTATCCAGAGTGTGAACCATGTCCTGAATGTTTACCATGTCCGGAATGTGAACCATGTCCAGAATGTCTTGTAACACCAGGTGTTATCTTTGGATGTGTATCAGGGTGTTGCTGCTGCAAACAACATGAGTGGGAAGTGAAACTATATCAGATTTATAATGGAGAGAAAGTCTTGTTGTATTGCGAAAAGATTGATTGCTTTGGATATTTTGAGTTTGAGGTACCTTTTGATAATTGTTACGTGTTGAAAATTTGTTCCTTTACTTCTTATAAAACATTTGGAATTTGCAAACCTAAGATTATTTTAAAAAATGTTGGGGTATCAGATTTGATTATAGAGTAGTAATAATTAGGAAGCTTTTGGTTATAGTTATTGCGCTAACAAATAAAAAACAGTATAATAAGAGATAATTGAAGATACGATAATTAGAAGGGAGTACCAACATGGCAAAAGTATATATCTTTTTCGCTGATGGATTTGAAGAAATTGAAGGATTAACTGTAGTTGACCTTTTAAGAAGGGCAGAAATAGAGATAACCATGGTATCTATTACAGGGAACAGGAATGTTTTGGGTGCCCATCGTATTGCCCTAATCGCGGATGCATTGTTTGAAGAGATGAATTATGAAGATGCTGCTATGTTGGTATTGCCAGGAGGAATGCCAGGGACAAACTATTTAATGCAGCATGAGGGCTTAGATGTTTTATTAAAAGAATTACACGCAAAGGGGAAACCCATTGCAGCAATATGTGCAGCTTCAAGTGTACTAGGAATGAAGGGCATATTGAATGGTAAAAATGCTACTTGCTATCCAGGGTTTGAAGAAAAACTATTGGGTGCAAATGTATTGAAAACCTCAGTCGTAGTGGATGGTAATGTGATTACCTCGAGAGGAATGGGAACTGCAATCGATTTTTCACTATCAATTATTCATTATCTTATTGGAGGAAATGCAGCTAGCAAAATAGCGGAGGCGATACTTTATGAGAAAAATTTTATGTAATATAAAGAAGGGAGATACCATGAGGAATATACATTTGAATCATTATAAATTCAACATACAAAAAGGCTTACTTTTATTTACAGTGATACTTTGTTTCATTGCCTACGGATTTATCCAAAAGGATTTTACTAGCAGTGCAGCGGAGGGGCAAGTTGGTGTTCAAATCAATTACCTTGAAGAGGTTGCAAACATTACGCCAGGAAGTGGTTTGAGTACGAAATACTATATGAGTACTGATGGCAAAAAAACATGGGAGTATATTGATACCTATGGAATAGTTGATATTTCTGCTTTATTAAAAGCAAAGGAAACAACGATTTACTTCAAAGGAAATAAGGATATAACGCCTTTATCTGTTACTTTACTTCCTGAGGATAAAAGCTTTCAAGCTTCCTATAAGATTATTGGAGGAGAGGGAAAAATTTCTTTTAGCGGTGCCACTCTACCAGTAGAGTATCGGAAGGGAGCGAATGGCCAATGGAAGGCAGCAACTGATTTAATGCCAACAGCTCTATATGAGATGAAAGGAGCAACCTTATATTTTCGGACAACTGCAACAGCAATGAAGCGTGCAGGAAGTATGGTAACTATAAAAATCGCAAAACGAGCAACAGCTCCTTCTGTGAAACTTGATGGAAGTAAACTTTACATTACAGGCTTCTTAAGTGGTGTTACACAGTATCGAGTTGGCGATAGTAGTGCTTGGATTATGTTTATTACTACGGATCCTAAGATAAAGTCAATGGATCTAAAAAGTCTACTTGGAGCTAGTTTGCCGATTAATACGCCAATTCCAGCCGGTGTGATTGAAGTTAGAACAATTGCAACGGAAAAAAAGGTAGCATCAGCAGTAAAAGTTATCGAGGTTCCGCTACAGCAAAGTGTGCCTGACACGATCCAATTGAATGGTACTACGATTACCATTACGGATACCGATACAAGTAAAAAATATGAATATGCGAAAATCGATAAAACGACTATCTTTGATATGAAGACTGCAAAATGGACTGCAATCCCAACTTCTAAGGTAGTTGTAGTGAAAAAAACTTTTGTAGGTGACAAAATATTGGTTCGTTTAAAGAGTGCAACAGATGCAACCTCAAAAATGGTGATACCTGCTTCTACCTTTAAAGAATTCATAGTTGCTACCATTTCCTTGGGTTAAGATACTTAGGTGGATTTTTTCTTTGTCATCTGATAACGAGTAATCTGTTTTCTTAACATGAGAAGACATATTAGGTTAGGAAATGCCATGAAGGCATTCATAAGATCTGTCAACTCCCAGACGAGGTCGAGAGACATAATAGAACCAACGAATATCATAACGATATAACATATGCGGTAGGTGCTTATTCCGGTTTTTCCGAATAGGTAATCTACCGCTTTTTCTCCAAAATAGGACCATCCAATCAAGGTTGCAATTGCAAATGCGATCAGGGAAAGTCCTAACATTGTACTGCCAATATAAGGAATGGAATTGAAAGCGGCAGTTGTTAACTCGGTGAAGGAGTAATTCTTTACCGAGGATGGATTCTTTAATAGATTTGTTACTATGACAAGGCCTGTGATAGCACACATCACAACAGTATCCCAGAAGGTTGCACTCATGGAAATTAGCGCCTGCCTAGAGGGATGAGAAGTTTTTGCGCCTGCAGCTGCAATGCCAGCAGAACCTAGGCCGGCTTCATTCGTAAACAGTCCTCTTGCAATCCCATAACGGGCAGCAGTTTTGATCGAACTGCCGATAAAGCCGCCTGCAACGGCAGCAGGAAGGGAACTGGAAACAAAAGCGGAGTGAAGAATGAGACCTATTGCAGGAAAGAGATAGGGAAGATTTATGATTAGAACTATAAAACAGCCAAACAGATAGAAACAACCCATGGCAGGTACCAATTTCGAGCAGATTTTTCCTATAGATTTGATACCGCCAACAATTACAAGTCCAACAATTGCGGCGGTGATGATACCAACACCATATTCGGGGAGCCCCCATAAGGTCTTTGTTGTTTCTGTAACAGCACGCGATTGGGTGGAACAGCCAACGCCGTAAGAGGCAATTAAGGTAAAGATACAGAAAAGGACTGCGAGCCATTTTTTATGCAATCCATATTCCAAGGCATACATTGGGCCACCAAGATAAGTACCGTCTTCTGTTTTTCTGCGATATAGAACACCAAGAAAGCACTCAGCATAAGAGGTTGCCATACCAAGAACACCGGTGATCCAGCACCAAAAGATTGCTCCAGGACCACCAAGAGCGACGGCGGTTGAGATACCCACAATATTTCCGGTTCCAATTGTTGCGGCTAGGGTAGCGGTAAGAGAAGCAAAACCACTTAAATCTCCTTCAGAAGTTTGTTCTGGGGTTATGGACAACTTGACTGCTTTTCCTATATGCTTTTGCACACAGCCTAGGCGTACCGTAAAATATAAATGAGTACCCAAAAGTAGCATAGGCATTGGAATTCCCCAAAGAAAGTTATTGATTGATTTTAGGGTAGTGATGAAAGACATAGCTTCCCCCAAGAACAGTTTTTATAAGTATATGTGAAAAGAACATTTTATTGATAAAAAATGATGGTTATTAGATTCTATTTTTTATTGCGAGTACTTCAAGTTAAAAATGATTATACTATAGACACTACTTATCCTGTAATTTAAAGAGGAAGGGTTTTAAAAAGACTTAAATCGATAATAAACGTTATAATTAGTTCTTTTTTTACACGAATAATGTTGATATATGTTTAATTATGTAATATACTTACAACAGAGGGGATTTTAAACAATGGAAGGAGATATAATAATGTACATAGTAAACAGCAACAGTAATGAGTGTGATTTGGAACGAAAGGATAATTATCCTCCAGAGATAGTGTAAAGTTTGATATGAAAAACTAGATTTAAAAAAACAATCCTTCATGACCTTGAAAAGAAAATAAAATGATCAAAGATTTAGGCAGCGGCAGGCAACGCCAACCTTGAGTGCATCAAAAAG
>Ga0209511_1000429_pt1 | contig 43428 bp, 43 predicted proteins | sample SSSSmetaG_FD_184141 | JGI IMG/M metagenome (GOLD analysis project Ga0209511, IMG submission 184141) | Glacier valley bacterial and archeal communities from Borup Fiord, Nunavut, Canada, to study Microbial Dark Matter (Phase II) - ​SSSS... | ecosystem: Environmental > Aquatic > Freshwater > Ice >... | reverse complement strand
TCTCCTGAGCCTGAGCCTGAGCCTGAGCCTGAGCCTGAGCCTGAGCCTGAGCCTGAGCCTGAGCCTGAGCCTGAGCCTGAGCCTGAGCCTGAGCGCGCTCCGCGGCGTCACCGGGTGCTTGCAGCGCTGGGCATCGTCGCAGCGCTGCTCCTCGCTACGTACGTGGGTGCCGAGGCGTGGGCCACCCGTACTGTCGCGAGCGGCGTCACGGTGTTGGGTGAAGACCTTGGCGACCTGTCGCGCGCCGACGCAGGCGTGGCCTTGTCGCGACTTGCCGACACCGTCAATTCCACACCGATCGACATGGGTGTCGAGGGCTATTCCGTCCCGATGACGCCCGCAGGGGCGGGCCTCGCCATGGACGCGGTGGCGACTCTCGATCGACTTACGGGTTTCACCCTTAACCCACAGCGACTGCTCGATCACGTGCGTGGCGGGGATGCGGTCGAGCCCGCGGTGCAGGTCGACTCGGGCACCCTAGGCACCGCGGTTGGCCGGGTCGCGACCATTCTCGACCGCGACGCGGAGTCGGCCGCGATTGCCCTCGACGGTGCAGAGGTGACGGTCGATGGTGGTCAGCCGGGAATCGTCGTCGACGAGGACGCGACCATCGAGATGGTTCTTGATCAGTGGCCGCAGGAGACGCACCTGACGCCAGTCGCGCAGGTCACCCAACCCGCGACGACCCGGATAGCGGCGGTCGCTTTCCAGGAAGACGCGAACAGCCGCCTCTTGGCCGAGGACATCTCGCTCACCGGCCCAAATGGCGATGTCGTGATCACTCCGGAAGAGTGGGCCAAGTTCGCGAGCGTGGACACCTCCGGTGGGATTCCGGAGCTCGTCGTCGACGGCGAGGGGCTCTCTGCGGCGCTCGTCGAGGACAATCCGGCGCTCAACAACGAGGCGCGTGGTTCGAGTGCGGGCTTCGACGCGAGTCACAATATTCAGATTGACGAGGGACAGCCTGGCCGCGAGATTGACACGAGCCTGCTGGGCGAACGCGTCCTCACGGCGGCGGCTGTAGCAACACACACCGCCGAGCTTCCGTACACGATCACCGCGGTGGTGCCTCCGGCCGAGAATCTCAACATCGAGGACTTCACCACGAAGATCTCAGCCTTCGATACGCCTCTCACGTACGAGACGATTCGCACCAAGAACCTGCAACATGCGGCGGACAAAATTGCGGGCGTCATCCTCACTCCCGGCGCGACGTTCGACCTGACCGAGGTGTTGAGCCCCATCACGATCGAGGACGGGTACTTCTCGGCGGGCGTGATTAACAACGGCATCCACACCACGGGAGTGGGCGGCGGACTGAGTCAGATGGCGACCACGAGTTACAACGCCGCCTACTTTGCCGGCTTCGAGTTGCTCGATCACCGTCAGCACAGCGTGTGGTTCACGCGCTACCCGGCGGGCCGCGAGTCGACGATCTATAGCGGTCAGATCAACATGGTGTTCAAGAACGACACTCCCTACGCGGCGATCATGAATTCGTACATCGAGGACAACCGGCTTCACGTCGATATCTGGTCCACGCCGTATTACCGCGTCGAGACCGAGGCGACTCCTCACCTCAATGTGACGGCGCCGGGGACCACGGTGATTTCGAGCGCCGAGTGCGTGCCGTCAAGGGCCGGCCAGTCGGGCTTCACCATCACCAACTATCGGCGTGTGTATCTGGATGATGAGCTCGTCAAGGACGAGGCCGACACGTGGACCTACAAGCCCGATAACGCGATCGAATGCGAATAGCCGATGCGGCAAAGTGCATCGCGGCCGCGTTAGGATGAAGTCCCTCTCCAAGCCCAAGAAAAGGGAGCTCTCGTGACGTACGTCATCGCCTTGCCGTGTGTGGACCTCAAAGACAAGGCCTGCATCGACGAGTGTCCGGTTGACTGCATTTATGAGGGTGAGCGCATGCTTTACATTCACCCCGACGAGTGTGTCGACTGTGGTGCTTGTGAGCCCGTGTGCCCCGTCGAGGCGATCTACTACGAGGACGACGTCCCCGACAAGTGGTCCAATTACTACGCGGCGAATGTCGAGTTCTTCTCGGAGATCGGCTCGCCTGGCGGTGCGGCCAAGATGGGGCTGATCGCTCACGATCACGACCTCATCAAGTCGTTGCCCCTGCAGAACGTCGAGTAGCAGGCACCGGTGGGCCTGAACGCGTCGGCCCTGCCCGACTTTCCGTGGGACTCCCTCACTCCGTTCATGGAGCGCGCCGTTGCGCACCCTGACGGGGTACTGAATCTTTCCGTGGGCACGCCCGTGGACCCCACGCCGGCGGTGGTTCGCGACGCCCTCGTGGCAGCAGCGGATTCCCCCGGCTACCCCGCGACTCACGGCACTGCAGCACTGCGTGAGGCCGTCGTTGCGTGGTTTGAGCGGCGCCGAGGAGTTCCAGGCGTCGACGAGGCCTCGGTGCTGCCGACGATCGGGTCCAAGGAGCTCGTGGGGCTGTTGCCCTCCCTCTTCGGCCTTGGCGTTGGCGATGTGGTGGTCCACCCGGCGGTTGCGTATCCGACGTACGACGTGGGGGCGCGACTAGCTGGCGCGACCCCTCTCCCCGCCGACGACGTGGCCGCGTGGGCAGGCAATCCCGCGGTCAAACTCGTCTGGGTGAACTCGCCCTCGAACCCCACGGGCGCCGTCACGAGCGTCGAGGAGCTGCGGGCGATCGTCGAGGCCGCGCGCGCGATCGGCGCGATCGTGGCCTCGGATGAGTGCTACGCGGAGCTCGCATGGCAGTCGCCATGGACGGAAGACGGGGTGCCGTCGATCCTTGACCCGCGCGTGTGCGGCGACTCTCACGAGGGTCTCCTCGCGGTGTATTCGCTTTCGAAGCAATCCAACCTTGCTGGATACCGTGCCGCCTTTGTGGCGGGGGACCCCGGTGTGGTGGCGAGCCTCCTTGAGGCCCGCAAACACATCGGAATGATCGTGCCAGGCCCGGTGCAGGCCGCGATGGTGGCCGCATTGGGTGACGACGACCATGTGGCGGCCCAGCGGGAGGTCTACCGCGCGCGCAGGGAACTCTTGGCAGGAGCCTTGACCAGTGCTGGCTTCACGATTGACGATTCGGTGGCGGGGCTTTACCTGTGGGCGACTCGCGGCGAGGACGCCTGGGCGAGCGTGTCGTGGTTTGCCGACAGGGGCATCATCGTGGCTCCTGGCACGTTCTACGGGCCTCAGGGCGCGCTCCACGTGCGTGTGGCGCTGACCGCCATCGACGACCACATCTCCCAAGCGGCTCGGAGGCTCGTCAAAGGACCGTAAACTTGGCCCCAAGCGCCGGTGTGTGGCAGAGTCGCTAGCGGTGCTTTAAGAGGAGGACGAATGTCTCAGGTCAAGGATGCCCGGCTCACGGTTGACGGGAAAGTAAGCGAACTTCAGATTGAGCGGGCCACCATCGGTAACGATGGTGTGGGAGTGTCGAACCTCCTCAAGGACACGGGTCTCGTGACCGTCGACCCCGGCTTTATGAATACGGCGTCATGCTCCTCCGCGATCACCTATATCGACGGAGACCAGGGCGTGCTGCGCTACCGCGGCTACCCGATCGAGCAGCTTGCCGAGCACTCTACTTTTCTTGAGGTCGCCTACCTCCTGATCCATGGCGAACTGCCTAGCCCCGATCAGCTCGCGGGCTTCAACAACCGAGTGGCGCGTCATATGCACGTCCACGAGGGGATCAAGTCGTTCCTCAACGCCTTCCCCCGTGAGGCACACCCCATGGCGGTGCTGTCAGGCGCCGTGAGCGCGCTCAGCACGTTCTACCCGGAGTCGGTGGGCCGCGGCGAATACGAGATCGAACTCGCGACGGTCCAGCTGCTCGCCAAGACTGCAGTGGTCATCGCGTACCTGCAGCGGCGCGTCACGGGCGGCGAGCTGATCCAGCCCCGTCCAGGTGGCCTCTATGTTGACGAGTTCATGCGCATCGCGTTCTCCGGCCAGGACGGCGAGCTCGACATCGACCCCACCGTGCGTCGCGCGCTCGACCTCCTGCTGATTCTCCACGCCGACCACGAGCAGAACTGCTCCACCTCGACCGTGCGCATCGTCGGGTCCTCTCAGGCGAATATCTACGCGTCTGTTTCGGCGGGCATCGGAGCACTCTCCGGGCCGCTTCACGGCGGTGCCAATGAGGCCGCGCTCAAGATGTTCGATGAGATCAAGGCCTCGGGCGACACCATCGAACAGTTCGTTTCCAAGGTGAAGGACAAGGCGGAGGGCGCCAGGCTCATGGGCTTTGGGCACCGCGTCTACAAGTCCTACGACCCGCGTGGCACCGTGGTCAAGAAGGTCGCCGACATGGCGCTCGAGCAATTGGGCGGCAACAACGAGACGTTCGACATGGCCAAGCGCCTCGAGGAGATCGCGCTGAGTGACGACTACTTCATCGAGCGCAAGCTGTACCCGAACGTCGACTTCTACACCGGGCTCGTGTATTCCGCGATGAAGTTCCCCGTGCCGATGTTCACGCCGCTCTTCGCGCTTGGGCGCATGCCAGGCTGGATCGCTCACTACCGCGAGATGATGAACGACCCGCGCACCAAGATCGGCCGCCCGCGCCAGATCTACACGGGTTCGCTCGAGCGCGATTACACGTCGATAGACGAGCGCTAGCTCGTTTGTAGGCCCACGAGCACGCCGCGATAGTCGGCCCACTGCGGTGACGGGTCGTCGTGGGTCCACGTCCCGTCGCGGTGCCACTGCGACCCCTGGACCGCGGCCTCCGTGACGCCTGTGGTCGACGCCGTGGCGATGCTCCATGCCTGAAGGCGCGCGAGTGACTGATCGGACGCGTCGGGTGGCCTGATGCCAAGCTGGGTGGTGGAGCCCTCGTATCCGAGGACGTCGACCGCGTACCCGCCTTGGGGGAAGTCGAGCGCCACCCGTTCGCTCAGGGACTGCGCGGTGGTGACGGCGGCGGCAGACACGTCGCACGTGACGGCACCCGCAGTCCCGCCGAGGGCCTCCGCCCACGCGCGGCCCTCGGACTCGTGATCGGCGTAGGCGTTGGGGAACCCCGACCGCTGGACGGCCTGCGCGGCCTCCGTCACGGCGAGCTGGTTCCAGCCGTCGATCCTTGAGAGCGTGTCGTAGAACTTCCCAGCGGAGTAGCGGGGGTCCATGATCTCCTCGATGGTGCCCCAGCCCTGAGACGTCCGTTGCTGGAACAGTCCCACCGAGTCGCGATCGCCGTAGTCGAGGTTGAGGAGACCCGATTCCTGGATGGCCGTGGCCAACGCGACGGTGACGCCTTCGTCTCCGAAGCCGCGATTCCAGCCCACCGCCGCGATGGTTGCGGCATAGTCGGCGCGTTCGGCGCTCAGCGTGAACTCGGCGTCGACGGTCGTCACCGTGCACGTGTTGGAGGCGTCTGATGCGGCATAGGTCGCAAAGAGGCCCGGCCCCCACACCACGGCAACGGCGCCCACGCCCAAGAACGCCGCCGTCGCGATGACGGACCCGCTACGAGGCACGCGCTAGTTCGCGTGAAGTGCGGAGTTGAGCTCGATGCCCATTCCTTCGCGCTGGACGGCCTCGAGGGCGCCGGAGACGGAATTACGGCGGAATAGCAAGCCGTTCTTTCCCGAAAGCTCGCGGGCCTTGACCACGACGGGGCCGCCATCTGCGTCAGTTTGGCCCACAAGCAGCACCTTGGAGCCGGCGGTCAGGTACAGCCCCGACTCGACGATGCAATCGTCGCCAAGCGCGATGCCCAGCCCCGCATTGGCACCCAGGAGCGAGCGCTCACCGATCGTGATCACTTCCTTGCCGCCGCCCGACAGGGTGCCCATAATCGAGGCGCCCCCGCCGATGTCGGAGCCGTTGCCCACGGTCACGCCCTGCGAGATGCGGCCCTCGACCATCGACGTGCCCAGCGTTCCCGCGTTGAAGTTCACGAAGCCCTCATGCATCACCGTGGTACCAGGCGCGAGGTGAGCTCCCAGACGCACCCGATCCGCGTCGGCGATGCGCACGCCCGAGGGAAGCACGTAGTCGACCATGCGCGGGAACTTGTCGATCCCGTAGACGGTGAGTTGCTTGCCGAACGCCCTGAAGCGCCCGCGCGTGGTCTCGAAGCCCTCGCCCGAACACGGGCCGGCCGAGGTCCACACGACGTTCGGAAGGATCGCGAAGATTCCCTCGAGGTTGACTTCATGGGGCTTCACGAGCCTGTGGGACAGGAGGTGCAGGCGCAGGTAGGCGTCGGGCACCGTCTCGGGGGCGTCGTCGGTGTTGATGTCGACCAGCAGCAGTTCGATCGAGGTGTGGCGGAGCTCGTCGGAGCGCACCGCAGCCTCGAGTGCCCGCGGTGGCAGGGGGGTTTCTGGAGCCTGCCCGAGTGCGGGGGAGGGGTACCAGGTGTCGAGTGTGTTGCCGTTCGCGTCCAGTGTCGCGAGGCCGTATCCATGCGCCTTCATGCCCGTAAGACTACGGTGCTGTGCCGCTGAGGATGGCCCCATGGGCCTGCGAGGGCGCTCGGACGACGGCCGCCAGGGGCGGCGCGGCGCGACCATTTCGTCCGTCCCTCGCGCCCGTTGCCGCGCAGGCGCGTGCGGTGTGGGGAAAGATCCGCCTCCTGACACGCCGATAGGATCGAAGCATGCCCCTTCCCGTCGCGCCAGGCTCACCCGTCGAGGATCTCGCTAGGGCGTTGATCGACATCCCCTCGGTTTCCGGGGACGAGCAGGCGATTGCCGCGGAGGTCGAGGAGGTGCTGCGACGCTGTGACCACCTCGACGTGGTGCGCATTGGCGATTCGATCGTGGCCCGCACCACGCTCGGCAGGGGCGAACGCGTGATCATCGCGGGCCACCTCGACACGGTGCCGATCAAGGACAACGTGCCCTCGAAGATGTCCGATGACGGGACCGAGGTGATCGGGCGCGGATCGGTCGACATGAAGTCGGGCGTGGCCGTGCAACTCGCGCTTGCGGTCGAGCTCACCGCACCCACGCGCGACGTCACGTGGGTGTTCTACGACAACGAAGAGGTCGAGGCCTCTCGATCGGGGTTGGGTCGCATCGTGCGTGAGCGACCCGAATTGCTGGAAGGCGACTTCGCGATCCTGGGCGAGCCCACGTCGACCGTGATCGAGGGCGGATGCAACGGCACGCTCCGCCTCGAGGTGACGGTGCACGGCAAGGCCGCCCACAGCGCGAGGGCATGGAAGGGCGAGAACGCCATCCACGGGGCGACTCCGCTGCTGGCCGCACTCGCCGCATACGAGCATGAGGACATCGAGGTTGACGGACTCACGTTCCGTGAGGGCATCAACGCCGTGGGAATCCGCGGAGGCATCGCCGGCAACGTGATCCCCGACGCCTGCACCGTGACCATCAACTACCGCTTTAGCCCCGCGTGGAGCATCGACGAGGCAAAGGCCAGGGTTGAGACGCTCGTGACCGGGGCGTTCGCCGCGGCACCCGAGCCGCCGAACGGCCGGATCGTCACGTGGGAGTACACGGACGAGTCGGCCTCCGCGCGTCCGGGCCTCGACGCCCCGCTCGCGATGGCGTTTGCCGAGGCCGTCGCGGCCACGGGAGCCCCCGCGCCGCGCGCCAAGCTTGGCTGGACGGACGTGGCGCGCTTCGGAGAACTGGGGATCCCCGCAGTGAACTTTGGCCCGGGCGACCCCGAACGCGCGCATGCGTCGGGCGATGCCGAGCGGTGCCCGGTGTCCGACATCCATCGTTGCTACACAGCGCTGCGCGACTGGCTCATGGAGCCTGTGGCCTGATCCGTCTGCCACTGACTGTCTTAAGGAGAAAAACGTGAAGGATTATCACCGGGGTCCCGTGCTGTTGAGGGGCAAGAACGTTCCGAGCACCACCACGTCGGGGCGCCTGCTCGAGCAGCAGAACCATGCCGATTGGGTGCACGGTGACCCATGGCGTGTCCTGCGCATCCAGAGCGAGTTCGTCGAGGGATTTGGCGCACTCGCGGAGGTGGGGTCCGCGATTTCGGTGTTCGGCTCGGCACGCTCAAAGCCGGGTGCGGACGACTACGTCGCCGCCGAGCACATCGGCCGACGCCTGGTCGAGGAGGGCTTCGCCGTGATCACCGGTGGAGGCCCCGGGGTCATGGAGGCCGCCAATAAGGGTGCCGCCGAGGCAGGGGGACTCTCAGTGGGACTCGGGATCGAGCTGCCCCATGAGCAGGGCGTCAACGAGTACGTCAACCTCGGAATGAACTTCCGCTACTTCTTTGTACGCAAGACGATGTTCGTGAAGTACGCACAGGGCTTCATCGTCCTGCCCGGCGGCTTTGGCACCTTCGACGAGCTGTTCGAGTCGCTGACGCTCGTCCAGACCAAGACGATCACCCGTTTCCCCATCGTGCTGTTTGGGCACGCGTACTGGGACGGACTCGTGGCGTGGCTGCGGGACGTGGTCGCGGAGGACGGCAAAATCGCCGTGAGTGACCTCGATTTGATCATGGTCACGGACGATGTGGACGAGGCGGTCGCCCATGTGTTGGCCTCTGTTAACCACGAGCATCTGTCTCACTAGCCGGTCGTGGTCCGGCCGCGGTTGTCCACCTCTGTTAGGGAACATCGGCCAATCCCGATAGAATGAGACCGGCGTTCAGCAACGGCTGCCCCACATCAGCGCAAGGAGTACCCCAGCATGGCTGCAATGAAGCCCCGCACCGGTGACGGCCCCATGGAGGTCGTGAAGGAGGGACGCGGTTATGTCTTGAGACTTCCGCTCGAGGGCGGCGGCAGGCTTGTTGTCGAACTCAACGCCGATGAGGTCACGGCCCTTGGCAACACCCTCTTGGGAGCCATTCAGGCCGCCAAGCCGGTCATCACCCCCACGCTGCCCGAATAGGGGTTTAAGGCGCCCGAGTAGGGCTAGAGGTTCGCCAGCACCACGAGAAGTCCGTCCCCTACGGGAAGTAGGGATGAGGATTCGTGGTCTGACTGCCTGACCGAACGCAAGGCCTCACGAATCGCCGTGGTGTCTTGGTCTCGTTGCGCGGGATCGGCGACCCTGCCGCGCGCGAGCGCGTGGGTCATGATGATCATTCCTCCCGGGCGCACAAGCCTGCGGGCCTCGTCGAGGTACGCGGGGAACTCGGTGATCTTTCCGTCGATGAGGATCAGGTCGTAGCCGCCATCGGTGAGCCGGGGGAGTACGTCGAGTGCCCGTCCCGTGATGAGCCGTGCGCGTTCGGGGGCGAAGCCAGCCGAGGCAAAGGCAGCGCGTGCGGCCTTGTGATGCTCGGGCTCGACGTCGATCGTGGTCAGCACCCCGGCGTGGTTCATGCCGCGGAGCAGGTAGATCCCCGACACCCCGACGCCGGTGCCTACCTCGACCACGGTCTTGGGGTTCGCGGCGCGCGTGAGCACCATAAGTGCAGCCCCAGTCGCGGGCGAAAGCGGGCGGACTCCGAGCTCGTCGGCTGTATCGCGCGCGGCCAACAGCACGTCGTCCTCGCGCGCAAAATCGTCGGCAAACGCCGAGATAGCGGGATCGATAGACATGGCACCTCCTTGTCTGATCGTAATGGTCGCATAAGGACTCCCCTCCCACGGCTCGCTCGTGGGAACATAGAACCAAGACAGAGCGTTCTCGATGAGTGAAGGAGGCCAACGCATGAGCAGTACCCCCGCAGTGACGTCTGCGCCTGTTGACCCCATCCCGGCTACGGCCGATGACCTCACCTGGCAGTCGATCGTCGAACAGCACGCCTCACGGGTTTACCGTCTGGCGTACCACCTGACCGGTAATCAACATGATGCCGAGGACCTTACTCAGGACGTCTTCGTCCGGGTGTTCAATTCCCTGTCGCAGTACAAGCCCGGCACGTTCGAGGGCTGGCTGCACCGCATTACGACCAACCTGTTCCTGGACAAGATGCGCCGCAAGGCCCGCATCCGCTTCGACTTTATGGCGGACGACGACGGCGCGGTCGCGACCTCCGCGAGCTTCGACCGTGTCGAGCGTTCCGGTCAACCCGAGGATGCCTTTGAGATGGGCCACATGGGCGCCGACATCATCGAGGCGCTGGCCGATCTTCCCCCCGAGTACCGGGCGGCCGTCGTGCTGGCCGACATCGAGGGTCTGTCATATGAAGAGATCGCCGTCACGCTCGGCATCAAGTTAGGGACGGTTCGGTCGCGGCTGTCACGAGCACGGGCGAAGTTGCGCGAGTCACTCGCCCACCACGCACCGTCACGAGGCGGGCTGTGAGTTCGAAGCACCTCGGTGAGTCGATCCACGATCTGCTTGACGGCAGGCTTCGTGGCGATAAGGCCTACGCGGCGATGGCGCATCTGGGCGAGTGTGAGGATTGCGCGGCGCGCTTTCACGAGCTGAAGGCCGCGCGAGACGCGCTCTCAAGTTCGCAGGCCGGAATCGACATGCGCTTCACCCAGAAGCTTCTCGACAGGGAACACATCGCCGGGATTGCGGCTGGTGAGGTCGCGACGCCCTCGATCTCCGCACGCTCGGCGCGCCGACCTCCGCTCGTGATGGCGGCCTCGCTCGTCGTCATCGTGGTGGTTCTTGTGGGCGTCGCCTGGCAACTAGGTGCCCCCGATGAGGTCACGCTCGCGTTTGCGGCACCCCGCGAGGGGAGTGTGGCCCCGGTCGCCTATGCGGATACGCAGGCGATGCGCTCGGGCGATCTCCTGCGTTCATGGATACACCCAGACTTCTCGACATCGTCGCTCGTGCCCGTCGAGGCGAGCGTCGTGACGAGTCGAAGCGGGGACTTGATCTTGGTCGCATCGCTCCTGGCAGGGAAAGATGCGGTGACAGTGAAGCAAGCCCACGGGCACCTGTCGACAAGCGCAACCGCCTCTATGCCGTCCGCTGACGTCAAGCGGGCGGACGTATTCGTCGTGGAATCACACCCGTACTCCTCGTCCGTGGTCTGGCAGACCGGCGACGTCGTCGTTGCACTGTCGTGCGAGTGCTCCCTCACCACGCTGGAGTCAGTCGCGGAGGAGTTTCCGTCCGCCACAGACCCTGGTTTCGTAGACCGCGTTGCGGAAGGGTTTTCGGCCCTCGCCGACGCAGTTCAGCCCTAGGAGGTTCCATGTCTCAGTTGTTTGCATCCCCCGAAGAACCACAGGCCGAGAGCAGCCCGACCGCGCAGGCCGCGGTTGCTGTCGACGACGAGGCTTCACGTGTGGGCGTCGCTTCAGACGCCGTAGCCACGCAGGCCGACGCCACCCAAGCCGTGCCTGTCGCAGAGGTCTCTGCTCCTTCGCCCTACGCGCCGGCGCCGGCAATCCCTAGCTCTCGCACCCCAGACGCCATTTTCGGTTCGCCCCAGGCGGAACCGGATGGTTCCATTCACTACTCCGTTCCGCCGGTCCAGGGAACGCTGCCTCGTCCCCCTCGCGGTCGTAAGGGGGCCTTCGCTGGCATAGCGGCGCTCGCGCTGCTGCTGGGAACCGGAGGCGGAGTCGGGGGAGCCGCGGCCTACGAGGCCTGGGGTCCCGACCAAACGCCCACCGCGACCCTGCCCATTGCGGCGGGGACCGCGGTCAGCCAGACGCAGACCGGGAGCGTCGCAGAGGTTGCCGCGGCCGTCCTTCCGTCGGTGGTGCAGATCGAGGCCACGAACGGCGGGGCCGGTACCTCGACCGGCTCAGGCGTCATCATTCGCGCGGACGGCTACATCCTCACGAACAACCACGTGATCGAGTCGTCCGACGGGGCCGTGTCGGTCCTGTTTAGTGACGGACACGTCGAGGACGGCACCGTGGTCGGCACGTCGGTGGAGTACGACCTGGCGGTGGTCCAGGTCACGAGCACTGACCTGGTGCCGTTGGTGCTGGGAGACTCCGATGCGATGCTCGTGGGCGACCCCGTCATCGCGATCGGCTCGCCGCTTGGCCTCGACTCGACGGTCACCACGGGAATCGTGTCCGCCGTGGACCGCCCTGTCACCACGGGAGACTCCACTGAGGGATCCGCCTATATCGCGGCCATTCAGACCGATGCGGCCATCAATCCAGGCAACTCGGGCGGACCGCTGCTGAACTCGATCGGAGAGGTGATCGGCATCAACTCGGCTATCGCGGCTCTTCCTGGTGCCACCGAGGCCACGGGTGCGGGTTCGGTGGGACTCGGATTCGCGATCCCCTCCAACCAAGCGCGTCGCGTTGCGGAGGAGCTCATCGCGACAGGTGAGGCCGAGGTCCCGGTCATTGGAGCACTGCTTGACACGACGTACAACGGCCGTGGGGTCCGGGTCTCGGATGCGAGCCAACTGGACGAGGGCCTGGAAGCGGTGGTCACAGGATCGCCTGCCGACCTGGCGGGTATCAAGGAGGGCGACATCATCGTCGCGATCGACGGGTCTCCGGTTGCAGACGCCGATACCGCCGTGGTGCGGATCCGTTCTCACGCTCCTGGTGACGAACTGACCTTCACCGTCGAGCGTGACGGCGAGGACATCGATGTGACTCTGACACTCGCCTCGCGGAGCGCTGTGGCCTTCCAAGACACCACGACAAGCGAAGACGGGTCAGAATAGGACCCATGCTCGACATCAACGGCTCCGAATTCCTGGTCATCGCGCTGCTTGCGTTGATCCTGGTGGGGCCGGATCGGTTGCCGGAGTACGTGCGCGGCTTGCGCAGCGCAGTACTCCGGCTTCGCTCGCTCATGAAGGATGGCCAGGCCGCCCTCAAGGATGAGTTGGGCGCGGATGTCGACTGGAATCAGCTCGACCCGCGCAACTACGACCCCAGGCGCATCGTGCGTGAGGCGTTGTTTGACGACGAGGACTCGACCCCCGCCACAGGCACCGCCGCGGTCGCGGCACTAGCGACTGGATCGATCGGTACCGTCGCTACGGGCTCACGCAGACAGCGGCGCGACGCCGCAACGGAGGACCAAGAGACGCCCGTTCTTGGGGCGGACGGGGCAGAAATGCTGCCAGCGCTCTTCGATGACGAGGCGACGTAGGCCCAAGCGCGCATCGGGCGCCCAAAGGTTTGGAACAATGGGCCTATGACTACGCGTGTGTTTTCGGGAATGCAACCCACTTCTGACTCTCTTCAACTCGGCAATTACCTCGGTGCCTTGAAGCAGTGGGTGGCTCTTCAGGAGACCCACGACGCGATCTATTCGGTCGTCGACCTTCACGCGCTGACGGTTTCCCCCGACCGCGAAGTGCTCACCCGCCGCACGCGTGCGACCGCGGCCCAGTACCTTGCCGCGGGCGTGAACCCGGATCGCGCGACGCTGTTTGTGCAGTCACACGTGCCTCAGCACGCGGAACTCACCTGGGTGTTGTCGACGTTCATGGGCATGGGCGAGGCCTCGCGCATGACGCAGTTCAAGGACAAGTCCGCCAAGGTGGGGGAGGCCGCTACCAACGTCGGCCTGTTCACCTATCCGGTCCTCATGGCTGCGGACATCCTCCTGTATGACACGAACGTGGTTCCCGTGGGCGAGGACCAGCGCCAGCACCTCGAGATCTCGCGCGACCTCGCACAGCGGCTCAACAAGCGCCTGGGCGAGGGGACGGCCGTGGTCCCCGAGGCCCACATCGTCAAGGAGGTCGCCAAGATCTACGACCTCCAGGAGCCCACCTCCAAGATGTCGAAGTCCTCGTCGAGCCCCAACGGGCTCATCGAGATCCTCGACGACCCCAAGGCGATCGCCAAGCGCATCAAGTCCGCGGTCACCGACACCGACAACGTGATCGCGTTCGACCCCCAGGCCAAGCCGGGAATCTCCAACCTGCTCACGATCTACTCGGCGCTCACGGGGCGCCCCGTGGCGGACATCGTGGCGGACTACGAGGGCAAGATGTACGGCCACCTCAAGGTCGACCTTGCCGACATCGTGGTGGGTGCCCTCACGCCAGTGCGCGAGGCTTCCATGGAATGGATGGAGAGCCCCGACAAGCTCGACGACGTGCTCGCCGACGGCGCGGCCAAGGCCACCGTCATCGCTCAGGCGACGCTCGAGCGCGTCTACGACCGCCTCGGCCTGTTGCCGCTCAAGCGCCGGTAACGCGCGTGGAGACGACCGTATGACGGAGCCCCAGTCATCATGGGTGGCACGAGCCCGAGGCCAGGTTTCGAGGGGCCAACGGCTCAAGTCGCGTTTCGATCAGACCCATACGGGTCGCATGTTTGTTCGCTACGGCGAGCAGAACGGCAACGTGCTTGCCGGCGGTATCGCCTATTACTCGCTGGTGTCGATCGCGGCGGGCCTCGTGATCGGCGCGACCATCGCTTCTGCGCTCGCCCAGTACCTGCCGAGTGTACGGTCATCGCTGATTGAGATGCTCTCGACCGCGGTGCCTGGCGTGGTGGGAACGGGCAACGATGCGTTGGTGACCCAGGACACCACGCTCGCGACCACAGCGACGGGTCTTGTCGGGCTGTTCGCGCTACTGCTGGGTGCCAACCGCGCCGCGCGGTTCATCGGCGGTCTGCGCGCCGGCGTGGTGACCATGCTCGGACGCGATGCGGGTAACCCGTTCGAGGGCAAGCTGCGGGACTTTATCGCGCTGATCGGGGTCGTCGTGATCGTCCTCACCGGGCTCGTGGTGCAGGTACTCGCCTCGAGCGCCTCCGAATGGCTCGTGGAACAGATCTCAGACGCGACGCTGAACGCCTGGGTGTTGCGGGCCCCCGCCCTCGTGGTGGGCCTCGTGATCGACATGCTCTTTGTGGCGATGGCCATCATGGGGCTTGGTCACGCGCGCGCGCCGTGGAGACGCCTGTGGCCGGTGCTGCTGGTCACAGCCGTCGTCATCGGAGCACTGCGAGTGGGGAGTTCGGCCCTCGTCGGGTCCGCCGCAGACAACGCGGTGCTGGCCTCGGTTGCGGCGGTGCTGACGCTCCTGATCTTCGTGGACTTCACGACCAGGTCGATCCTGTTGGCCGCGGCCTGGATCGGCTCGCATCGCACGATCGAGGCTGACATCGTGGCCGAGCCCAAGCGACAGGTCGTGACGCGCGTGGGCACAGGGGCGCGCAAGAGTAAGGTCACCACGCGCCGCGCGACGCTGCGGCTACCGCTCTAGGCGGTGCTGGACAGCGCCTAGAGCTCGCCGCTGTTGAGCACTCGCTTGACCTCGGAGATGGCCTTGGTCACCTCGATGCCACGAGGGCAGGCCTCGGTGCAGTTGAACGTGGTGCGGCACTTCCACACGCCGGCCTTGTCGTTGAGGATCTCGAGGCGATCCCACTGGCCCTCGTCGCGGCTGTCAAAGATGAAGCGGTGTGCGCCGATGATGGCCTGCGGGCCAAAGTATTGGCCGTCGGTCCAGAACACGGGGCACGAGGTGGTGCACGCCGCGCACATGATGCACTTGGTGGTGTCGTCAAAGCGCGCGCGCTGTTCGGGGGTCTGCAGGCGTTCGCGTTCGGGCGTGGGGCCCGTGGTCATGAGGAACGGCAGGATCTCGCGGTAGGAGGCGAAGAACGGCTCCATGTCCACGATCAGGTCCTTCTCGACCGGCAGCCCGGCGATGGGCTCCACGAGGATGGGCTTGGCCGGGTTGAGGTCCTTGAGCAGCGTCTTACACGCGAGTCGGTTCCTCGCGTTGATACGCATCGCGTCGGATCCGCACACGCCGTGCCCGCATGAACGCCTGAAAGCGAGCGTTCCGTCCTGCTCCCACTTGATCTTGTGGAGGGCGTCGAGCACGCGGTCGGACGCAAATGCGTCGACCACGAACTCTTCCCAGTAGTCCTCGCCCGCGGCGTGGCTTTCGGTGCCCTCGGGGTTCATGCGGCGAATACGCAGGGTCACCTTCATCGAGGCGACCTCACCGACGGCGGTGGGGGCGTCGCCGGCATTTGTAGCGCCGGCGTCGCCGGCATTCGCAGCGCCGGCGTCGTCAACTGCAGTCATGTCAGTACTTCCGTTCCATCGGCAGGTACTTCGTCACGACGACGGGCTTGTAGTCCAAGCGGATGTCGTCTCCCGAGGCGTAGGCCATCGTATGGATCATGAAGTTTTCGTCGTCACGCGTGGGGAAATCCTCGCGGTAGTGACCGCCTCGGCTCTCCTTGCGCGCTGTGGCGCCGGCCACCGCGACAGCGGCGAGCTCGAGCAGGAAGCCAAGTTCGATGGCCTCGAGCAGGTCGGTGTTGTACTTCTGTCCACGGTCGTGGATCGTCACGTTGGGGTAGCGCTTCTTGAGCCCCTCGATGATCTCGGCGGCCTCGGCAAGGGACTCGGCGGTACGGAACACCTGGACGTTGCGGTCCATGGTCTCCTGGAGTGCCTTGCGCAGGACCGCGACGCTCTCGTTTCCTGGCGCCGACGCGGTGGCCCTGAGGCGCTCGACCACGTCCGCGACTCGCGCGCTCGCCTCGGCGGGAAGCTCGGGGGCGGTCTCGGTGGCATTGGCGTACTCGGCCGCGGCGATTCCTGCACGGCGTCCGAACACGTTGATGTCCAGGAGCGAGTTGGTGCCCAGGCGGTTGGCGCCGTGGACGGACACGCATGCGCATTCGCCCGCCGCGTAAAGACCCTTGACCACGTCGGTGTTATTGCGCAGCACCTCGCCCTGGACGTTGGTGGGGATGCCGCCCATCGAGTAGTGGGCCGTGGGGAACACGGGCACGGGCTCGGTATACGGCTCGACGCCAAGGTACGTGCGCGCGAACTCGGTGATGTCGGGCAGCTTGGCGTCAATGTGCGCGGGTTCAAGGTGAGTGAGGTCGAGCAGCACGTAATCCTTGTGCGGCCCGCAGCCGCGGCCCTCGCGCACCTCGTTGGCCATCGCCCTCGACACCATGTCGCGCGGGGCGAGGTCCTTGATGGTGGGCGCGTAGCGCTCCATAAAGCGCTCACCCGTGCTGTTGCGCAGGATCGCGCCCTCGCCGCGTGCGGCCTCGGACAGCAGGATTCCCAGTCCGGCGAGGCCGGTCGGGTGGAACTGGAAGAACTCCATGTCCTCAAGCGGCAGGCCGGCTCGCAGCGCGATGCCCATGCCGTCGCCCGTGAGCGTGTGCGCGTTCGAGGTGGTCTTAAAGATCTTGCCTGCGCCACCTGTGGCGAAGACGACGGACTTGGCACGGAACACGTGGATCTCGCCCGTGGCCAGCTCGTATGCGACGACGCCTGCCGCAGCGACCTCGGTTCCAGGCTCGGCGGACTGGGGGTCCTCCGTGAGCAGCAGGTCGAGCACGTAGTACTCGTTGTAGAACTCCACCTTCTGCTTGACGCACTGTTGGTAGAGCGTCTGCAGGATCATGTGGCCGGTGCGGTCCGCTGCATAGCACGCACGGCGTACGGCGGCCTCGCCGTGGTTGCGCGTGTGCCCACCAAAGCGGCGCTGGTCGATGCGACCGTCCTCGGTGCGGTTGAAGGGCAGACCCATCTTTTCGAGGTCGAGCACAGCGTCGATGGCCTCGCGCGTCATGATCTCGGCGGCGTCCTGGTCAACCAGGTAGTCGCCACCCTTAATCGTGTCGAACGTGTGCCACTCGGCGTTGTCGTCCTCGACGTTCGAAAGCGCGGCGGCCATGCCGCCCTGAGCAGCGCCAGTGTGTGAGCGCGTCGGGTAGAGCTTGGTGAGCACGGCCGTGCGGGCGCGCTGAGAGCTTTCGAGTGCCGCGCGCATGCCTGCGCCGCCGGCGCCCACAATCACGACGTCGTATTCGTGTTCAGTTGTCATGCGTTTACCTCGGAACAGAAGCTGGGGAGCAGACTCGGGTCCGCGTCTTGGGGACAGGGGTCGAACGTGAAGATGACGAGAGTGCCGAGCACGATAATCACGGCGGTCGCGGTGCCAAGCAGCGCATGCAGGATCGCGCGGGAGCGCTTGGAGCGGGCGTAGTCGTTAATGAGGTAGCTCATGCCGTTCATGCCGTGAAGCATGGCCAGCACCAGCATCGTGAAGTCCCACCATCGCCATAGCGGAGCCGCCCACTTGCCCGCGACAAAGCCGAAGTCAATTTGGCTGACGCCATCGCCAAGGATCAGGTTGTAGAACAGGTGCGTGAAGATCAGGACGACCAATACGACGCCGGACACGCGTTGGAAGATCCACCACCAGCGCAGCGCAGGAGTGAGGCGCTTGCGGGTGCGCGGCAGGGGGGAGGGAAGCTCGGGGGCAGTCATCACTCGCCTCCAAAGACGTTCATCAGGTGCCGGGGGAGGAAGCCCGCCATGATCAGCACGAACAGGCCCCACACGATCCACACCAGGAGTTTCTGGTGGCGCAGCGCCCACGTCGATTGGTCCACCGCAATGATGCGGAGCCCGTTGAAGGCGTGCAGCACGAGGGCGGCGACAAGGCCGGCCTCGACCAACCCATAGATAGGAGTCTTATACGAGCTGATCACGGAGTTGTAGGCCTCGGGGGAGACGCGCACGAGCGCGGTGTCGAGCACGTGCACCAAGAGGAAGAAGAAGATGGCGACGCCGGTGGCACGATGGACAATCCACATCCACATGCCTTCATGACCGCGATATAGCGTCGACGTTGACGGCACGGCATGCTCCTTCGGTGGGGGACTCGAGTTGGGCGCCTCCTATCTTAGACTTGCTCGATGACGTCAACGCCGACACACACCCGGTCCATCCCAGGCTTCGCCGTCGTCGTTCCCGCCGGCGGGGTCGGGTCGCGGTTATGGCCTCTTTCCCTCCCTGACCGGCCAAAGTTCCTGCTCGACCTGTTGGGTGAGGGACGCACGCTGCTGCAGGCGACGCTCGATCGCCTGGAACCCCTCGCCGAGCGGTCGCTCGTGGTGACGGGAGTCCGCTACGTCGACGCGGTGGCGGCACAGCTCCCCGCGCTTTCCCCGGCCGACATCCTCGCCGAGCCGAGCCCACGGGACTCGATGGCGGCGATCGCGCTTGCCGCGGCCGTGCTCGAGCACCGTCATGGGCCGCTTGTCATGGGTTCGTTTGCCGCTGACCATGTGATCCGCAAGCCCGCGGCGTTTGAGGCCGCAGTGCGCGATGCCGTCGAGGTGGCCCGCACCGGCAAGGTCGTCACCCTGGGCATTACTCCGACGGGCCCCTCTGAGGCCTACGGGTATATCGAGTCGGGGGCCGCCATGGCGGGGGCCGACGGGGGCGGTGACGCACGTGAGGTGGTCGCGTTCATCGAGAAGCCCGATGCTGACACCGCGGCCAGATTTCTGGAGACGGGTCGCTACTTTTGGAATGCGGGCATGTTCGTGGTGCGCACCGACGTGCTTCTGGGGCACCTTGACCGCCTCCAGCCCACCATGGCGAGCGGCGCGCGCACGATCGCGGCCGCATGGGATGGCCCAGAGCGGGACGAGGTGCTCGCGAGACTGTGGCCTACGCTCACGCGCATCGCTATCGACCACGCCATCGCAGAGCCGGTGGCGGCCGAGGGCGGCGTCGCCGTGGTGCCCGCGGATCTGGACTGGAGCGACGTGGGTGACTTCGACTCCCTCGCGAGTCTGATCCCCCCACGCGCAGACGGCGTCATCGTGGTTGACCGCGAGCATGCGACTGCCGTGCACAATGCCCCTGGTGCCATCGTGATCGGGGGAGGCAAGCCCGTAGTCATCATCGGCATCGCCGACGCCGTCGTCGTGGACTCGGGGGAGGCCTTGTTGGTGACCACCCGCGCGGCCGCGCAGGACGTAAAACACGCGGCGGAGGCTCTCGCAAGCACCGTTCAGCCCAAATGACCGTGACCAATTCGTGTCCAAATGGCAACCTGACCAGGTAGATGTGGCCCAGAGCCCCCGCGTACCATTATTGGGACGCACAGGCCTGGCGTGGAACAGGCTGCAGAATTGAGGAAACATCTCATGAAGAACACCTTGCGCATTGGCGCCATCAGCGCCGTGTCGGCGCTCGCGCTTGCCGCGTGCTCCAGCGCCCCGGCAGACGAGACGACGACGACCTCGTCGGCGAACGAGACCACCCCGGCACAGTCCATCGACTACAAGGCCTGCATGGTCTCCGACGCCGGAGGCTTTGACGACGGCTCGTTCAACCAGTCTGGATTCGAGGGCCTGCAGCAGGCTGCTGCCGACCTCGGCATCGACGTGGCTACCGCCGAGTCGACGACTGACTCGGACTTTGCCCCGAACATCGAGGCAATGATTGCTGCTGACTGCGACCTCATCGTCACGGTCGGATTCGCACTTTCCGCCGCTACGGTCGAGGCCGGACTGGCCAACCCCGACGTTGACTTCGCGATCGTCGACGACTGGGCCGACAACGACTTCGACGGCACCACTGACGCGCCGAACGTCAAGCCCCTGACCTTCGAGACGGACGAGGCCGCGTACCTTGCGGGTTATGCCTCCGCCGCAGCGACGGCCACCGGCAGCATCGCCACCTTCGGTGGCGTCGCCTACCCGTCGGTCACCATCTTCATGGATGGCTTCCTGGCCGGTGCGAACGCATACAACACTGACAACGGCACCACGGTCTCGGTTCTTGGCTGGGATGGCACCGATGGCGCCTTCACCGGTGACTTCGACGACCTGTCGAAGGGCCAGACCACGGCTCAGGGCTTCATGGACCAGGGTGCGGACATCATCCTCCCCGTCGCGGGCCCCGTGGGTGGCGGCGCTGCCGCTGCAGCTCAGAAGGCCGGCAACACCTGGATCGTCGGCGTTGACGCTGACTGGACCGTCACGTACCCCGAGTACTCGGACATCATCTTCACCTCGATCATGAAGAACATCGGCAACGCCGTGTACGACACGATCGTTGAGGGTTCTTCCGAAGCCGGTCTGACCTACACGCCTTACGTTGGCACGCTTGAGAACGGCGGAGTTGGCCTTGCGCCCTTCGCCGATGGCACGGTCTCGGCCGAGCTTCAGACCAAGCTCGACGAGCTGAGCGCTGGCATCATGGCGGGCACCATCACGCCCAACACGCAGGGCTAATATTTAGTTCGTCAAGCGATTGATTGCACTTGGGGCGTGCCGCGGTTACCGCGCGGCACGCCCCTGGTGCTTCACTGTGTGAATCGACGGCAATGATGCCGCCGGTAGGCAATGAAAGAAGGGTCTCGACGTGAAACTCGAGTTGCGAGGAATCACCAAGAAATTCGGTGACTTCGTAGCGAACGACAAAATCGACCTCACGGTCGAGCCAGGCACTGTGCACGCCCTCTTGGGCGAAAACGGGGCCGGCAAGTCGACGCTCATGAACGTACTGTTTGGGCTTTATGACGCCGATGGCGGTGAGATCCTGGTCGACGACAAAGTCGTGAACTTTGTTGGCCCAGGGGACGCCATGCGAGCGGGCATCGGCATGGTGCACCAACACTTCATGTTGGTTCACCCCTTCACCGTGGCGGAGAACGTCATGCTCGGACACGAGCAGTTGGCGCCCAACCGACTCCTCGACATCGAGGCGGCCCGCCGTCGGGTGATCGAGATTTCCGACCGTTTTGGGTTCGACGTGGATCCCGATGCTGTGGTCGAGGACCTCTCAGTGGGCGCGCAACAGCGCGTCGAGATCATCAAGGCCCTGTCGCGCGATGCGAATGTGCTGATCCTCGACGAGCCGACCGCGGTGCTCACGCCGCAAGAGACCGACGAACTTCTCGGGATCATCGGCCAGCTGCGCGACACTGGCACGTCGGTGGTGCTCATCACCCACAAGCTTCGTGAGGTGCAGGCCGTGGCCGACGCGATCACGGTGATCCGCTTGGGCAAGGTCGTGGGTACGGCCCTTCCCACAGCAAGCCAGTCCGAACTGGCCACTCTCATGGTGGGCCGCGACGTGTCGATGTCGGTCGAGAAGCCTGCGGCCAAGCCCGGGGATGTCATGCTGAAGGTGACAGGCCTGAGCGCGGTGGACGAGGTCGGCGTGACCACCTTGGACGACGTGTCGTTCGAGTTGCGTACCGGCGAGATCCTCGCGATCGCGGGCGTTCAGGGCAACGGCCAGACCGAACTGGCCGAGGCGATTCTGGGTGCTGTGAAGACTTCGTCAGGGTCTGTCACCCTCGACGGCGAGGAACTGATCGGGCGCTCCATCAAGAGCGCATTGAGCGCGGGCATCGGCTTTGTGCCGGAAGACCGTACCGAAGACGGCATGGTCGCGACGTTCACCATCGAGAACAACCTGGTCCTCGACCTGATTGACCAGAAGCCCTTCTCTTCGCACGGCAATATCGACGTCGACGCCATCGTGTCCAACGCGAAGGAAAAGATCGCCGAATTCGACGTCCGCACCACGTCCTCGAAGGCCACAGCCGGATCGCTCTCCGGCGGAAACCAGCAGAAGGTCGTCCTGGCGCGTGAGCTCTCCAGGGAACTGAAGCTGCTGATCGCGTCGCAGCCCACCCGTGGGCTCGACGTCGGCTCGATCGAATTTGTGCACTCGCGCATCGTCGCCGAACGCGACAAGGGCGTGGCTGTTTTGATCGTGTCGTCCGAACTGGACGAGGTGACGGCCCTCGCCGACCGGATCGCCGTGATGTATCACGGAAAGATCGTGGGCATCGTGCCGCCAAACACTGACCGCAAGACGCTCGGCCTCATGATGGCCGGGGCGCATCAGGAGGAAGTCGCATGAGCGCCGCTGAGGCTAAGACGGAAACCCCCGAAGGCTCCGAACGGGCAGACGAGGCACGGTCGCTTCTTCGCTCCGTGGTCGAGTCCAACGGACTCGTGGTCTTCCTTGCCATCGTCGCCGCGCTCGTGGTGGGCGCCGTGCTCGTGGTGTCAGCAGACGAGGCAGTTCAGGACTCGGCCGGCTACTTCTTCTCGCGGCCGGGGGACTTCCTCTCCGCCGCATGGACGGCCGTAACTGATGCCTACGTGGCGATGTTCCAGGGCTCGATCTACAACCTGCAGGCGAGTTCGTTCTCCGGGGCGATTAAGCCGCTGACCAACTCGCTGACGTTCGCCGCACCGCTGATCTTTGCGGGTCTCGGATTGGGTGTGGGGTTCAGGGCCGGACTGTTCAACATCGGTGCACAGGGTCAGGTCATCCTTGGCGCGATCATGGCCGGGTTCATCGGATTCCAGTTCCACCTTCCGCTGGGCATCCACCTTGCTGTCGCCGTGATCGGCGCCATCCTTGGTGGTGCGCTATGGGGCTTCATCCCTGGTCTGCTTAAGGCGACCACGGGTGCCCACGAGGTCATCGTGACCATCATGCTCAACTATGTGGGCCTCTACCTCTTGTCATGGTTGCTGAGCCAAGCGTCCTTCCAGGTCCCCGGTTCGGGCAATCCCAAGTCGCCCGCAGTCGACACCACGGCCCAATGGCCCAAGCTTCTTGGCGACGACTACTCGTTGCACTGGGGCTTTATCGCTGCGTTGCTCGCGGCGTGGGGTGTGTGGTGGCTCATGGAGCGCTCGACCCTAGGGTTCACGTTCCGTGCGGTAGGCGCCAACCCCGCTGCGGCCACGAAGGCGGGCATGAACGTCAAGCTCGCCTACGTGCTCGTGATGGTGGTCGCTGGTCTGCTTGCGGGTCTCGCGGGTGCCACTCAGGTGCTTGGCACCGAGAAGGCCCTCACCGTGGGCATCGCGGGCTCGATCGGGTTCGACGCCATCACGGTGGCGCTCCTCGGACGCTCGCGCCCCGCGGGTATCGTCGCCGCGGGCATCCTGTTCGGCGGGCTGAGGGCCTCCGGACCCACTCTTCAGGTGCAGGCGGGCTTGCCCATCGACATCGTGCTCGTGATTCAGTCGGTGATCGTTCTCTTTATCGCAGCGCCTCCTCTGGTGAGGTTCCTGTTCCGATTGCCTGATCCCCGTTTGGTGAAGGAGGTGACCGCATGACCTCGGTCAGCGCATCTGTGTCCATCGGCCACACTGTTTCGTTCCGGTCGATCCTTCGCGAGTGGAAAGCCGTCATCGGCTATGCACTCATCGGCCTCGTGAGCCTCCTTGTCTTCGGTCTGGGCACGGACAGCGGCACCTCGACCTCGTTCGCTATCTCGCGGTCGGACGATGCAATTCAGGTTCCGACGTTCTCGGTGGCCGCTCTGCCGGTCACCATCACCTTCTCGTTGATCCTGTTTGCCCTCGCCGGGTATCAGGCCTGGGCCAAGCTGCGCCACACCACCGTGGGCGTGTGGCTCCCCATTGCCTTTGGCGTGGCGTTTATGGGCGCACTTCTCACGTGGGCAGGCGCTGGCCGTGGCGACACGAACGTGGCCATCACCGGAATGCTCGTGTCAGGGGTGTTCCTGGCCGTGCCTCTCGTATTCGGTTCGATGGCAGGCACGCTGTGTGAGCGATCAGGCGTGGTCAACATCGCGATCGAGGGGCAGCTCCTGGGCGGGGCCTTCCTGGCCGCAGTGGTCGCTTCGATGACCAATAACGCCTACATCGGCATGCTCGCCGCCCCGATTGCGGGCGCACTGGTGGGCATGCTGCTTGCCCTGTTCGCCGTGCGGTACTGGGTGGACCAGATCGTCGTGGGCGTGGTGCTCAACGTGCTGGTCATCGGCATCACGAGCTTCCTGTTCTCCACGGTGTTGAGTGACAACACGTCACTCAACCAGGCCGGTGCTCAGATTGGCGCGGAGGGTGGCGTGATCATGCAGAGCCTGCCGATCCCGCTCCTGTCCGACATCCCGATCCTTGGGCCCGTCCTCTTCGATCAGAACGCGCTCGTGTACCTCATGTACGCGATCGTGATCTTCTTCCAGATCATGCTCTTCAAGTCCCGCTGGGGCCTGCGTGTGCGCGCCGTCGGCGAGCACCCCATGGCCGCAGACACCGTGGGCATCAAGGTCAACCGCACCCGGGTTCGCAACACCATCCTCGGTGGCGCAATCGCCGGACTCGGTGGCGCGTTCTTCACCGTGGCATCGGGCCTCGCGTTCTCCAAGGAGATGACGTCGGGCAAGGGCTATATCGCGCTGGCCGCGATGATCCTTGGTCGTTGGAACCCCAAGGGTGCGCTTCTTGCGGCGCTGCTCTTCGGCTTCGCTGATGCGCTGCGCATTCAGCTTGGCGTGATCGGTTCGCCCATCCCCAGCGAGTTCCTCGCGATGCTCCCGTACCTGGCCACGATCTTCGCCGTGGCTGGTCTCGTGGGCAAGTCGCGTGCGCCCGCATCCGAGAACATCCCCTACAAGAAGTAGTTCATGACTGACATTGATTGGGAAGGCCTTCGTTCGGCGGCTCGCGCAGCGTCCGAACGGGCCTACGTCCCGTATTCCAAGTATCCGGTGGGGGCTGCGGCCCTCACCGACACGGGGAACGTGGTCACCGGCGCGAACGTCGAAAACGCGTCGTATGGCCTGACGCTGTGCGCCGAATGCGCGCTCGTGTCCAAGCTGCACACGGACGGCCTGGGCAAGCGCCTCGTGGCGTTCGCGTGCGTCGACGCCGCGGGTGCACCCCTGCAGCCGTGCGGCCGATGCCGCCAGCTTTTGTATGAATTCGGCGGCGACGAGCTGCTGATTGACGGCCCCGAGGGGACATTGACTATGGCCGATCTGCTCCCCTGGGCATTCGGCCCCCAACATCTGGAGACATCGTGACTGAGGCATTTGACGCCGTTGACGTGATCGTAACTAAGCGCGACGGCGGCACTCTCAGCCCCCAGCAGATCGACTGGGTTGTCGACGCGTATACCCGCGGCGTGGTCGCCGACGAGCAGATGAGTTCGCTCGCCATGGCGATCCTGCAGCGCGGCATGAACCGTTCAGAGATCTCGCGTTGGACCAAGGCGATGATCGCCACAGGCGAGCGTTTGGACTTCTCCGGGCTGCCGATGCCCACGGCTGACAAGCACTCGACGGGCGGCGTGGGCGACAAGATCACCCTCCCGCTGGCGCCCCTCGTGGCCGCGCTTGGCGTCGCCGTGCCACAGCTTTCCGGCCGTGGCCTCGGCCACACGGGCGGCACGCTCGACAAGCTCGAGTCGATTCCCGGCTGGCGCGCGGCCCTCAGCAACGAAGAGATGTTCGAGCAGCTGCGTGAGATTGGCGCGGTCATCTGCGCCGCGGGCTCGGGCCTGGCTCCCGCCGACAAGAAGCTCTACGCGCTACGCGACGTGACAGGGACGGTTGAGGCCATCCCGCTGATCGCCAGCTCGATCATGTCCAAGAAGATCGCCGAGGGCACCGGCGTGCTGGTGCTCGACGTCAAGGTGGGCTCCGGCGCATTTATGAAGGACCTCGACATGGCGCGGGAACTCGCGCGCACGATGGTGGACCTGGGTGCCGACGCTGGCGTGGTGACCACCGCGCTCCTCACGGACATGTCGACGCCCCTTGGTCGCGCCATCGGCAACGGCAACGAGGTCACCGAGTCGGTTGAGGTGCTCGCCGGTGGCGGCCCCGCCGACGTGGTCGAGCTCACTGTGATGCTCGCCCGCGAGATGCTCGAAGGCGCCGGTATTACCGATGTTGACCCGGCCGAGGCCCTCAAGGACGGCCGTGCGATGGACGCGTGGCGTCGCATGATCTCCGCACAGGGCGGAGACCCCGACGCAGTGATGCCTGACGCGCCCCACGTCGAGGAGGTGCGTGCCGAGTCCGACGGCGTCATCACCCGCATGGACGCGCTAGGTGTGGGTGTGGCCGCATGGCGCCTTGGCGCCGGCCGCGCACGCAAAGAGGACCCAGTGCAGGTTTCCGCGGGCGTGTTCCTTCACAAGACGCTTGGGGAGACCGTCCGCAAGGGCGACCTCATCATGACGCTCAATACCGAGACCCCCGAGCGTTTTGGTCGCGCCAAGGAAGCTCTCGCCGAGGCATGCGGCGGTGCGGGTGCGGTCGAGATCGCAGCCTCCGGTGCAGGCCGCGGACCCATCGTGCTCGACAGGATCGGCGCGGACTCGTAGGTGGCATGGACGCTGGTTGCCCTCGCGGCGCGCGCAGGTCGCGCGTTGGGGGGTCGGCACGTCTTCCTGTCCGATGACTCGGTAGGTAAGGCTTCGACGCTGGCGAGCGCGGCATCGGACCGTCCCGACGTTTTTGCCCGTCGTTGCGCGCGCAGGATCGCGGAGTCGTCGTTCGCCGATGCGAAGGCGCTCGAGACGGCGCTGTCCGAGATGGGTCAGGACGCGCCCGTGATCGAGCGGGCGGTCGCTAGCGGGGCGCCCCTTGAGGCGGTGGCGGCGCTGGCCGCCACGTGGAATTCGCTCGACCCCGAGGACAGGGCCCTGATCAGCCACCCCACGCGCAGGCGTGACCCCGGCGCGGTGACGTGGGGAGCGGTGCGCGCGACCCAGGTGGATCAGACCACGTGCGGTGCCGCCTCGATGGCGATGATGCTCATGATGGGTGACCCGTTTGTGGCCGCGTGGGTCGCGGTGGGGCATCGGACCGCCTGGTATCTGCCGCCCGAGGCTGTTGCGGCCGTGGTCGAAGCGGACGCGGTGGGACACGGACTTCACACCGTCGCGGATCGCTGGGAGGCCCTTCAGCACGTGATGCACGTGCGGGTCACCCGGCATGGACTGGGTATCGCGCCGTGGCCCCGTGCCTTGGGGACGCCTCCGTGGCGGCTCGACAACACGACCCGTTTCGCGGGACTGCGGTTTCGTGGGGCCTTGGTGGACGATGCGCGCGACGACGAGATCGACGCCTTAGCTGCACACGTGCGCGCCGCGGTAGCCGACGGGATCCCCGTGCCGCTGTATGCATCGGGAGACTCCGCGCGCGGGCTCGACACGGTGATTCCTCGCCACGTGGTGCTGGTGGTGGGGCTCGACGGGGATGCTTTCCTGGTCTACGAGCCGTCGAGCGGGGCGCTGCATCGGCTGGATCTGGAGTCGCTGGACGGCGGGCCTGTGGCCGCGCTGGGCCACTGGAACCGCGTCGCTTGGGCCGTGCTGCCGCGGGTTCGGCAGCGGTAGAGCAGGGCAGTCCGGTGTGAGGGGAAGGTGGGGACCGTTGCCAACTTCTCAACCAACGGGGTCTGGCCCAATCGCAGAACTCACAGTGTCGCGCGGAGATCCGGTGTCTCGGTGGTGGTTCTTTGCCCTCAACTGGTTGCCGTTCACGATCGCCGGTCTCATGCTTGCGGTGGCAGGCCTGTGGCCCGTATCGCTTGCCGCCCTCGCGTGCTCCTGGTTGGTGTGGCGCACCCTCGCGCGCCGCGTCGAGTTCGATTCGCGCGACTGGACCTACGTTGGCGCGTTCCACACCTTCACCCTGCCGACGAGTGCGGTCGATGCGACAGACCTCGACGGCCGGAACCTTCGGATCCGGACGCGCTCGGGAGGCTTTACCGGGTGGGGCTATCTGTGGTCGTTCGGCCCCGGTTGGCCCGACGGGTTTGGCAATGACTACCCGGCCGGCGAGCGGGAGCGGCGACCACTGGCGAGCCAGGACCTCGGGGAACCGGTGGTGCGGTGGCGCAGGCCTGCAGTTGGCGAGTTGATGGGCTACGGAATGTGGATCGCACTGATCGTGCTGGGTATCGTTCTGCATTCAGCCAACGCGTAAGGTCTAGGGCTCTCACTGTGACCGCGTGCCGACGGCCATCCAACGCCTACGGCAGGGCGGTAAGCAGAAGCAACTGTCCCAGGAGGACTGATATCCACACACCTGGTGCCCGGATCACGCGCGAGAAGCCGCGGAAGCTGAACTCGAGCCCCGTGAATGACTCCCCGCTCAAGGCCTGAGAGTCTTCGGCGAAGCCCACCTCGTAAGAGGCTGCGTCTCTGATGGCGATGAGGGCCCCTTCCAAAGCCTTGTCAGAAGGGCGAACTATGGGAACTCGGGCACTAGTTTCCAGCCACCACACGCGTCCTTGGCTCCAGACGAGAGCCGACCCGCTGTAACGAACCAGCAGCGCCCGGTCCACCGTTTCAGCAGCAAGCACCAGCTCGCCGTACGGCGAACACAGGCGCAACGAGCCATCGGACCCCACCCACAGTCCCTGTCTCGCGGTCGCTCGAAAGAGCAGTCCCGCCAGCGTATGGCCGCAGGCGACGCATAACGCAGCGCTGAGATATGCCTCACGACTTGTGTTCACGAGCGTCCCGCCGACGAGGAGAACGATGGGCCACAGCCCTACGCCGGCAATGGCTGTCGCTATGCGACTGAGGAGCGCGGGCCTGAGGGCTCGCACCCAGGTCCGGGGCACGTCGACAGGTGTCACTGGTGGTTGCTCCCTGGAGGTTTCCGATGAGGCCGATGCGCGCACTTTGCCTGCGTGAGGCGTCGGGCCGACGCCACGGCGCCCACGCGCTACGGGGGGTTAGTTTATGACGCTGCGGGCAGGCTCACCGGGTTCGAGGCGAGTGGTGTGGGTCCGCTTGGTGTGATCGCAGGCGACGGCGCTGGCGACAAGGTCGTCGTATTCCGTGAATCCCGACCTAGTTCGTGGCAGGTCCGTACAGAGTCGCGCCCGGCCGCGAGATGCCGCCTAGTCGTCGGGCTTCGTCGGCGAGACGCGTCGTGGAGCGGCCCGCCGCGAGCCCAGCTAGCGGCTCCGGGAGGTGGACCCGGATGCCCCTGCGCTCCGCGATCTCCGCCGCGATCTCCAGTAGGGCAAACGCGCCCCGCATGTCCTTGAGATGAGCGAGGCATCCGACGATGGCATCGAGCACCAGACGCTCACTGTGCTCATTGACACGCGCGCTGTCTTTGAGGGTTGACGCGATGCGGGACAGCTTGGGAGGTGCGGGATGTCCGTCACTGGATGTGCGCGGCGGCAGCTTGTGGAACGGGCCGGCATCGGGCCCTATGAGGCGGAGCAGGCTCGCGGCGAGGACGTCGCCCGAGATCATTCCCGTCCGGGCCAGCGCAGCGAGAGTCTCACCTGCGGCCGTCCTCGCGCGAATGTTGAGGTGGGTGGCGGCCCACGTCAAAGCGTCTACCGCTTGCGGACCCAAGGGCACGCGCGCTTTGGCAAACTGGGCGATTGCGCCGGACAGGTCCGTGTTGGAATTCTCGCTCTCCGAGATGATTTCTGGTTGCAAGTGCACCGCGGCGATGTCGTGGTGCCACGGCAGCTGAGATACCCAAGTCGCGCGATGCGCCGGACCTAATTGCGAGTAGCCGACCCGTGCATAGGTGGCCCAATGGTCGACCGTGTCGCTGGTATCGAGCCATAGGCTCATCGGATCCTCGACGTCGCGCGGCGGGGCACTGTCATCCGCCCGCCAGGCTGCCACTGGGTCACTAGTCACGTACCAGAGTTCCCTCCCGCCCGGCGTGACGGGTCCGTAGCGGAAAGAGCGGGGGCGCTCGAGGAGATCGAGCCAGCCAGCGCCGCGCGGACCCCCGAACACCTCGGCGATCAACGCGGACCGGTCACTCGGCGCAAGACGCAGCAACGCCGCCGCCGTCTCGTGGAGGTAGATCGACGACCCTGCTGCCTTGCGGGCCCGGATTCTCGACAGGAGCGCGTCCGCGTCAATGCCGCCATGTGTGTCCACGGGAAGCGTGAGCGACGGTGAAGGCGGGCGCGTCATGACGTGCACGGCTTCCTGCGAAAGGCGCCTGCCGATGAGGTCGTCCGGGGTCCACACGGGCACGTCCCATTTCCACGTCCATCGAGGTGGTGGTTCGCCCACCACGACTTTGGGCCACTCGAGGCGCTTCGCATCGACGCCTTTTGGAATGTCCTCCTCACGGTTGACGCTTTGTTGCGCGGTTCTGGTGCCGAACTGCTCGCGTTGGGCGGGCCTGCCTGACCACATTCCGAGCAACACTTCAAAGCCCGGCGCGCCGACGACCCGCCAGGGGAGGTGAGGTGCGATCGCGGCGTTCGGCTCGCGCAGGCGCAGCATCCCGTCCGTCGCGCGTTCGATGTCGAGGGGATCCGGCGCATCTTCGAGCGAGAGCAGCAACTCCACGAGCTCGTCCATCGTGCGAACCGGCTCGACCTGTCCAGGCCCCGGCAAGTCCACTGGGAGTGGTGGCGTCCACGCCTGCGCGACGTTGACAGGCTGGATGCCCATTCCGCAGGCTTCCAGAAGCGCGTCCGCCTTGCGCTCGGTGCCGCGCGGCAAGTGAGGACGAGCCTCCGCGACCACCGCGGCGACGTCTGACGCGGCCAGGTTCCCTGCAGCGAGGGCGTCGGCGAGGATCTTGAGCCACTGTGTGACGGCGTTCTTCTCTCGTCGGAGCAAGCACTCCGGCGAGACGTCGAGTAGCCCATCGGGCTGGAGCAGCCCGGCGGCGCGCAATCGGGCCACCACGGCGCGGGCAAGCCGTGCGGGGTCAGTGGCTCCTGTTGCCGCGAGGTCCAGGTAGCGGGACTGCCGTTCGGTGATCTCGGCCTCCGTCGGCTCGAGGCGGCCGTGAACGAGAATCCAACCGCGGAGGTCGCCCTGCGCTTCGCCAGCCGCGCCGGCGAGGGCCCCCAGGCACGCGTTGAGTACGGTGCCCCGTCGTTCAGGGTCGAACGCTCCCCAGGCCTCGAATAGCCCAGACCATTCTGAGTCCAGACGGACGCTTCGGTCTGCTGGCAGCGGGCGCCCGACGTTCCATTCGGAGGTCGAGTAGACCCGACCGACTGTCTTGCCCGCGCCGGGCTCAGTCCACAGGGCGTCCACCCAGCGGGCGACCTCGGGGTAACGCTCGCGCGCTGCGGGCAGTTTGTCCCATTCGAGGTCCAGTAGAGGGACGGGAGCGATATCCCGCGGCGGCGGGAGCAAGCCGCGGTCCGCAAGAGTCCTATGCATCAGCCACGAAGCGCCGTTCGGGTGACCCTCGAATTGCCGCGCGAAGGAACGTCGCCACGCCTCGGGGCGCCCCTCAAGTTCGTTCGCCAGGTCCTCAAGGCCGACCTTGGGGCGGGCCGTCCAATCGTGACAGGCGTCGACGAGGTAACGCATGTCGTCGGTGAGCTCCACCATGGCTGCCAGGTATGCCCTCACGCTGCGAGCAGCATCGTCGCCCGTTGCCGTGGTGCCGTCGGCGCGCTGGTTACCTTCGCGCGGCCACCACAGGAATCGACAAGACCTGCTGATCGCGTCGCGGAGATCGGCGGGCACGTCGTGCGCGAGGCGCCTCACGCTGTCAGGATCGCCGTCCTCCACCGCGATGACGATGCGATGAATTGTTTGCCGCAACTCGTCGCCGGCGAGCTCTACCTCCTGCGCGTTGGCCAATCCCACCGCGCGCAGCGTTCCGGGGTTAGTTTCCTCCGTCACGTGTCTTCGCCCTCGAACAAGCGTGCGGCGAGTACGTGCGCGCAGGGCCCACGCGTCCCTTGGTGCTTGCGAAACCATTTGCACGTGCAAGTCTCGCCCGTAGACCGCAGCCACACCACGTGGTCGGCGTAGCTTCCGGCCACGAGGGTGTGGTCGCCCTCGCGCCTCACCTTGCCCTGATCGATCAGGCGGCGCGCCTTGTCGAGGCGCGGCGCGGTCTCAAGTGCCTGCTTGTCGAACGGTAGGGCGCGCTCGAAGAACCGCCCGTCGGTCACGTCGTAGCCCACGAGCCCGCGGCGCGCGCGATCCACGTCGGGATTCTTCGCGGCGAGGTCATCCAGTAGCGCGCCTTCGCCCGAGAAGCCGCGCGAGAGGTCGGGGCTCAGCGCAAGGCCGAGCCGAGCGCCAGGGAGGTCGAGCATCCACCACGTCGCAGCGCCCGCGGCCGTTTCCGTGCCATAGACCCTCAGGCCGGTCGCCAGGCGCAGCAGCGGCTGAAGCACGCGCAGGCGCTCCGGCGAGCCGACAGCCACACGGCGCGGTCCTGGCGAGGTAGAGAGGCGGAGCCCCGACGGCACCTGCTGAAGCCAATACGGCTCCCGCCCGCTACGAGCGGGGATCGACTGCAGGAACTCGCGGGTCTGCGCGGCGTTGAGTTCGGCGGCGAGCTCCATCTGGGAAGACAGGGCTTGAAGTTCGGCTAGCGATCGCACCCATCGCTCCGGGAGGTCGACCACCCGCTCGTGAACCTTTCCGTCCAGCGTCTCGACGCCCAGGCCGTGATCGCTCACCGAAAGCCGCATGGGATCGCGACGTCGCACCCCGGCGAGAAGTTGCCGCAGGGCGGGGCCGACGTCGACGTTTGTGGTTCCAGGCCGCCGGGCGGTGGTATCCAGTCCGTCGTCAAGCAGATCAAGCCGGGCAGCGACGCCGCAATCCGTTGACAGAGACTCGAAGCGCACCGCACCGTCGCCCACCGTCACGATGGGGTCCGCTGCGCGGAGAGCGGCCGCCACCATGTTGGGCGGTGTGTAGAAGCGGGTGCCTGCGATGTCGCCGACCTTGAGTAGCGCCGCCGCCACCACGTCGGCCCGTTCCACAAAGCCTTCCAAGAACGCCCCGGGGTCGGTGGTAGCGAGCCCAAGGCGCATGCCGCTGTTGCTGTAGCCACTGTCGCCGTTGTCCAGCGTCGACGACACTGCGTACCGATACGTCACTGGCAGCGCCCCCATGCCCTGATTGTTCCGCATGAAGCCCCGGAGTGTGTAGTGCACAGGCGATTGGTGCAGTGAAAGCGGAAGTGTGTGCCGAGAGTGGTGGAGCTGGGCGACGCGTGGCACCTACCCCCGCAGCACCCTCTCCATCGCCTTGCCGCGCGCGAGTTCGTCCACCAGCTTGTCGAGGTAGCGGATCTTCTGCATGAGCGGGTCCTCGACCTCCTCGACGCGCACGCCGCACACCACGCCCGTGATCAGGCCGACGTGGGGGTTGAGTGACGCATCGGCAAAGAAGTCAGCGAACGTCGTCCCCGCCTCCAGGTGCGCCGCAAGCGCGGGCGCGTCGAACCCCGTGAGCCACTCGATCACCTGGTCGAGCTCGGCCTGCGTTCGCCCCTTACGTTCCAGCTTGGCCACGTAGAGGGGATACACGTCGGCAAAGGCTGTCGTGAAGATCTTGTGCATGGGTGCGAGCGTAACCCGTGGCTTCTTCTAGGAGGCCAGGGGAGCGAGGATTTCACCGACCTGGGCGGCAGTGGGGACGCGGCCGGAAAGCACCAGCTTCTCGTCCACCACGAGCCCGGGGGTTCGCATGACGCCGTAACCGGCGATGGCACCGTAGTCGGTGACCTTCTCGAACGTGGCGTCGATGCCGAGCGTGGTGGCGGCCTCGCGGGCGGCCTTCTCAAGGTTGGCGCAGTTGGCACAGCCGGATCCAAGAATCTTGATGATCATGTCGATCTCCCATACGTGGTGTGGTGTGTGGTGTGTGGTGTGTGAAGCGGTTAGCCGAGCACGGCGTTGAACAGGTAGCCGACGGCGATGATGCCGGCACCCGTCACGCCGATGAACGTGGCGATCAGCTGGGGCTTGAGGACGCGGCGCAGCAGGATCATTTCGGGCAGGCTGAGCGCCACGACGGCCATCATGAACGCGAGCAGCGTGCCCATCGGCAGGCCCTTGTCGTGCAGGGCTTCGACCAGCGGCATGATGCCCGCGGCGTTCGAATACAGAGGGATGCCGATGCCTACGGCGACCAGCACCGCGAACGGGTTGTCCGCGCCGGCGTACTGCGTGAAGAAGTCCTCGGGGGCCCAGCCGTGAACGGCGGCACCGAGGCCGATGCCGACCAGCAGATAGGGCCAGATCTTGCGCAGGATGGTGAGCACCTCTTCGATGCCCATCTGAATCCTGTCGTCCCACGTCAGACCAAAGGTGGAGTCGATGACCTGGCCTCCCAGGCGGGTCTCGAACACGAACGGCTCGACCCAGCGCTCGAGCTTGAGGCGGCCAAGGATGAATCCTGCGGTGGTGGCGATTACGAGGCCGGCGCCCACGTAGAGCGCGGTGGGGCCAAAGCCGAACATGCCCAGGATGAGCGCGATCGCGACCTCGTTGACCAGGGGGCTGGCGATCAGGAAACTCAGGGTGACGCCCAGGGGGACGCCCGCAGCCACGAACCCGATGAAGGCCGGGACCGCGGAGCACGAGCAGAACGGTGTGACGACGCCGAGGCCCGCGGCCATGACATTGCCGACGCCCTCGCGCTTGCCGCCCAGCAGGGCCCTGGTGCGCTCCACGCTCATGAACGAGCGGAGCACCGTGACCACAAAGATGATGCCCACCAGCAGCAGGATGATCTTGACCGAGTCGTAGAAGAAGAAGTGGACGCCGGACCCCAGCTGGGTATCGGCGTCGAGGCCGATCGCGCGGTAGATCAGCCAATCCCACACGGGTCCGTTGACCCAGTACAGCGCGACCCACACCGCGGCGGCCACACCAAGGCCCGCCCAGCGTCGTGTGGGGGTGCTCGCGCGCAGTTGAGTGGCGATGCTCATTGTTGGCCGCCCAGGGCGTTGACTTCAACGCGGCTGACTTCAATGGCGATTGATTCAAACATGATTGAAGCGTAGCACTCGGGCGGCCGACGGCGGCGGCGCCAAAGGTCCCGGTTTGGCGGCCCCTGGCGGGCCCTTTGGGCCTGGGGAGAGGTGCGGCGCGTGGCCTATACTTCAAATATGGCTGAACCAATGTCGACCTGCGACACCGCGGACGCGTGCACGAGCGAGCCGACGGTCGACCCGGAGGCCTCCGTGTCCCTGCTCGCCGTGGCCGCGGACCCCGTGCGCTGGACGGTGCTCCAGGAGTTGGCCGCGAGCGAGACGTGCGTATGCAACTTTCAGGAGCGCATTCCGATCGCCGCCAACCTGCTGAGCTACCACCTCAAGGTGCTGCGCGACGCGGGTCTCGTGACCACCAAGCGTCGCGGCAGGTGGATCGACTACTCGCTCGCCGACAACGCGATGGAGCGTCTCGCAGGGGCACTGCCGGGCGCTGCACCGTCGACCACGGCGTCGCGGCTACCGTAGGCCCATGGGCTTCCTCGGCAAGGTCTTTGGCGGACGCAAGCGCGTCGAACCGCACGGCCTGTGGGCCGATGACGCGGAGCGCCTCGCGGCCTTCGAGTCCCGAGGCGCGGACCTCACCGCGCCTCGCGAGTCAGAGTTCTTCATCTCCTTCACCTCGAGCCCCAGGGCGTCGGCCGCAGCGGACGACCTGCGAGGCCAGCGAATTCCCCACGAACTCGTTGACCCAAGCCACGACATCCCCGAGTGGATGGTGTTTATCCGCGGCTACAGGGTGGCCCTGCTTCCTGACTTCCTGCGCGAAACCGTTGACCTGTGTGAGGACCTCGCCGCGCGTCACGGTGGGGAGTTCGAGGGCTGGGCGGGACTGTTCACCGATGCGGAGAAGGACGCGTAGCGCCTCGCCGACGCTGCGCAAGGCGCTCCATCGCAGCCCTAGGCTTGCCCCATGGCGACCCCCGACTTTGTCCTAGACCTGCGCGCCAAGATCGGTCACGACCTGCTGTGGCTGTCCGGCGTGACGGCGGTGGTGCTGCGCGACAATCCGCGAGGGGACGGCGACGCGTCGGCAGGGCGTGAGGTGCTGCTGGTGAGGCGCGCGGACACTGGAGCGTGGACGCCCGTCACGGGCATCATCGATCCGGGGGAGCAGCCCGCTGTGGCCGGGGCCCGCGAGACGCTTGAGGAGGCGGGCATCGTCGCCGAGCCCGAGGCGCTCACCAGCGTGCGGTCGCTTCCGTCCATGCGGTACGCGAACGGCGACCTCGCTCAGTACCTCGACCTCACCTTCCGCTTCCGCTACGTCAGCGGAGAGCCCCACCCCGCCGACGGCGAAAACACCGACGCTCGCTGGTTCCCCGTGGACGCGATGCCGCCGATGTCCGTGGACATGAATGCGCGTGTGGCATCGGCGCTTGAGCCTGGAGATGCCACACGCTTTGAATGCTGACGAGCAGGGCTCGGCAGGGCGTCCGCCGAATGGCCCTCCGACCACGGTATATTCTCCGTGTGAGGAAATCAGCGCCCCCAGTGATGGGGGCACCCAGAATGGGGCTCTCCATCGCGGCTGAGGGCCAATTGGTGACCTCGAAGTGACGAGTACTGTCGCCGAGCGCCTGCACAGCCCACGCCTCTGGCTCGTCGGCGTCGTCATCGCCAGCGGGGTAGCCGCCTGGATTGCCGTCGCGTGGGCATCCAGCTCCGAGCTCGAGTTCTCGGGCTACCTGGGAGTGGTGGGAATCGCGCTCGTCCTGGGAACCCTCGAGGTGGCATACCTTGTGTGGCGCACCTGGACGCTCGAGCAACGCGGACCGGCGGGTGTGGCGTGCGCGGCTGCGGGATTGGGCTCCCTCCTGATTCTCTCGACGACGTTTGGCGGAGTGACGGCAAACAGCTTTGTCGCGCTGGCATCGGGAGTGGGGCTTCTTGGCGCGGGCACGGCAGCCGGCCTCCTGGGCGTGTACCGGGCCACCGGCAAGTCGACGGCAGGGACCATGACGGCGCTGGTCATTACCTTGGCGCTTGCCTACTTTGCCTCGGTGCTCTGGGCCGCCGTCTCCGCATAGGCGCCGTAGGCTTGCCTCATGACCCTTACCGCTGACGAGATCCGCGCCCTTCCCAAGGTCGTCCTGCATGATCACCTCGACGGCGGAGTCCGCCCCTCGACCCTGATCGAACTTGCCGCCGAGATCGGGCATGAGCTTCCTTCGACCGACCCCGACGTCCTGCAGCGCGACTTTGTGACCAAGGCGAATTCCGGTTCGCTCGTCACCTATATCGATACCTTCGTGCACATGGCCGCCGTGATGCAGACCGCCGCTCACCTCACGCGTATCGCCCGTGAGGCCATCGTCGACCTCGCCGCCGACGGCGTCATCTATGCCGAGTTGCGCTACGCGCCCGAGTTGCACGTGGCGGGTGGGCTCACGCTTCAGGAGGTTGCCGAAGCGGTGCATGAGGGCATCGAAGAGGGCATCGCCGAGGCCGCCGAGGCTGGCTTCGGGATCCGCGCAGGCGCCCTGCTCTGCGCGATGCGCCACCTCGACCGCTCGTACGAAATCGCCGAACTTGCCATCGCCAATCGCGGTCGCTGCTGCGTGGGCTTCGACGTCGCTGGCCCCGAGTTGGGCTTCCCGCCCTCTCTGCACCGCGAGGCCTTCCAGCTGCTGCGCGAGAACCTCATGCCCGTCACGATCCACGCGGGCGAGGCCGACGGTGCCGCATCGGTGGGCGAGGCGCTTGGCCTTGGCAGCGCGAGGCGTCTTGGCCATGGCGTACGCATCCACGAGGACATCGACGGCTTTGGCACCGACGAGGAGCCCGTGTTCGGCATCATCGCCCAACACGCGCTCGACGAGCAGATCCCGCTTGAGTGCTGCCTCACGTCCAACCTGCAGACCGGCGCGGCCTCCTCAGTCGAGGACCACCCGATGCACGAGCTGCGTGACCTGGGGTTCGCCGTGACGATCAATACCGACAACCGCCTGGTATCGGGCGTCTCCATGTCGAGTGAGTTTGCCAAGCTGGTCGAGGCCGGCTGGACCATCGAGGACCTATTCGAGGCCACGCTCGTGGCCGCGTGGGGAGCATTCCTCTCATATGACGAGCGCGCCGAGCTTGCAGAGCGCGTCCTAGAAGGGTACGAATCATGAGCAACATCACTCGGGCGGAACTCGCCAAAATGGTCGACCACACGCTTCTCGCGCCGACGGCAACGCCGGCCGACGTCGCGGCACTTGTCGCCGAGGGAGCATCGCTGGGGGTCTACTCCGTGTGCGTCTCGCCGTCGATGATCCCGGCCGCGGTCCCCGACGATGTTCTCGTCGCTGTCGTCTGTGGCTTCCCCTCGGGCAAGCACACCTCTGCGGTGAAGGCCATCGAGGCCGCCGAATCCGTCGCGCTTGGCGCGAATGAGGTCGACATGGTCATCGACATCGCCGCTGCCCTCACGGGTGACTTCGCCGCAGTCGAGGCCGACATCGCCGCCGTGCGCGCCGCGACCAAGGGCGCAGTGCTCAAGGTCATCATCGAGTCCGCTGCTCTGACCGACGAGGCCATCGTGGGCGCGTGCAAGGCGGCCGTCGCCGCCGGTGCCGACTTTGTGAAGACCTCGACGGGCTTCCACCCCGCGGGCGGGGCATCGGCTCACGCCGTGGCCCTCATGCGCGCGACCGTTGGCCCCGATCTTGGCGTCAAGGCGTCTGGTGGAATTCGCACCGCCGAGGCCGCTCTCGAGATGATCGCCGCGGGCGCCTCGCGTTTGGGGCTCAGCGGCACGCGTGCGGTGCTTGACGGTCTCGACGCCGACGGTGTGGACGACGCCGCTGCCACCGAGGATGCCGCCGGGTACTAGTTCGCGCTCGACTCTTTGCCGGACCGCAGTTGATCGTGACGGCGGGGACGGCTGACCCTTGGTGAAGAACTCACTAGCTGGGCGACATCGGGAGCCGCTCCACGCTTAGTCAGAGTCGACAGTGTCGCTCCGCTAGTGAGTTCTTCACGGGTGCACGGTTCTCAGGTGCAACAGTCGGCGCTCATGACCAGTCAAGAGGCTCCCAGGCGCCTCAGTCGGCGCCCATGACCACTCGCGTCGAGCAGTGAAGGCCCGCGCTCATGACGCGCTAGTGGTCATGAGCGCCGACTGGGACGCACCGCAGGCTCAAAAGTGGTCATGAGCGCCGACTGGGACGCACCTCAGGCGAGATCGCTGTTGGTCAGACGCCGAGCAACTTCTCCACATCGGCACGCAGCGCGGCCATCGCCTCGGTCGCCGCCGCGCGTGCGGTGCGCACGTCGCCACCGGAAACGGGCTCGATCACCTCGAGGTACGCCTTGACCTTGGGCTCGGTGCCGGAGGGCCGGATGATGACACGGGCGCCGGACTCGGCGCCCAGGTGCAGGCCGTTCGTGGGAAGAAGCCCGGCGAAGCCCTCGTTCATGTCGTCCGTCGCGATCACGGGGGAGCCCGCGAGTAGCGAGGGCGGTGACGCGAGCAGTCGCTTCATGAGCTCCGGAATCTGAGCAGCGTCGTCGAAGCGCGCGGAGACCTGGGACGTCAGGTAGACGCCGTACTGGCGCGCGAGGTCGTCGATTGCATCGGCGAGCGTGCGACCGGAGTCCTTGAGTTCCGACACCATCTCGGCGAGCATCACGGCCGCAGAGATGCCGTCCTTGTCGAGCACCAAGTCAGGCGCGACGCAATAGCCGAGCGCCTCTTCGTAGCCGTAGGCCAGGCCGGGAGCACGCGCGATCCACTTGAAGCCCGTGAGGGTCGAAGCATGGCCGAGGCCGTGGTGGGCGGCGATGGCAGCGAGCTGCTGTGACGAGACGATCGAGTTGGCGAGCGTCGTACCGGACTCGCCTGTCGCGCCATTCGCCTCGAGCCGCGTCGCGGCCTGTTCTCCCAGCAACGAGCCCACGACGTCGCCGTGCAGCATTTGCCAGGCACCATCGATCTGGGTGGCCACCGCACAGCGGTCGGTGTCGGGGTCGTTGGCGATCACCACGTCGGCCTCGATCGTGGTGGCCAGCTTGAGGGCCAGGTCGATTGCGCCGGGTTCCTCCGGGTTGGGGAACGCGACGGTGGGGAAGTCGGGATCGGGCTGGGCCTGCTCGGGAACCGAGGTGAGGTCGGTGAAGCCCGCAAGTGCGAGCGCCTGGCGGACGGTCGCGTCGCCGACGCCGTGGATGGGAGTGAGGACGACCTTGAGGCCGGCCCGGCGCTCGGCGACCTCGCCTGTAGGAGCGGAGATGAGCGCGGCCACATGGGTCGCGTATTCGTCCACGAGGCTGGCGTCCAACACCTCCCAGCCGGATTCGGCGCGGGTTACGCTCTCGACCGAGGGCACCGCCTCGATCAGCGCGGCGATTCCCGCGTCATGCGGCGGGACGATCTGCGCGCCGGAAGCCTCGGGCGTGATCGACGCACCCAAATACACCTTGTAGCCGTTGTCCCACGCGGGGTTGTGCGAGGCCGTGACCATGACGCCGGCGTCGGCGCCAAGGGCCCTGACCGCATAAGCGAGCACGGGCGTTGGGAGAGGGGAGGGGAGCAGGAGCGCGCGGTGCCCGGCGGCTACGGCCACGGCGACGGTGTCGATCGCGAAGTCGCGCGAGCGGTGACGCGCGTCGTAGCCGACGACGATGGTGCCGGTGCCGCCCAACTGGGCGGTCATGTACGACGAAAGGCCGGAGGCCGCGCGGATCACCACGGCGCGGTTCATGCGGTTTGGGCCGGCGCCGATGCGTCCGCGCAGCCCAGCGGTACCGAACTGCAGCAGGCCGGCAAAGCGGTCGTTCAACTCATCGAGTGCACCGGGAGTCTTCGCAATCGCGGCGTTGAGTGCCGCTTCGAGCTCGGCCTTGGTGGTGGGGTCCGGGTCGTCTGCCATCCACGTGAGGACCTTGCGCATGAGGACGTCGTCGAGAGCGTTCATCACATCTTCCCTACGACGTCGGCGAGCAGGCGCGAGATGCGGGGCCCTGCCTCGCGTCCCGCGTCGAGCACCTCTTGGTGATTGAGGTGCTCCCCGCCGATGCCCGCGCCCAGGTTGGTCACGAGCGACAGTCCCAGAATCTCCATGCCGGCTGCACGGGCCGCGATGGCCTCGAGCGCGGTGGACATTCCCACAAGGTGGGCGCCCCAGCCGGCGGCCATGCGCACCTCTGCGGGGGTCTCGTACTGCGGCCCGGTGAACTGGATGTAGACGCCCTCGGGGAGCGTGGGGTCGACCTCAAGCGCGAGAGCGCGCAGGCGCGACGAGTACAGGTCGACGAGGTCGACGAAGGTCGCGCCCTCGAGCGGGGTGACGCCTGTGAAGTTGATGTGGTCCGAGATGAGCACCACGGAGCCGGGCCCGACCTCGGGACGCGTGGACCCGCAGCCGTTGGTCAGCACCAGCTGCGTGCAGCCGGCAGCGGCGGCCATGCGGACCGCGTGTGCGACCTTGCCGGCGTCCTTGACCTGGTAATAGTGCTGACGGGCGCCGAGCACCAGGACGTGCCGTCCGTCGGTGAGGCGCAGCGAACGCAGCAGGGCGCTGTGGCCGGGGACGACGTGGGAATCGAAGCCGGGCACCTCTGCGGCGGGCACGGAGGCGACTTCCTCGCCGATGAGCTCGCCGGCGCCTCCCCATCCGGAACCTAGGACCAGGGCAATATCGTGATGGGCGATCCCTGTGCGATCGGCGAGAACAGCGGCGGCCTCGGCCGCGAGAGCGTGTGCAGACATGACACCAGCGTATCTCGCCATGCACGGGCCCTCAGGCGAACAGCGTCTGTCCGATGAACCCGCCGTCGGGACCCAGCGCGGTGCCCTTGGGTACCCCTGGAGGGACTGCGAACACGGCCGAACCCGTGGTGCGCAGGTACTCGACCGTCATGGCGTCGCTGCGCGACATCTTCTGTTGCAACGGCACGAACTGTGTGGCGGGATCGCGCATGAACGCGAGGAAGAACAGCCCCGCATCGAGGCGGCCCAACGCGTCGGCGCCGTCGGTGAAGTTGTAACCCCTGCGCATCATCATCGCGCCGCCGTTGTGGTCGGGGTGCGCGATCGCGACGTGGCTGTCGGCGGCAACCAGTCGTGAGCCGTCGGAGCCCGCGCGAGTGAAGTCCGGCTCGGTGAACTCGCTGCCGCCGCTGAGGGGCGCGCCCGAGCCTTTGGTGCGGCCCACGAGGGCCTCTTGCTCGCCCAGGGACGTGCGGTCCCAGATCTCCGCGAGAATGCGAATGCGCCGTGCTACGAGGTAGGTTCCGCCGTTCATCCAGGACTGGCCGTCGGCGTTGGCCGACCACACCCACCTGTCCACCAGGTCGGCGTCCTCCGCCTTGAGGTTGCGGGTGCCGTCCTTGAAGCCCATGAAGTTGCGCGGGGTGGCCTGCGCCCGAGTGGTGGACGAGGTGCGCCCGAACCCCAGCTGCGTCCACTTGACGGCCGCATCGCCAAAGGCGATCCGTGCGAGGTTGCGGATCGCGTGCACCGCCACCTGGGGGTCGTCGGCGCAGGCCTGGACGCACAGGTCGCCGCCCGTGAATGCCTGGTCGAGGGTGTCGCCTGAAAAGTGAGGCAGGTCGATGAGCTGCGTGGGGCGCGACGCGCGTAGCCCAAACCGGTCCTTACCGTCGCTCTCAAACAGTCCGGGCCCAAAGCCAAACGTGATCGTGAGGCCCGACGCGGGCAGGTCCAGGGCCTCGCCGGTGTCGTCAGGAGGCGCGAGTTGGCTGCCGCCCGCGGCGCCGCCGCCGAGTTCAGAACCGGCCATCAGCGTGGCCGCGGCCACGCTCCACCGACGCAGCAGCGCGATGAGGCTGTCGCGATCGTCCGTCGTGACGTCGAACGCAGCAAAGTGCAGCCGGTCCTGTTGCGGCGTGACGATGCCCGACTGGTGGGCGCCATGGAAGTCGTAGAGCCGATGCTGGAGGGGTGAGGCCGTCCGCTGCCCGAGAGCGAAGCCTCCTGAGCCCGCAAGCGCCGCCGCGCCGGCAGCCACTCCCGCACCGCCCAGGAGCGCGCGGCGGGAGACACCTGGTCGCGCCTCGTCGCCGGACGCCGGCGCGGACTCGGACTCAGACGCGGACTCAGACGCGGACTCGGACGCGGACGCGGACTCGGACGCGGACTCGGACGCGGACTCAGCGGCGAGGGTGGATGCCGATGCAGCGGTGGGCGTCGGCTGCTCGTCTGACGTGGTCATGAGGTCTCCGGTGCCCGTTAGGCCGAGACCGCTGCGGCGGTGAGGCGCGAGAGCGATTCGCCGAGGGCGTCCACGAGGCGGGCCAACTCGATGACCTCGGCGTCCGAGAGTTCGTCGTAGCTGGAGAAGCCATCTTCAATCGAGCCGTGCTCCG
>Ga0209511_1000428_pt1 | contig 43494 bp, 43 predicted proteins | sample SSSSmetaG_FD_184141 | JGI IMG/M metagenome (GOLD analysis project Ga0209511, IMG submission 184141) | Glacier valley bacterial and archeal communities from Borup Fiord, Nunavut, Canada, to study Microbial Dark Matter (Phase II) - ​SSSS... | ecosystem: Environmental > Aquatic > Freshwater > Ice >... | reverse complement strand
GCGAGCCTGCAACAGGTCCAGTGACGGGCTACGTCATCGACGACAACGGCTCGCCGTCGCTCATCGTCGAGCTCGATCTCTACATGGATGCGCCCGACATGAGCATCCTCGCGTCGTCGCACGACCTGCACTCGAAGCAGCTCGCGCTGCTGCTCAGAGGGCCGCTCACGTTCACGCCCGACGGCCGGATCTCGATCGCGGTCTCGAACACCGCCGACGTCCAGGTCAAGATCCACATCGACACCACCTTCGCGGGCGGCAGCAACGTCATGCTCACGATCCCGCAGGGGCAGATGAAGCTGCAGCTGTTGTCGCGCGCGTTGCGGAGCTTACAATGAAGAGCCTCGTGCTCTGCGCACTGCTCGCACCCGCGATCGCGTACGCCGATCCGGTCGACCCGAGTAACTTCTACGTCCGTGCAGGGCTCGCGCTGATCGATCCGCTGTCGACCTCCGAGCCGATGGAGCTTGCCGATGTCGATGGCGCGGCGAGCCTCGCGCTCAAGAATGGTCCGATCGTCGGATCCGGCGCGTCGGTCGATTCTGCGACCGTGCCGGCGATCATCATCGGCTACCGCTTGCCGTACGTGCATCGCCGGCTGTCGCTCGAGACGATCTTGGGCTTGCCGTTCACGGTCAAGTTCAAGGCGACCGGCACGCTGGCGAACGACTCGATCGCGCCGACCGCGCTCGGAATTCCGACCGGCGTCGGCGCGCTCGGTCCCGACCTCGGGCAGGCGAGTGCGGCGCCGCTGACCCTGAGCGTCCTGTATCGGTTCCTCGATACCGGCCGGCTGCGCCCGTACGCGGGTGGCGGCGCGGCCGTGCTCGTCGCGTTCAACGCAAAAGCGACGAACAAGATGCTGACCGAGGTCAGCCAGCCCGAGATGTCGATCGCGCCGGCGCCGGGCCTCCTGTTCCAGGCGGGCCTCGATGTGCAGCTCTACAAGGAGTGGTACGCGCGGCTCGACGTGAAGTTCATCGCGTTCATGCAAGCGAACGCCGAGGTCCATCACATTCAGGTCCGGACTCCCGAGATCCCGCTGTTCGACACGGTCGAGATCGGGACCGCCAAGATGTCCGTGACGGTCAACCCGCTCATCATCCACGCCGGTATCGGCGCTGATTTCTAACCAAAACGAGGGCTTGACCGGGCTGCCTCGGGCGAATGATGCTCGGCCACATGGTGACGGCGGGGCCCTCGCAGGGCACGAACCAGCGTGGCAGCACGTCGAGTCAGTACGACTTGCTCGCGCGGCTCGCGACCGGCGGCATGGCGGAGATTTTTCTCGCGCGCGCGAACAGCCTCGCGGGGTTCGAGCGCTACGTCGTGCTCAAACGGATCCGTCCCGAACGCGGCGATGACGCGCGCTGGGTCTCGATGTTTCTCGATGAAGCGCGGCTCGCGGCGCAGCTCCAGCATCCCAACATCGCGCAGGTCTTCGATCTCGGCCAGATCGGCCAGGACTACTTCTACACGATGGAGTACGTCCACGGTGAGGACGTGCTCGATGTCCTCGCGCGCACTGTCGATCGGAAGCAGCCGATGCCGACCCAGATCTCGCTCGCGATCATCGCGGGTGCAGCCGCGGGACTCGCGCACGCGCACGAACGCTGCGCGCCGGATGGTCGGCCGCTCGGCATCGTCCATCGTGACATCTCGCCGTCGAACCTCATGGTCAGCTACGAGGGCACGGTCAAGCTCGTCGATTTCGGCGTCGCGAAGGCGCGGTTTCGAACGACCGAAACGCAGGCCGGCACGATCATGGGCAAGGTCGCGTACCTCTCGCCCGAGCAGTGCACGACCGGCGCGATCGATCACCGCAGCGACATCTTCTCGCTCGGCATCGTGCTGTACGAGATGTTGACCGGCAAGCGGCTGTTCAAGCGCGAGACCGATTACGAGACACTGCGCGCGGTCGCGAACGACTTTCCGCTCGCACCCTCGGCGCTCACGCCGAACCTGCCGCGCGGTCTCGATGCAGCCGTGTTGAAAGCGCTCGCGAAGAATCCAGACGAACGCTACTCCAGCGCGCACGAGATGCTCGATGCGCTCGAGCATGTCGCCGAAGGCGTCGGCATGTCGATCACGCCGAACGTGCTGCGTCGCTACATGCGTGAGCTGTTCGGCACGCGCGAGGAACCGTGGCGCGAGCTCGAACGCGCCGCCATTCCGCTGATGGCGGACTCCGAGATCGACATCGTCGAAGACGAAAGCCATCCGCGTACGTTGCACGGCTTGCCCCTGGACGCGGCCGCCGCAGCGGTGCCGATGCTCGACGGCAAGACCGGCATGATCGATCTCGATGCCTTGTTCGGTCGCCAGCTGAGCCGCGATTCGGTTTCTATCGCGCCGCAGCAGCAGCCGTTCGTGATCCCGACCGGATCGATCGTGCGCGTGCCGTTACCCGTGCCGAATGCGCGGCCGCCGACCGACGCCTCGCATGCACGGGTCGCGACCGGTTCAGGCGATGGCGTGCCGTACCCGATCGCAGCTCGCGCGACGACCGCAGCGGTGCGTACGCCGCCACAGCGCTCGCTCGCGACCGTGTTGATCACGACCGTCGGTGCGCTCGCGGTCGCGACGATCCTCTACGTGCTGGTGTTTCATCACGGTGCGACCGCACCGGCGAGCGTGTCGGAATCGAGTTCGAGTGCGAGCCCGAGTCCGAGTCCGACCGTCACGCATATCGACGAGCGGACCAGGCCCGTGGCATCGCCGCCGATGCTGCTCCCGCCGGTCGTCGAGGCACCCGCGCCCGCGCCATTGCCTCTGTCAAAAAAACCGGGCACCGCGCTCGAAAAGCCGACGGAGTCCGCGAAGCCCAAGCCTGTCAGTGACCCGAAACTCGTCAAGCCGAGCGATCCCGAGGCCACCAAGAAAGCATCGCAGCCGTGCAGCGATCCGCTCGACTGTCAGTACTGATCGCACTCGCGGTTCCTGCACTCGCGATTGGCGATGATGCGTCGGATGAGCGGCAATCTGGAGCGCCGCGAGAAGCCAAGGCCCTGTTCGATCACGGGCGCGAGCTCGTGAAAGCAGGCAATAGCGTGAAGGCGTGTCCACTGTTCGAACAGAGCTTGAAGCTCGCGCCCGCCCTCGGCACGAAGCTCAACCTCGCGATCTGCTGGGCGGCCACCGGCAAGCTCACCACGGCGCAAGCGCTGTTCACCGAGCTCGTCAAAGAGACCAGCGATGCCAATCAACCGCAGCGGCTCGCGCTCGCACGCGAAGGCCTCGAGGGTGTCCTCGCGCGCGTGCCGCATTTGAAGATCGATGCGGGTGCGTTGCCCGAGGGCACGGCTATCTCGGTCGATGGTCATCCCGTCGAGGTCGAGCAACCGCTCGCGGTCGATCCGGGACATCACGCGATCACCGCGCCGCATGTGCAGGCGATCGATGTCGAGGTCGCGGAAGGCAAGGTGGTCGAGGTGCGGCTCGAGCCGGTCGTCGTCACCGCCCGGCCCCGGCAGGTGTGGCTTATCGGAGGTGGCGCCGTCGCTGCGCTCGTAGTTACCGCGATCACGGGCATCGCGGTGCTCGACGAGCGCAGCCACGCGAATCACCGTTGCGCCACGACGATCGATGGTTTGCGCTGTGATCAGCGCGGGCTCGACCTGCTCGATCGCGCGCACACGATGCAGCACGTGAGCACGGGATTCTTCGTCGCCGGTGCGGCACTCGGCGTGATGGCCGCGATCCTCGAGCGCGAGTGGCGGCGCTCGAACGAGGCACCGATTGCGACCGCGTGGTCCTCACCGCATGCGCTCGGCATCGCTTTCGAGGGCGCATGGTGAAGGCTGCGCTCCTGGTGATGCTCGCGAGCTGCGAGCTGTTCGTCGACGTGCCGAACGGCATGCTCGCGATTGGCGATGCCAACACGAGCGATAGCGGCGGTGATGCGTGCGTGACGAGCAGCGCGTGCGCGAGCCCGACTCCGCGATGCGATACCAGCCTCGGCACGTGCGTGGAGTGTTTGACATCGCCGGATTGTGCGGTGGCGGCACCGGTCTGCGCGGCCGATGTGTGTCGCGGATGTCTGGGCGATGCCGAGTGCCCGAGCTCGAACGTCTGCCTCGCGGACGGCACCTGCGCCGATCTGGCTAATGTCTTGTATGCGAGCCCGACTGGAGGCTCCGCGACCTGCGCACGAGCCGACCCTTGCACGCTCGACACCGCACTCGCGATGGTCGCGCCGACGCACGCCATCATCAAGCTCGCGGCAGGCATGTACGAGCGTGGCGCGCCGGCCTCGATCACTCAAGACACGACCTTGACCGGAGAGGGCGCGATCCTGCACGGAGCGGATCCCCAGATGTTTGCCACGATGTTCAGCGTGACCGGCGGCTCGTTCACGGTCTTGAACGCGCACTTCGAGCTCGCGAACGAGGTTGCCGCACAGTGCACGAGCGCGACCGGGATGCACTTCGATCGCGTGGCGCTGGTCAACGGCGCAGCCGGCGCATACTCCACGGGCTGTGCAATCTTCAGCCTCGATCGTTCGCTTGTCGACGGCAACTCGTTTTACGGCCTCTATCTGATCGGGGCGACGGTCGCGATCACGAACTCGTTCATCACGAACAATGGTGGCGGTGCGCTCGGCGGGCTCGTGCTCTCGACCGGGACGACGGGCATCATCGAGCACGTCACGCTCTCGGGGAACACCGGCATGATGGGCTCCTCGGCGTTGCGTTGCACCGAACCTGCCGGGGTCACGATACGCAGCTCGATCGTCTACGGCAATGCCGCGCCGGCGATCGATGCTGCGTGCATGGTCAGTCACAGCGTGCTTGATGCGGGCTACGCCGGCGCTGGCACCGGCAACCTCACCGCCGATCCGGTGTTCGTCTCGCCGACGCAGAGGAACTACCACCTGCAAACCGGATCCCCTGCTGCCGGGCTCGCGGATCCGGCTTCGATCCTGTTACTCGATTACGACGGCGAGAAGAGGCCGCAGCCTGCGGGTAGCGTCGCGGACTCCGGCGCCGACGAGATTCCGTAGCTACGGCAGGCGGTGAGCTGTGCGACTACAGCCGGCCCGTGACGGCCATCACCACGAGGATCACGACAAGGATGCCGGCGGGAGACCAGCCCCATGGGCCTGCGGTGCGATGACCAAAACCACCACCGAGCAGCGAGATGACGAGGAGGATGAGGAGAATTGCCAACATAGGCACAGGTACTGCGAGCAGCGCGCCAACGCGTGACCCGCGGAGATACGCGTTACACGACGTTTGGCGAGACCTGCGACCGGGCGAATCCGCACAGCGGTCACGCGCCGCGCAGCGCCGTCGCCCAGTAGAGAGTCACTCCGCGTTTCGCTCCGAGATCGCGAGCGGTTCGCGCGCGTGCTTACTTCATCAGGCGGGTGACCACGGCGTCGAGCTCGCCAAAGTCCGGCACGCCGACCGCCGTGAACTGGACGAAGCCCGCCTTGTCGATCACGAAGATCGTGGGCAGGCCCTGGATCAGGTAAGCGCCGTTGGTCGTGTCGCCTGCGTCGAGCGCCAGCGCGTAAGACACCTTGTGATTCGCGAGGAACGTCGAGACATCGCTCGCATCTTCATCCGAGATGCCGATCACGCGCAGGCCCTTGTCGCCGAGCCTCGTGAACAAATCGTCGAGGTGAGGTGTGGTGATCGCGCATGGCTTGCACCAGGTCGCCCAGAACTCTACGACGAGCACGTGGCCGAGCTGACTCGCGAGGTCGACCGGCGGCCCACCACCGAGCGCGGGCAGCGAGAACGCGGGAGCGGGCTTGCCGATCATCGAGGTCTGCACCGTCGCTGCATCGGGCCGCGCCTCGGCGATCACGGTCAAGGGCACGTTCGTGCCGCCACGCTTCACGACGATCCGCGCCCGCTGATCGGGTCGCAGCTTGTGGGCATTCGCGACGACATCCTTCGAAGTCGCGGTCGGATGACCATCGATCGAGACCACCTCGTCGCCGACCTTGACGCCGGCCTTGTCCGCAGGCGCATCTTTGACCACGCGCGCGACCCGGGGTGGCGACTCTTCGGTCATCACACCGATCCATGCCGGCGGTCCATCGAGCTCGATCGGCAGCGTCACCTTCGGGGGTAGCAGCGCGGCCTCGGCGACCGCTGCATCGCCGGTCGGAGTGAACCGCATCGTGATCGCGAGCTCGACCGCGATCGGCCGCGCGCGCGTCGGTTCGAAGTGTCGCCCGCGTACGACCTGGATCACTAACCCCGTCTTGCGTTCGATCGTCAGCTCGATCGGATCGCCATCGCGACCCTTGCCCGCGATCGTCCACGCCTCGGCGGTGGTCTTCGCGAGCACGAGTGAGGTCGGCACCTCCTGGACACCGAGCAAGTAGGCGAGGGGCTGCGTCGTGACGCCATCCGTCACGCTCTCGGCCTCGCCGAGCGCCTTCCCCGTCGCCTGCATATAATCGAGGATGTGATCGAGCTCGGCGACCGCAACGTAGGTGTGGTTGTCGGCGCCGATCCACAGCTCGTACTCCGCGGGCTTGCCCGGCGTGCGCAGCGTGAAGTGTGTCCGGCCACCGCGCACGAACGCGGTCGTGAACTCGTACTGCTCCTTCTCGGCCTTGCCGCCTTTGGTGAGCTCGACCGTGACCTCGCCGCGGTCCGTGTACGTCTTGAGCTTCCGATACCGCGCGACCGCTTGCTGATAGAGGACGCTCGGATCGTTCGAGGTTGGAACGACCGGGGCGGCCATGGTGCAGCCAACAACCGCGAGCAGGATCAGGGCGAGCTTCACCTCTCTACGCTAGCGCGCGATCTAAAAATCACGAACGGTTCCCACCCAGTCTTCGGTTCCGAAGGCGTTCGAGGAGTTCGATGCAAACGGTCACATGAAGCCATCTGTGTGCCGCGATCGTGTGGTCGACGTGATGGGAGCTCAAGCCCGCCGGGGCGTGCCTCCGAAACAATAGGTGCGCCGGAGCTGAGTTAGCTATTTCGCGTTCGCTAGCTTCATGGCCGCGCTGACCTTCGCGTTGCCTGCGCACTTCTGCAGGCCCTTCATCTTCTCGGACATCGCGTTCATGCGATCCTTGTACTTCTCCAAGTACGCTTTGCGTTGCTGTTCGGACGTCGTCTTGCCAGCCGCCTTGATTCGCTTAATCTTCTCCGCGTTCTGGTCCATGTAAGCGGCGAGCTTGTCGGCCATGGCGTCGCAGTTGTTCTTGTTGGTATCGACGATGGTCGAGACCTCCTCCATCATCACGAGGGCCTGCTCCCCGTCAGAATTCGCGTCGGCGTGAGCGCGCCGCGCAGGGATGAGCGCGAGCGCAAGACAAACGAAGAGTGCGTGCTTCATGGTTGGCAGCCTAACATGTCGGGTGTCAGCGGATAACAGCGCAACTCGGCGCCGCGCCGCGGGGCCGCGCCACGGGGCCGAAAACTTGGTCGCCGTCGTCGCGATATCGCATTCCGCGTCGCCGAGGTTTCCCGCGAGGTCCGCACGGACCTGTCGTTGGTGCTCGCAGATCGGTGCCGAATTATCAAAAGCGCCGAACGTAGAAAACCCCGCAAATGCGCGGGATTTACTGGAGGAGCCACCCAGATTTGAACTGGGGAATGACGGTTTTGCAGACCGTTGCCTTACCACTTGGCGATGGCTCCAAGGCCGCCACTTGTAGCACAGCTTCGGGACGTGTGAAAAGTGCCCTGTGCGGCCACGCACCCTGCGCGGCCGCGCTCGACGAGCGTTGCCTCGAAATCACGGGGTTCGCAGACTTGCGTGGGATCGGCGATGCAGGAACCCCCGGCATGTCGGGTGCACAGCTCGTCCGCATGAACATCGTCACCTGGCTCGTTGTTGGTCTCGTTGCTGGCGTGCTCGCCGGCTTGCTCGTTGGCGGCTATGGCCTCGTGGCCGATATCGTAGTCGGCATGATCGGCGCCTACGTCGGCGGCTACCTGTTCGCGCACGAAGGCTGGCACGCGCCGATGGACGGGCTGGGCGGCTCGATCTTTGTCGCCTTCATCGGCGCGGTGATCCTGCTGGTCGTACTTCGCCTGGTGAGGACCGTGACCGCCGGATCGCGTCGGGTCTAATCAAACTTCGCGTGATTCTCGGACGTCGCGAGCGTCCGGGGGTCCATCCGGTCGCAGCACACGATCCCGTTCAGGTGGTCGATCTCGTGCTGCAGGATGCGTGCGTACCAGCCGCTGGCTTCGATCACGGTCCGCGCGCCGCGCTCGTCGAGCGCCTCGACCGTCACGCTGCGCCAGCGGCGCACGACCATCACGAAACTCTTGAAGCTCAGGCACCCTTCGTAGGCGTCCACGACTTCGTCACCGACGGGCGTGAGCTTTGGATTCACGAGCACGTGGAACGCCACCGCGGACCGCTCGCGCCCAGCTAGCTGCTCGGTCGTGAGGCCGGAATGCAAGTGCGGCGAATCTTCTATCACGGCGAGAGCGATCGACTGCCCGATTTGGGGTGCCGCGAGCCCGACGCCGGGCGCAGCGCGCATCGTCTCGCGCATCTCATCGATGAGCGAGGCGAGGTTGGGGAGGTCAGCAACGGCGATCGGGGCCGCAACAGCGCGCAACACGGGATCACCTACCTGAACGATCGGCAGCATGGGCTGCTTATAACTCAGGGTTCTAGGTCGGCGGCAAAATCGAGGAACGTGTAGCGGTCGCGGAGCTCGCGCGCATGGCTAAACGCTTCGGCGAACAACGCGTCGGAGTACCCGAGATGGGTCGGCGTGGTCGGGGCACCGGCCGAGGTGAGCACGGCCGCGAGCTCCTCGGGCGGCTTGACGATCGCCGCGAGCCGGGCGCGGAACGCGGGCCAGTGAGCCGCGAGCCGCTCGTTCGCGGCCGCTATATCGACCTGCTTGGTGCTGACGTCTTCCCAGACCGCGGCGCCGCGCTCCGGGCCAAAGTGCGAGATCACCGAAGCGTGGGTAATGCCGATCGGGCGAAGGCGCGGCGTCGTTCGGGCGAGAACTGCGGTCTGGAGCCGCGCCATCACGAGCGCCGCGACGCCGACCTGTTCGCCGTGGAGCGCTTCGAGCACGCTCACCGGTCGCATCATCTCGAGATAGTGGCTGATCAGATGCTCGCCCTGGCTTGCCGGATAGCTGCCACCACACGCGGTCATGCCGAACCCCGAGAGGACGAGGGTGCGAGCGAGCGCACGCAGCGCCGTGCGATCACCCGCGAGTAGGCCCGCGGCGGAGGAGAATAAGACCGGCTCGTCCTCGCGGAGCAGCGCAAACGGGAGCTCGCGATAGGGCTTGTCGAGGAGCAGGTGAGCGAGCAACCAGTCGGCCTGTGCGGTCGGCCGGCAGATGCTGTCGCCGAGGCCCGCGCGGATCAACCGCGGTGGTGCGGCCGCGAGTACGTCGAGATCGAAGAACGCGGCGACCGGCGTGCGCGCGCGGACGGAGCGCTTCGCACCATCTTCGTAAATCGAGGCGCTCACCGAAGTGAAGCCATTCATCGAAGGCGCGGTCCCGAACACGAGCTGCGGAATATCGAGCGTGATCGCGGCGAGCTTGCCGAGGTCATTGATCGTGCCCGAGCCGACCGAGATCAGGCCGTGGGTGCCGGGAGCGACGCGGGCCGCGATCGCCGCGGCACCTTGACGATCACACTGCGGATGCTTGCCGAGGACGATGCTCTGGATCGCGAACTTCTCGCCGAGCGCGCGCACGATGCGGTCGCCGAGAGCCGCGAACGTATCGACATCGCCGAGAACGGCGAACCGGCCGCCGAGGCCGAGCGACTCGACGAGCTCGACCTCGCGGCCGACCAGCGAATCTTCGATCGCGATCGCGCGCGCTTCGCAACGCACGAGCTCGCCGGACTCTGGATCCGGGTACGTGCCGGCGAGGAGCTGCTGGATGGGATCAGCAGGCATCGAGGATCGCCCGCAGTTGCGAGCGCAAGGAGCCCATCAGCGGTGCGAATGAACCATCGAACGCGGCCGACCCGATCGTGAATGCATCGGCGCCAGCATCCTTCAGCGCCTCGATCTGGGCCGCGCTCGTGACGCTGCCCGCGACGAGCAAATACCCGGGTGTGCCTCGGCGCGCAGCACGCACGAGCTCGAGCGGATCGGCCTCGGTCGCGCGATACGCGAGCAAGTCGACGCCTGCGCAGCCCTTCGCCGCGAACCGCTTGCAGTCCGCTTCGACATCCGCGGAGTTACCGCCGAGCTTCGTCGGATGGGAGAATGGTTTGCCTGGGAACGGGTGGTACGTGGTCTTGCTCCCCGCGAGGATCGCGAGCACTTCTTCGACCTGCGTGCCGCCGAGCAAGCGATCGACCCCGATGTCACGCGCGACCTTCGCGGAATTCAGCGCGGCCTCCGGCGAGGTCGACACGACCTCCATGTAGGAGGTCGCACCGCGATCGCGAATCCGCGAGACGAGCTCGCGCAGAGTCGCGGGCGGAACGCCGACATCCTTGAAGCCAAGATGGGTCAACGGCAACGACTCGATCTCGTCGAGCACGTCGAGCGCATCCGGCACCGTTTGATCCGAGCGAGTGAGCATGAACACGAAGTCCATGCTGCAAAGGTACCGCAAATGGCATGCGCCGTGCTGGGTGAGCCAGGATGACCGGCAAGCCTGCACTCCACGACCCTGACATCGAGCGCGCACGCACGATTGCCCGGTGGATGGATGGCTACGGGCTCGACCCACTCATCGGACTCATCCCTGGCATCGGCGACGTGATCGGCGCGGGCTTTGGGCTCTACATCGTCAGCATCGGCGTGCGGCGCGGGCTATCGAAGCCGGTGATCGCGCGGATGCTGTTTTACTTGTTTATCGACATGCTGGTCGGCGCAGTTCCCGTGGTCGGTGACGTCGCGGACTTCTTCTACAAGGCGAACGAGAAGAACCTGCGCTTGCTCGAGGAACATGTAGGTCAACCCGCGCCGGATCGGATGACCATCGCAGTAGACTGGGCCTACCTCGCGGGCTCGGTCGTGGGCGTGATCGGGTTGTTCGCGCTCGCGATCTATGGATGCGTGCGACTCGTCGAAGCGATCATCTAGTTAGTCAGTGGCCTGGATCGACCGGTTTCATGGGCTCAGGTATGAACAGTCGAGGCGCCAGCTTCCTGGCACGCAGCGTGCTGAATGAAAGCCCATGGCTCACGACCTGGTTCATGCGAGCGACGACGAACCCGGCCTGCGCAGGATCCGGACAGGGAAATCGTTTCGCTACATCGGTCTCGATGGAAAAGCCGCGCGCGACGAAGCAACACTCGGGCGAATTCGCGCGCTCGCGATTCCACCGGCATGGACGAACGTCTGGATCTCGCCTGAAGCGAACGGCCACATCCAGGCGACGGGTCGCGATGCCAAGCAGCGCAAGCAGTACCGCTATCATGCACATTGGCGCGAGGTTCGTTCGGAGGCGAAGTACCACCGCCTCGTCTCGTTCTGCGCAGTGTTGCCGAAACTGCGGGCGACCGTCGACCGCGACCTCGCGAGCAAGGGGCTCACGAAGCGCAAGGTGGTAGCGACCGTGGTCTCGTTGATGGAGCGCGCGCAGCTCCGCGTCGGTAACGACGAGTACGCGCGCGACAACGGTTCGTACGGCGCGACCACGCTGCAGGACCGCCATGCGAAGTTTCACGGCGATACGCTCGAGCTCGCGTTCCGCGGCAAATCTGGAGTTCAGCGTCGCGTCGTGCTGACCGATCGCCGGCTCGCCCGGATCGTGCGCAGGTGCCGCGACCTCAAAGGCCAGCGCCTGTTCCAGTACATGGACGGCGACGAGATCAAGCACGTCACGTCATCCGATGTGAACGAGTACCTCCACGAAGCGACGGGCGGTCCGTTCACCGCCAAGGACTACCGCACGTGGGCGGCGACCCTCGGAGCGACGCTGCTGCTGTGCTCGCTCGAGCATCCCGGCAGCGAGCGTGGCTGCAAGCGCCGCATCAAGGATGTGATCGGTGTGGTCTCGACGCAGCTCGGTCACACGCCCGCGGTGTGTCGGAGCTCGTACATCCATCCGCGCGTCCTTGAGGACTTCACCCAAAATCGGATTCCGCCGGTGCTGGTCCGCCAGCTCCATCGTCGGGCCGGTGCCGTCGAGATGAAGCCCGAGACCATCGCTGTCACCACGCTGCGCGCGATCGAGCCGCTGGTCGCGCGGTATCTCGACAAGCCGCCGCGGCGGCGCCAGCTTCGCGAGCCTTAGTCTGTACGCGCCGTGCGTAAGGTCCGCGCGTCGCGATACCTGACACCGCTCCGCGAGAGCGGCTCGGTACCGACGATCATGGAGGCCGACGATTGCGGTACGTACGTGGTCAAGTTTCGCGGGGCCGCGCAGGCGAGCTCGGTCGGCTGCTTCACGCGCCGGTGCCGCAACTCCACGCGATCGACGAAGCGATCGACATCGATACCTTTGTGAAAACCGAGGCGAGACCGGCACGCGTTGCGTCGTTCGCCCAGGCGGGTTCGGTCACCAGGGGAACAAGAGCGCCCACGTATAGTAGCTGCCGGCGAGAACGATCGCGGTGAGTGCCCACGCTCCCGCGACCTGCAATAGCCGCTCGGGTACAGGCTTCTTCCACACCGCACACACGGTGGCGCCGACCAGCGATCCGCAGGCTGCACCACCCACACCCCAGGCGATGATGCCGAAGTACATCATCGTCACGCTGCCGCGGACGGGATGAAACGTGAGCTCACCGGTGAGCGGGAGGTACGCCGCGCGCGGCCACTGTCCCCAGTCGCACGCCGCATACGCGAAGCCCGCGCCGATCAAGGCACCAACGACGATCACGAAGGCGCGTTGGTAACGAGGCATCACGAGTGGCATCGCCGGCACGTCGTGCCGGTGAGCTTGAACGCGAGCCCGCCGTCATGGCAACCCGCGCATGTCGCCTTCGCCGGTGCGGCGAGATCGGAAACCGGCCCGGCGAGCGACGTGTGACAGCTCGTACATGCGAGCGTACTGCCGTCGCTGCTCTTGCCGTGCGTCACGTGATCGAACGCGAGTCGCACCGACCACGGTTGTGCGATGCGCTTCGCGAGGCGCTCGGCCGCGAGCCCGAGGCGGTGACACGCGCTGCACTCGGCGAGCTGCGGCGCCGGGCCGCCCGTCACGGCATGGCAGCCGCTCGCCACACAGGCCGCGTGTCCCCGCGGTGTGCGCAGTTGCGTGGTCGTCGTGCGCAGCGAGTGGCAGCCGGCGCATGCACCCGTGTGGATGCCGTGATCGATCGTCGCCCCGAACTCGGTGCGCTCGGGTGGGGCGCGGTCCGCACGCAGATGTCGCCACGGTTCGGTCGCGTTGTGGCACGCGCCGCACTTCTCCGGTTTGCGCTCGCCGAAATCGCTCGCGTGGCACTGCGTGCACGCCGCGTGACCCGCGATAGTCACCTCTCCGGTCTTCGTGTCGAGCACGTGACACGAGGTGCACGGCTCGCTCGCGACGAGCGGCACGTGCATAGTGTCGTGACGGAAGCGGGCCTCGGGCCGCGCGACCTCGAACTTGCCGGTCGGTGCTGCGTGGCACTTCGTGCACGCCGTCGTCACCCCGAAAGCGTGTTTGCCGTCGTGGCAGCTCGCACACTCGATCACCGTCGGGCGGGGGAGCTCGATCTGTGCCGCGCTCGCATCGCGAATCTTGGCGTGGCATGTCATGCAGTCTTTGCCCGCGCCGCCACGCGTGGCGTGCGTCGCATGCGAGAACAGGGCGGTTACCGTGTTCTGCACGGTCGCGAGCTCCGGCGGCTGCGGCCTCCCGACCGCGGGCGGATGACAGTTCTCGCAGCTTGCCATCGCGAACCGCTGCTGCGTCGTGCCGTCGTGGCAGACCGCGCAGCGCGCGTGGGGTGCGGGCGCTCTGTGCACGACAGGATCGTGACACTGCGTGCAGGCCACCTCGCGATGCTCTGCGTGGCCGAGCACGAGAGAGAAATCACGATCGATGCGATAGGGCGGGTAGGCGACCGCGAGCTTGCCGGTGTACGGCGGGACCAGCGCGGCCTCGGCGTGGCAGTTCGTGCACATCCGCAAGCGGTCTGTGTCGAGCGGTTGCTTTGCCGCTTTCGGAGCGGGCCCGTGACACGCGCCGAAGCAGGCAGCGTGGCCGGGTCGCCCGACGAGCCGGCCTGCCTTCTCGGTGTGGCAGCGCGCGCACGCGATCGGCATCGCGCCGCTGACTTCGACATCTCGCGCGTGCAGGGTGTGATCGAAGCCGATCGCGGTCGTACGCGCGCCCTCGCCAGATGCGATGCCGCCAGCGAGCGCGATCAAGACAAGCACCCGCAGCATCAGTAGATGCCCTCCATCATCAGCTTGAGCGATTTGTAGCCGGTGATGTTCGGTTCGAAATCGAACGAGCTCGAAAGGTCGTAGCTCGCGAACAAGCGCAGGCGCTTGCCGATCCACGCATCGATCTGCGCTCGCCCACCGCCGCGGACCTCGAGTGTCCGGACCCCGGTGTCGAGGGCAGATTGGCACTCGCTCTCGCCGGTCGCGAGCACGCAATAATCGAATGCGTATCGCGTGCGTCGCCCGTAGACCTCGAGCAGGAGCGAGAACTTGCGGGCGCCGAGCGAGGCCCGTGCGGTAATGCCGACCTCCGTGAAGCTGCGCTCGCCGAGCTGCGAGCTCGCGTTGACTGGAATCGGATCGGGCGTGCCCGCGGTATCCATGATCTCGGCGGTCACCTTGTCGTCACGCGTGGTCTGGCGCGACAACACGCTGAGGCCGACCGCGAGCGTGCGGCGCACGCGCACTTCGAGGGCACCACCACCTTCGAGATAGCTCGGCGAGTACGTATCGCGCGATTTGTCATCGGCCAGGTCGTGCGACCACGCGCCGCGCAGATACACGTCGATGTTCTCCGCGATCAGCGTGCCGGCCCGTGCCGAGACCAGGACTTGTGGCAGCACCGGACCGAGATCGAGATAGCGCTTCGCGGCGACCGGATCCGGTTCGAGGACCGTGGGATCCCACATCCAATCCGTGCTCGAGCGATGAGTGAAATCGACGACGAAGTTCGTGACCTCGTGATAGCGCGTGCGGAGCTGCGCGTGCTCGTTAACGAACTTGCTGTCGCGTGCGCGCGCTTGACCGATCAGCGCGATCTCTTTGCTCGGCCGCCAGTCGAGCTCGAGCTGGCTATCGGTCGAGCTCCTGGCGCTCTCACCTTGCGAGAGCTTCATCGTCTCGGCGCTGAGCGTGATCGGAATCGGTGCGCGCAGGTCGCGCAGATCGATCCGCACCGATCCGCCGGCGATACCGACCCGCTCGGTCGGGAGGTTCGGATCGATCGTGTAGTCGGGGACGCGACTGCCACCGTAGATGTTCGCGCGGACCAGCTTGCCCTCCCACGCAGCGTTCGCGCCGTAGAAGTGCAGCACCCATGGGCCGTACACGTACTGCTCGCCGCCACGCACCCGCAGCGGCGCGTACGCCGGGTCACCGAGAAAGTCTTTGACCTCCGCCCACGCCGAGCGGGGCTCGAACGTGCTGCGGTCGTACCAGGTCGCGATCGGTGGTGCGGCTTTGACATCGGCCGTCTTGGCCGGATCGAATGTCGTGACCTTGTTCGCGAGGATGAACCGGCCAGCGAAGTACGAAGACAGGCTCTCGAGCCCGACGCCGTGCGTGCTCAGGTACCCCTCGCCGAATCCGTACGCGCGGATCAGGGCGTAGGGCGCATTGTCGGTCACCGTGGGCGGCGCCGTTCGAGAGAACTGGGTGCCATCGACCACGTAGCCCAGATCGATCTGTGCGGAGACGGGCTGATGGAGCTCGCGCACCTGCGCGGGTTCTTTCTGCGGTCGCGACTCCGTGACGGGTGTGGTCACTACCGGCGCCACGACCGGCGCCGCCGGCAGCATCGACGCGGGCTTCGCGGTCACCGCGACGTGCTTGGTCCGTCGCATCTTGAGGTGGCGCGGTGCGGGTTCGTGGTCGAGCACGAGCGCGACATCGGCGGCCGCGACGTGCGCGCACAGCACGACAGCGAGCACGACGTGCTTCATCGCTTCGGCGCTCCGACCGCGCTCGTGTGACAGCCGGCGCCGCTGCACGTGCTGGCAATACCATCGACGTGACACGTGAGACACGCGCGGACGTTCTCTCTCGCAATCATGGCGTGTTCCGTACCTTTGGCGAACTCGCCGGGGAAGCCGTGCGAGCGTGGACGCTGCGAGTGACACGCGGTACAGAACTCGACGACGTGACACCGCGCGCAGCGCGAGCGATCCGCGGCGGCTTCGGGCCCGTGATCGAGCTCGCGGAACGTGATCCGATGATCGGCGGGTCGCATCGTCTGATGGCACTCGTCACAGGTGTCGTTCGCATTGCCCGACATCTGGGTGTGGCAGGTCGCACACCGCGCCGCATTGGTCTCGGCGGCTTCGGCGTGATCGCGGCGAAACGCGATCGTGTGATCGATCGGCGTCTCCGTGGCGGGCAGATGGCTGCGCGGCGCGAGCGTGGTGAGACCTTGCGTGCGGCCGTTGTGGCACGTTCCGCACACGCGCATCCGCGCACCCTCGGGCGTGCGGTCCGAATCGTCGTGGCAGCTGACGCAGCTCTCGATCTTCGGCGGTCCGTGGTTCGTGACATCCGAGGCAGCCGGGCTCGCAGCGTGGCACTGCTCGCACTTGATCTGCGTGCCGCGCCGGTCGGTCCGATGGCTGGTGTGATCGAACTTGAGATCACCGCGGATCAGCCGTGCTCGCGTGCGAAGCTGCGAGGTCGCGGTGTGACAGTGCGCGCAATCGGCCATCGTGACCAACCCCTTCGGGCTGGCCTCGGCCGCGTGGCAGCGGGTACACGTTGCATGATCCGGACGTACGAGCTTCGCGTCGCGGACGTGGCAATCGGCGCACGTGACGTGGAACCCGACCGCTGTCTCGATCCTTGTATTGTCGAGGTGCATGCGGTGCGAGAACAGCGAAGGCTCGGCCTGCCAGAGGTCTTCGATCGGATACTTCCGCAGCTCCGCGGTCAGGGGCTCGCCTCGCTGCGGCGGCACGATCGCGACGTGGCAGACCTTGCAGAGCTCGCCGGGCTGCGACACGAACGCTTGCGCGTGGCAGCGATCGCACGGCTTGTGATCGTTCGAGCCGGGGCGCGCGCCCATCGTGTGGCACTCGACGCACGCGACCTGGGCGTGATGCTCGTGTGAGAGCCGCGATGGATCGCGCGCCGGCAGTGGCTCGCCGACAGCGCGCTGCTGGGAGCACGCCATCGCGAACACGACGACGAAGACGCAATACACGCGCGCGAACCCCACGCGGCTGCGACGGTAACACTAAAGAGGCGCGAGGGTCCCCGCGAGCGCCGCCTCGCGATCGCTGGCATCGAGATGCGGACGCGCGGGCTCCAAGCCTCGGCGTGCCCGGATCTGCCGCGCCGGCGCATCGGGCCGCCACCACGCGACGCCGAATTCACGCGGTTCGACGATGGGTGTGTACGCCACGATCACGAGCTCGCCCGCGAGTTGGAGCTCGAGGAGCGGCGCGAGGGCGGCGTGCACGATGATCATGCCGCCGGGGCGGAGCGCGGCCGCGGCCTGCGCGAACACGCGCGCGACGAAGCCGGTTGCGGTGGCCATCCAGAGCGGGCCGCGCTCACCCGGTATCGGCGCGTTACAGGTGATCAAATCGGCGGGCACGGTGGCGAGGTCACCGTGGAGAGTCTCGAGGTGACTCATCCCGGCGAATCGCGCGGCGCGTGAGGCGTACTGCAACGCGCGCAAATTGAGATCGCTCGCGACGATCTGCGCGGCCATCCCGGGGTTCGAGATCGCGGCGACCGCCGAGCCGCAGCCGAGATCGAGCCAGGTCGCGCGACCCGGCTCGTACGGAATTGCGTGCAGGAGGTGAAAGCTCGAGTCATCGGGCCAGCACACGAGCTCGGGCTCGGCCGAGGCATCCGCGCGGTCGCAGATGATCACGCGCCGACCGATCGGCAAGACCGCGACGGTCGCACGCGCGTCGTCGCCGCGGAGCTCGACCAGATCGATGAATGGTTCGAGATCCGCGCCGAGCAGCGAGCGCGAGACATCGACCCCCGCAACGAACAGCGCGAGCATGGCGCTTGCCCGGGTGACCGAGTAGCGAGCCAGCGCGGGGACGCGCGCGAACAGCGCGGGTAACCGGTTGGTCCCCGCCCAACTCTCCAACCGAACGAGCCCGTGCGACGCCATCAGGGCAGCGTCAGGTGCAGCCGCGTGAGGTTGCACTCGACATCCAAGGCGCATACAGCGTGGGCTCGAGCGCGCCCGACGTTGCGAACGTCGCGGGGAGATCCTCGAGCACCGCGAGATGTCCGGCGAGCGCACGACCGAGCTCTCGAGGATTGGCCTGCCACCGCGAAGCCAGCTGGAGCGTGAGGCCCTCCGCGACGAACGGTTGCGCTTCGGCGATCGCGGTCGTGATCCGATGGATCAGGGCATCGATCGCTTGCTCGCGATCGCCATCGTCGCCGAGCTGGACCGGCGCATCCGAAAAATGCAGAACTCGATTCGCTCCGTGACCGCAGCCAAATATTCCAACGACGGCCGCGATCGCGGGGCAGGTCACGTCGCACAACATAGCATCGTCGAGTCGTTCTGATCGTGTATGTTCTCCGACGTGACTCCGACCGGAATCGTGGTTCAGAAGTACGGCGGCTCGTCGGTCGCCGATGCCGAGAAGATCAAGCTCGTCGCGCAGCGCATCGCTCGTACAAAGGCCGCCGGCAAGAAGGTCGTGGTCGTGGTGTCCGCGATGGGCAAGACCACGAACCAGCTGATCGAAAAGGCGAGGCAGGTCTCGGCCTCGCCGTCCCGCCGCGAGCTCGACATGCTGCTCACGTGCGGCGAGCGCGAAGCGATGGCGCTACTCTCGATGGCGTGCGCCGAGGAAGGCCTCGAGGCGATCTCGTTCACGGGCTCGCAGGCCGGCATTCTCACGAACGACCGTCACTCCGGCGCGCGGATCGTCGAAGTTCGTCCGTTCCGCATCGAAGACGAGCTCGATCGCGGCAAGGTCGTGATCGTCGCGGGCTTCCAGGGCGTCTCGTACAAGCGCGAGATCACCACACTCGGTCGCGGCGGCTCCGATACGACTGCGGTCGCGCTCGCCGGCGCACTGCGCGCCGATTACTGCGAGATTTGCAGCGACGTCGACGGCATCTACACCGCCGATCCGCGGATCGTTCCGACCGCGGAGCTGCTCGAATCGATCAGCCACGACGAGATGCTCGAGCTCGCCGCGCAAGGGGCCAAGGTCTTGCACGACGCGTCGGTCGAGTTCGCGCGCAAGTCGGGTATCGCGCTGTACGCCCGAGGCACGAACAAAGATGGCGGCGGTACCCGGATCGATTTTTCGCCCGAGCGCGAGCGTCAAGTCGCGGCGGTCACCGGCCAGAGCTCGCTGATCCGGCTCAAGGTCACGGGCGGAGCGGCGGTGGAGCAAACGCTCCTCATCATCGAAGCCGCCTCGATTCCACTCACCCACCTCGACCTCGAGGGCAAAGAGCTGCGCTGCTGGTTCACGATCGCGGATGTCCCCGATTGGGCCGACGTCAGGAAGCGCCTCGACAATGTCCTCGGCGATCAGGTCGAGCTCGGCGAAGAGGGCTGCGTCACGATTGTCGGCCATGGCATCGGTTCCAACCCCGCCGTGATCAACAAGGCGCGTCAGAGCGCGGTCGGCGCTGGCGTGCCCCTGAACGCGGTGTCGGTGTCTCCGCTGCGCGTCACGCTGTGGTGCGAACGGCAACACGTCGACGAGCTTGTCCGCGCCCTTCACAAGACGTTCATCGAGTAACCTAGCGCTCAATGGCTCGTAAGACTCGGCCGCCACCGCTGGCTGCCTTCGCTCGCTTCCTCCCGCACATGGGGCGGCTCGCGCGCGCCGAACGGTGGAAGCGCCACGGCAAGCGGCCGCGGATCTGGGCGCATCGCGGCGCGTCTGCGGTCGTCACCGAAAACACGATGGCCGCGTTCGATCGCGCTCGGGCAGATGGTGCTGATGGCATCGAGCTCGATGTCCAGCTCGATGGCGAAGGCACGGTGGTCGTGTTCCACGACGACACACTCGACCGGTTGGTCGGTCGTCCCGGCAAGTTGTCGGAGCTCACGGCGCTCGAGCGCCGCGCGTTGCGAGTATCCGGTCACCCCCTGCCGACGCTCGAAGAGGTGCTCGGCGAGCTCGGCGATCTCGAATGCAACGTCGAGATCAAATCCGGCAAGCTCGCCCGCGAGAGTGCACTCGTGAAGGCGACCTGCGAGGTCATTCGCCAGAGCGGGCGCGCCGAGCAGATCCTCGTGTCCTCGTTCGATCCGTTCGCGCTCGTGCAGCTCCACACCTACCTGCCGGACATCGCGCTCGCGTATCTGTTTCACGACGAGCAGGTGCTGCCGCTTCGCAAGGGCTGGGTCGGCAACCTGATGGGCGCGAGCCTGCTGCATCCCCAGAATACGCTCTGCACCTCAGCCGCGATGGCCGCATGGAAGACCGCGGGGCTCGTGATCAACGCGTGGACCGTTGACGACGAAGCCGAGCTCCTCCGGCTGGATGGACTCGGTGTCGACGGCGTGTTCTGCAACGATCCCGCGCACGCGCTCGCCGTGTTCGAGCGTTGACGAGCTGCCTCACTTGTCGTTCGGCGAGAACACGATGTCCGATGAGTTTCATCATGCGCCGGGGACGAGCCCGATCTCATCGATTACAGCTCGCGGGAAGAAGATCGATCAGGGCTTCATCGGAAGCGCTGGTGTTACAGGCGGATCGATCGCGAACCGGAGCTCGAACTTCGCGTTGCCTCGCCACAGTTTCGCGGTGATCGTGTTCGCGGTGCGCAGCGAATCCCAGATCGTCTGGAGCTGTTCGGGGCGCGCGATCGGTTTGCCGTTGACTGCGAGCAGCACGTCGCCAGGCACGACATCGACATCGTGCAACGAGCCCGCGTGATCAACGATCTGCACGAGCTGCCAGCCGATGAAACGGTTGCCATCCTTTTTCGGCGTGACATCGAGCTGGCTCAAGTACACACCAGGCCCCCTATCGAGCACCGCGAGCAGCTTCGCGCGTGAAATTGTACCACTGCGCTCACCCTTACCCGGAGGTGCTTCGGCACGCACGGCGGTCTCGATCGGTGCGGCGGAACCTTGCGGGCTCGCCTGGCCGCCGAGGTCTTCGTCCATCGGTCCCTTCGGATCGACTTTCGGTCCACACGCTGCCAGGAGGATCATGCACAGCACGGCTCGCATCCCTCGAACCTGACGCCGCTTGCGGTCGGGGGCAACAATCGTGTTCAAAAGGCCGATGCGGCTCGGTGTGGTGGGTGAGGCGGTCGGCGCGCAAGCCAAAGGCAAAGATCACCGCAGAAGCCGGGAGGAAGTGAAGGCGCGAAGACGTGACTACGCCGTAGCGAGCGCGAGGATCAACCCGAACACCTGATCAGGAGGCAGCTCGCCATCGAGCGTCTCGATCCGCTCACCAATGGCGGCGAGCTCCGCGATCGTCGCGCGATAGCCGACATCGACTTCGCGCTGCATCTCGATCGCCTCGAACAACTCTTGGGGCTGGCCACGCGACGCGCGGCGCTGCGCCGCCACTTCGGGCCGCACGCGCAAGAAGATCGTGAGCTCCGGGCGCAACGCGCGCGCATTGAGGTTCGTGATCCAATCGCGATCCGCGTCGGTGCCTTGATAGGCCAGCGACGAGTGATACCAGCGGTCGGAGATCACGAGCTTGCCGGCAGCGATCGCGGGCTCGACTTCGCGCTGGATGTGATCGAGCCGGTCGGCAGCGAACAACAAGCCGAACGTACTCTGCGACAGCGTCACGCCGGCAATCGCGTGACCGCCCGCGAGCATCTCGCGGATCAGCTTGCCGATCGGCCCATCACTCGGCTCGCGCGTGAGGTGTGCGGCAGCGCCGAGGTGATCGGCGAGCCGGCGCGCTTGCGTCGTGGTCCCTGCACCGTCGAGGCCCTCGATGACGATCAATCGCCCAGGTGTCACGCTCGGCGTTTTAGCATGCCGGCGGCGAACAAACCGAGTGCGACGAGGACCGCACCGCCCGCGGCGTACAGCATCCACCTCGGTTGACCGGCGGCCTCGGCGTGCGCGGCGGCGCTCTTCGCCGGCGCATAGTTCGGGCGCAGCGCGATCGCGCGTCGATAATCGGGACCACCGTCTTTGCCGGCGGCTTCGAGCGCCTTGCCGAGCGTGTAATGATGCGCGGCGAGGGCGTCGTCGCCGTGCGCGCCCTTCGGATCGAGGCCCGCGGCTTTCGAGTACGCGCCCGCCGCATCGGCCCACTTCGACTGTTGCTCGAGCTGCTTGGCGTAATTGAAGTAGACCGTCGCCATTCCTGCGCGGTCGGGACCTTCGGGATTCTGCGCGAGCAAGCGATCGATCGCCGTCGCGGCGCCGACGAGGTCGCTCTTGTCGGCGAGCGCTTTGGCCGCGGCCCACGCGTCGGCGACCTGCTTGGTTCGCTGCTCGTCGTAGTATTCGAACAGCTTCTTGGTCAGGAGCTCGAGGTCGACCTTCACGGTCTTGGAGTGACGGCGTTCGTCATCGCGATCGTCGAGCGCCGGATCTTCGAGCGCGAGGTCCTCGTGAAAGATCTCGTTGTTCGCTTTGCGCAGCTCGTTATCCGCGAGCTCGCGATAGGTCAGCCACAGCGGCTTCTCCTTCTTGGTCAGCTTGCCGCCGGGCAGCGACAGCTTCTTTTTCGGCGCGGGCGGCGGAGCGGGACCGGTGATGTACGCGGTCCAGGTCGCGCGCGCGGCGGCGCGCACGCGAATCGAGTCGGCATTGACCTTCGTCCAGGTCGCGTGAACGGCCTCGCGATAATGCGTGGTCTCGAACGCCTGGAGCACCGCGACGGTGAGCGCCTCGTCGGCAGCCGCGGCGGTGAGCGCCTTCTGCGGCTCCTGGCGATCGAGGCGCTCGAGCTGGTAGGTCGCGTAGCGCTTCTTGTCGAAGTTCTTGCCCTGCGATTCGACGATCAGCGCGGGGATCGAGTATGGCTCCATCTTGCGGAGGTACCGACCGAGCTCGTCGCGATAGATGATCGTGTCGTCGCCGAACGCGGTCGCGAACAAGAGCGACGCGGCGTGGGTGTCGTTCGATGCGGCGAGCGCGCGGATCGCAGCATCGTCCGCGATCACGTCGCCGAGGCCGGGCGAATCGGGCAGGGCGGCGAGCCGCGCGAACCAGTCGAGATCGTCGTCGGACTTTTCTTCTTTGGCGCTCTTGCGCTCGGGCACGGTGAAGCGCCCGTTCTTGTCGGGAACCTGCGCCTTGATCGCCTCGAGCGGCTTGCGCCGATCGGCAAGCTCGGTGGTGTGCTTGCGCGCGAGGAACGCGCCGAGCGTCTCGACCACTTTCGGCGCGAGCTTGGTCAGCTCGTCGTTCGCGGCCCTTCGAGCGGCCGCATCACCCGTCGCGATCTTGGTGAGGAGTGCAGTGGCGGTCGCATCATCGGGCCCCAGAGCCTTGGGATCGCCAAACGCGATCGCGCAACCCACGAGGACAGTGACGGCAAAAGCCTTGCGCACGACCCAGGCTGTACCCAAATGGCGGCTGCGAAGCAAGTTGCGGATCGAACGCGATCGCTGCGCGTTCAATTCCCTAGTGGATGCGATCAGCGTCGATCTTGTCGCCGGCGTCCACGAACTCGATGAACCGCATCCCGATCGCACGGGTGCTGGCGGCATCGTCCCAGCCGCGTGACCCGGTGAAGTTCAAATAGTGGTGGTGCTTGACCTCGGCGCGCGCGACGATCTCGTCGACGACGTCGTTGTCGCGGAGGTGCTGGAAGTGGACCGTCACTACGGTCCCGAGCGGTGGTGCGTAGGACATCTCGACGAGCAGCCCTCCACCCGACAGGTTGCGCCCGACCGCGACCGAGTCGCCGTAGAGCTCGCTGCCGATCACGACCACGAAAGCTTTATCGAAGCGGGTATGGATGCGCTTCTCGATGGCATTATCGCCCGCCACAGCGATGAGCTGGCGGGTCCGACGATCATCGAGCACGTGCGAGAGGTCGGGTAGGGCGCGTCGTTTCACGAGAATAATGATCGGGGTAGTAGTCAGGTGAAGTCAAAATACCTACATACCGGCACATCGGTCCACACGATGGTCGGGATGGGTCTGGCCCTCTATCCGTCGCTTCGCTAGATTCACCATCAGATGCGTTGGTGGCTCGCAGCGGTACCGCTGTTGTTCGCGGCGACGGCTCCGGCCGCTCCCCGGCAGAGCAATCCTGCATTTCTCGGCATCAGCATGGGTTCGGGACCGCAAGGATGCTTGATCGCCGAAGTCACGCGGGATGGCCCGGCAGACGAGGCGGGGCTCGAGTCCATGGACACGATCATCGCGTTCGACGAGCTGCCCCTCGATCGCAAGCAGCCATGCGATCAGCTCGTCGCGATCATCACGACCCACGCGCCAGGCGATCGGATCCGCGTCGACATTCTCCGCAACGGCGTCCACCGCGACGTGCTCGCGACGCTCGCGACCCGCGCCGAGATGGTGCAGCGCCGCGTCGGCAAGCGGATCGGTACGACCGATCTCGTCGATGTCGACGATCCGCGTCGCCGCTACGACCTTGGCGAGCGCTCGGGCAAGACCTATGTGGTCGGCTGGTTCACCGAGCGCTGCGCTGGTTGCGCGCGCGTGTTCGACCGGATCGCAGATGGCTTGAAGGCTCGTAGCTCGAGTGCGTTCGAGCTCGCGGTCACGCCGCGCGATCATTTCGACGAGATGCCCACGGTGCGCAAAGGCTTCCCGTCACCGGTCGCGCTCGCTGTGGTCGACAACCTCACGTTCGGCTCGCTCGCGATGGAGGATCCGGATCGCGCGTTCTTCATGGTGATCGATTGCAAAGGCATCGTCCGGCTGGTCACGCCGATCGCGCCCGACTCCGATGACCTCGACGCGGCGATCGATGAAGTCCTCGCAGGCGCCACGCAGGCCGAGCACACCCGCACCGCGCGCCGGTAAGGTCATGGCACTCGTTCGCGCCATCGATGGCAAGACCCCGCAGCTCGGTCGCGGGGTATTCCTCGCAGAGACCTGCTCGGTGATCGGTGACACGGTGATCGGTGACGAATCTTCCATCTGGTACTCCGCCGTGATCCGCGGCGACGTGATGCCGATCCGGATCGGTGCACGCACCTCGATCCAGGACGGCACCGTGATTCACGTGACGTCAGACTTTTCCGGAACCACGATCGGCGATGACTGCACCGTCGGACACTCCGCGATCGTGCACGCGTGCACGGTGGAAGATGGCTGCTTGATCGGGATGGGATCGATCTTGCTCGACGGCGTGGTCGTCGGTCGCGGTTCGTTCGTCGGTGCAGGTGCACTGGTCACACCGGGCACCATCATCCCACCCGGGAGTCTCGTGATCGGCTCGCCTGCAAAGGTGAAGCGCGAGATCAACGCGAAGGAACGGGAGCAGATCCTGTACGGCACGAAGCATTATGTCGAGCTTGCACGTCGGTACCTTGCGGGAGCGAGCTGAACCTTTTAGTGTGATCCTTCGAGAATGAATGGCGCGGCGCTGGGAAGCGTCCCGTGGTCAGGCACTCGAAACACGTGAAGCACGCAAGGTTGATCCAGGTCGTCGTGGTCCTCTTGGCGTTGTTCGCCGTTCGCTCGGCGTACGCGGGGCAGGTCGAGACGCTGATCGATCAGCTCAGCAATGATGGCACCGACAAGGTTCGCCTCTCGGCCGCCGTCAACCTTGCAAAGCTCGCAGACCCCAAGGCGATCCTCCCGCTCGCGAAGGCGCTACTCAACGACAGTGACAAGAATGTGCGTGGTGCCTGCGCGGTCGGCCTGAGTTTGCTCGTGACCACGAGCACGAAGTCGTCGATCAAAGGGTTGGTCGTGAACAACCTCAAATCGGCGGTCGAAAACGATGCGAGCGACTTCGTCAAGCAGCAGGCGCAGAAGGCGCTGACCGCGATCACGGGGCAGGCGGGGGTGGCGCCACCCATCATCCCGCCGACCACCTCCGGTGGTTCTGGTGGCATTTATGTAAACGTCGGCCCGATGTCGTCCAAGGCGGGCAGCGGGAATGACCCCAAGTTGCAGGCATTGATGGTGAAGATTGCGGGTTTGACCCTCGGCAAGGTCGCCTCCAAGATGAAGACAAGCTGGCCGGGCGGACTGCCGACCAAGACGGTCCTCGCTCAGAAAAGTGTCTCCGGCTTCTATGTCGACGGTACTCTTAATTCGTTGACCGCCAAGGTGTCCGGCGGAACAGCAACGGTCACGTGCAAGGTCAGCATGCTGCTCGCCGATTTCCCCGATAAGAATATGTTCGGCTTCCTCAACGGTGGCGCGTCCGTGCAAGGCGCTGCATCCGAGAAGGATCAAGCCCTCGCGGCCGAGGATTGTGTGTCAGCCGTCATGGAAGACTTGATCGCGAAGAAAATCGTTCCGACGATCTGCACCAAAACTACGGCGAGCTGTCCGTAATGGCTGGTCCACCTAACAAAGGCTACAAGCGCAGTTGGAAGAACCTCTTGATCAACAAGAGGTATCAGCTGCGTTTCACGCTGTTCATGGTCGGCCTCGCCGCCATGCTCATGTCGGGTCTCGGGATCTGGGTGATGAAGGAAGCGAACGACGCCACCGCGGTCGCGAAGAGCTCGATCGACGGCGACGCGTGTCCGGAGCTTCCGGTCCTTTCCGGAACCACGGCCGACGATGACAACGCCGTGCCGATGAAGCTTGACGATGCAGGGGCCGACGCTGGCTCCGATGTCGCACCAAAATCGAAGCGCCATCACTCGAGCGTCGATCCGCAGGACGTCGCCCACTACAATGCGTACGACGATCTCATCGCGGTGAAGAATGCGTGGTGTCTCGATGCGAAGTGCACTCCCGAGAATGCGATGCCGCTCGATCTCTCGATCGTCGGCAACAAGTGCGACGCGTACGTGAAGCACAAGATGGCGGACCCGGTGGCGGTCGCCACGTTGCGTGCGGCCTTGATCCCGGTCGTGAAGTGCGACGGCGGTAGCTCGTTCAGCGTCGCCGAGGGGGCGCTGCCGAACGGCGAGCATCACGTCAAGGTCCAGCTCGACGACAGCACGATTACGATCACGCCGGCGCCCGATGTCGCAGCGCCCGTCCCGACGATTCGACCCAACTACGCGAAGCAGTTCGGTGCGCACTTCTCGTGCGTGTATCGCAATGCCGACAAGATGGACGATAGCAAGCTCGGTCGGCGCCGCATCCTGTGGGTGCTCGTCGGGACTGGACTCGTGCTCGTGATCGGGCTCGCGGTGTACGGCATCAAGATGACCCACCGCGTGGCAGGCCCGCTGTTCAAGGTCTCGCTGTACCTCGCGAAGATGAAGGACGGCCGTTACGACAAGGTGTGGAACCTGCGTAAGGGCGATCAACTCGTCTCGTTCTACGAACACTTCAAGGGTGCACACGCAGGCGTGGTCACGCTCGAGAAGACCGACATCGAACAGCTCAAAGCCGTGATCGCGGCGGCGACGGATGCGGGCGGGGGCGACAGCGACGCGGTCAACGAGCTCGTGGCGCTCGTCGCACGCAAGGAGAAGGCCCTTGAGTAATCCGGCTGACAAGAGTGACAAGAGTTTGTCTGACAAGACCTCAGGTGTCCCGTCCGCGAAGGTCGTGCAAGACGGCAAGCTCGGTGGCGATACCCCGAAGACCGCGGCGACCGCGCCAGCGCGCCAGCCGTACAAGCGCAAGCTCGGCAACTTCATGCTCGATAAGAAGTTGCAGCTCCGCTACGTGCTGCTCGTGACCGCACTCTCGGCGCTGATCTCGGGCTCGCTCGGCTACCTCATCTATCACCAGCGTCACGCGGCATCGGCCTCGATCAACAAGGACCTCGAGGCGCTGTCGCTGAACGATTCCGCGTTCTCCGACGTCCAGAGTCAGGTCGCGTCCGACAACGCGCACGACGATCGGATGCTGGTCTACAAGATGGCGGGCGTCGGCGTTGGCCTCGTGCTCATCCTCTCGGCGTACCTCGTGATCATGACCCACAAGGTCGCTGGGCCCTTGTTCAAGGTCTCGATGTACTTCGATCGAATGGCCGAGGGCCGAGTAGGAACGGTGTACGGCTTGAGAAAAGGCGACATGCTGCAGGACTTCTTCGGCAACTTCAAAGAGATGCACGAGTCCGTCCGCACACGGATGCAATCCGACGTGATCACGATGGAGAACGCGACCGTCGCGCTCCGCGCCAAGCTCGGCGACAACGCGGCGCTCGATGCGATGGACAAGCATCTCGCGCAGCGGAAGAAGAATCTGCTCTAGAAGCCGTCAGGACGGCCCCGGAAAGCAATAAGCTTCCCGGGTGGGATCCGCTCTGGTCGAGCTCGGCGATCGCTATTGGGCGCTCGGGCTACCGGCAGCCGCGAAGAGCGCGCTGGGCCGGGCACACGGTGCGAGCAGAGACGCGATTGCCGCGTCCAAGCTCGCCGAGATCGCGCTCGCGCAAGGCGACGCGCAGAGCGCTAGGATGTTCTCGAGTGAAGCCGCGAAGCGCGAGCCCGGTCCGGCGACGAAGATCCTGCTCGGCCGGGCGCAGCTCGCATCGGGCGAGCTCGCCGCCGCGCGGATGTCGTTCTCCGTCGTCCTCGACGCGCCGAAATGTGGACCGTGGGAACGCGCGTGCGCGCACTCGGGGCTCGCGCGGGCAGCCGAAGCGCAGCGCGATCTGGCGGGTGCCGCGGCGCACGCAGGCGCCGCGTTCGATGCGGTGCTGACCGCCGCGCAGAAGCCGCCGCTCGATTTTGCGACGATCGAAGAGATTTCCGCCGCTGCCGTCGCACACGGGCGCGCGGGTGATGCGAGCGCGAGCCTCGAGACCGTGCGTGGTCAGCCCGGTGCCGCGGCGTGTGCCGCGGCGATCTATGTCGCGCGCCAGAGTGCTGGCGATCAGACCGTGACCGATACGATGATCGATGACGAGCTCGCTGCCGCGCAGGCCGAGAGCACCGGGACCGCGCACGCTGCCCTGTATCTGCGCCGGCTCGAGCGTCGCGCGCGCCGATCGAATGCCCCGGCGAGCGAGCGCGACGCGCTGGTCGCAGAGCTCGATACCTTCGCGGCGACGTCGGCGAACGAGGGGCTCGCGGCAGCCGAACGCGCGCGGCTCGCGTTCTTGCGCGCGGGACTCTACGAGGATGATCCGCGCACCCGCGAGCGTGCGGAAGATGCATACCGCAAAGGCCTCGCGTTCCAGCCCGGGCACACCGCGGCGGCGTGCCGGCTCGCGCTGCTCGTGCTCGCTCGCGGCGATCATGTGGGCGCGCTCGCCGAGATCGAGCGGGCGTTGCGGATCGATGCGAGCTACGGCGTGGCGTGGCGTAACGCGGCGCGCATGCTCGATGCGTCGTCGCCGAGCCTCGGGCTCGTGGTGTCCAGGCTGCTCGATGCCGCGAATCCGGGTGCGGGCGCGGCGGCCGGATCGGTCGCGCCGCGGCTCGTGACTGCGACCGCCGAGGTCGCGCGCCACGACGTGCTCGCGGGCGTGTACGCGCACGGTCATCGCGTGAAGAACCTTCTCGGCATCATCGGTGCTCGCACGCGCAGTGCTCGCAAGCTCGCGCCCGAGTCCGAGCCGGTCTACGAGCGCTTGAAGGAGCTCGAGAAGGACGTCACCACGCTCTATGAAGAGTGGGCGCAGTACCTGCGATCGATGCAGGCGCCGACGCCGACGATCGAGCTCGTACCGCTGTCGCCGCTCCTGCACGAAGTGGTGATCGCGGCCCAGGCTCGCACGCAGCAGGTCTCGATCACGCTCGAGCAAGCCGCGATGCTCCCCGACGTCCGCGGCGATCGCATGCTGCTGCGCGAGGCGCTGCTCAACGTGATCTCGAATGCGGCCGAGGCGTGCGCGACCGCCGAGGGGAGTGTGATGGTCCGGGTGCGCGCGATCGCCGCGCCCGGATCGAGCGCCGCGCCGATCGTCGAGATCGTGGTCGCCGATAGCGGGCCGGGCATTCCACGCGCGCACCTCGGTCGCTTGTTCGTGCCGGGCTTCACCACCAAGGAGACCGGCTCAGGGGTCGGCCTTGCGATCGCCGAGCGCGCGGTCTCGGCCCATCACGGCCGGATCACGGTGGACTCCGAGGAAGGCCGGGGTACGACAATCTCGATCACGCTTCCGACCGATAACAACGGCCTCGCGGTCTTGCCGAAGTGGATGGAGCGCACGTGATCGGGACCATCGTTTGCGTCGACGACCAAGCCGAGGTGCGGCGCTTGCTAGGCGACGTGTTTCGCGCGAAGGGCGGCAATGTGGTCAGCTTCGACGATGGCGAGGATGCGATCGCGTGGCTCGATAAGAATGAAGCCGACCTCGTGATCCTGGATCTCGATCTGGGCGCGGGCCGGCGCAGCGGGATCGAGATCTGTCGCACCGTGCACGGCAAGCTGCCGGAGCTGCCGATCATCATCCTCACCGGTCACGGTGCGATCGACGACGCGGTTGCCGCGGTGAAGGCCGGCGCGGTCGATTTCATCACGAAGGATCCTTACCTCGAGGACAAGCTCGAGATCTCCGTCGACAAGGTCGAGCGGATGCTCAAGTATGCGATCGATCGCAAGCGGCTCGAGGACGAGAACCGCGAGCTCCGCTCGAGCAACGAGCGGCTGCGCAAGGCTGCGGGCCGGCGCTGGGCGATCGTCGGGGACTCGCAGCTGATGCACACCGTGATGACGAAGATCGAGAAGGTCGCGCCGGTGCCGAGGCCGGTGCTGGTACTCGGGCCACGAGGTACCGGCAAGGAGCTCGTCGCGCGCGCGATCCACATGATATCGCCGCGCGCGTCCGAACCGTTCATCACGATCAACTGCGCCGCGGTCACCGAGAGCCTGCTCGAGAGCGAGCTGTTCGGTCACGAGGAAGGCGCGTTCACCGGCGCGACCAAGCAGAAGGAGGGTAAGTTCGAGCTCGCCGATGGCGGCACGTTGTTCCTCGACGAGATCGGAAACATGTCGCTCGAGTTCCAGGCCAAGATCTTGCGCGTGCTCGAATACCAGCGATTCGAGCGCGTCGCCGGATCTGAATCGATCCAGGTCAACGTCCGCGTGATCGCGGCGACCAACGCGAACCTCAAGGAGGCGATGGCCGCTGGCAAGTTCCGGCCGGATCTCTACGATCGGCTCGCGTTCGAGGAGATCCATTTGCCATCGCTCGCGCAGCGGCTCGAGGATATTCCCGTGCTCGCCACGTACTTCCTCGCGCGGTTCCGACAGGACGTCGCGGGCATCACGGTCAAAGAGATCAGCGCCGAAGCGTTCGATCGGCTCGCCCAGTACGATTACCCGGGCAACGTGCGCGAGCTCAAGAATGTTGTCGAGCGCGCCGTCTACATGGCGCAAGGCGAGGTCTTGCGCGGCGGCGATGTCGACACGGCGCTGCCACCAGAGGCGCACCAAGCGGCGGTGCCGGGTACCAATTTTGGCGATGACACGAGGTTACCGCTCGATCAGCGCGTCGAAGCATTCGAGGCGTGGCTGTGCAAGGATGCGCTCGAGCGCACGCGATTCAAACAAAAAGAAGCGGCCGCGTTGCTCGGAATTAGCTACGACCAGTTTCGCCAGCGCTATCGCAAGTACGGTCTCGGAAAGGACTAGCCATGCTCCCCATTGCCATCGCGATCCTCGTGCTCGGAATGATCTACGCGATCACGATCGCACCCACGGCGCAGCGCATCCAGGTCGCGCTCTTGCTCGTGGTGCTGACCGCGGCCGGCTACGGCGTCGGCACGCTGATCACGCAGCCAGGCACCGATCAGCGCACCTACTACCCGATCGCAGCGGCGATCGCCGGGACGATGATCGCGTTCGGCTGGATCTCGAACAAGCGCAAATCCTGGGTCAAGAACGACCCCAAGAAGCCGTAAGCTCGGACCATGGGCATCTTCTCGCGGATCAAAGGCGGCATCTCGAGCAAGGCGAACGCCGCGCTCGACAAGGCGATCGATCCAGCCAAAGAGCTCGAATTGGCGATCATCGATCTCGAAGAGGGTCGCAAGAAAGCGCTGCAAGAGCTCATCACGTACAAGGCGACCGCGAAGACGCTCGATGCCGACGTGGAGAAGTTCCGTGCGAAGGCGGCAGAGTGGGAGAAGCGCGCGATGATGGCGGTCAGGGCCGGCGACGACGAAGCCGCGAAGATTGCGCTCAAGGAGAAGCGTAACGCGGAGCAAGAGGCAACGAAGATCGAGCGCGACAAGCACGAAGCAGCGAGCTACGCGATCGAGCTCAATAAGAGCCGCAAGGAGTTCGAGATCAAGTTGCAGCTCCTCAAGTTGCGCAAAGGCACGCTCGCCACCCAGATCGCGGCGGGCCGTTCGGCTGGCGGTGACGCGTTCGGTAACGACACGTCGGTGTGGGACAAGTTCAAGGCTGCCGAAGACCGGATCGATGCCGAAGCGATCGAGACCGAGGTCGATGCGGCGATGCGCGGTGAAGCCTCCGATGCGATGGAGTTCGATCAGAAGCTCGCGGCGGCACAGACATCCGCCGGCCTGCTAGGGGGCAGCGCGGCGCCCGACGATGCGCTCTCGGCCCTGAAGTCGAAGATGGCCGATGCCAAAGCAGCCAAGCAGAAGTCACTCCAAGCCCCGAGGCCCGAGAGCCCCGAAGGCGAAACCAAGAAGTGATCATCTCGACGAATCCGCTCGGCCCGGCTGCGACGTCGGATCGCCCCTTCGTGGCCGAGAGTGACGAAGCGCTCTCCGCACGGCTGCGCGATCTGTCGCTGGTCGAGCTCGATGCGCTGACCGCGGGGCTCGCGAGCGCCGATGCACAGGTCGTGATCGCGACGTTCGCCGACGACGTGGCCGATGCCCTGCACGAGGCTCGCACCCGGATTACGGCGTTGCGCCAGGCGATGGCCGGCCCGGACCCGCTCAACGTCCTCGACCTCCAGAGCCGTCAGCGCGCCTCCGATGCCGGCCAGGCCGGTGCCCTGCGGGTCCACGACCGGCTCGTGACGCAGGCCCAGGCGGCAAGGGCGTTGGCACGGCTCGCCGACCTGGCGTCAAACCTGATCGGCAAGCTGTTCGAAGCCGACCGGCGAGCGTGAGGAGCCGACCGTGGGCGGCTCCGGACCTGTGGAAACTGGACCCAAAGCTGGGCGCGAAGCTGTTGTCCAAGCTGTGACCGCCATATATTCACCTTTCATGGGTGACGAGGATCCCGACCTTGATCGGGCTCGAACCGGCGATCACGAAGCTTTCGGTCGCCTGGTCCGGCGACACCAACGCCGCGTGTACGCAGCCGCACTCCATATCTTGCAGAATCACAGTGACGCGGATGACGCGACGCAAGAGGTTTTCGTGCGCGCCTACAAAGGTCTCTCGACCTTCGACGGGCGCAGCGATTTCTTCACCTGGCTCTATCGCATCACGGTGAACACCGCGCTCAATGCGCTACGTGGTGGCAAGCGTGGCGCGGCGCTCGCGCAGCGCGGCGGTACCGAGGCTGCGCACGTTGGAGGTCGGCCCGAGTCTCTCGGCCAAGAGACCTGCGACCCCGCGCAGCAAGTCTTGCGTGCCGCCGAGGTGAATCGGGTGATGGAAGCGATCGCCGAGCTCTCGCCGTCACTACGCGTCACCATCGTACTCGCGACGATCGAGGAGCTGCCGCACAAGCAGATCGCCGATATTCTCGAAATCCCTGAAGGAACCGTCGCCTGGCGCGTGAACGAAGCGCGCCGTCTCCTCCGCCTACGCCTCGATGCAGCCGTACCGAATGCACGCACGGCAGGTAAATAGCTCCGATGGCCGATGACTTAGACCCGCTGCTCCGCAGCGCGATGAAAACCCTGGACGATGAAGTCCCGTCGGGTTACTTCGAGGCCCTCCCTGACCAGGTTTTGGCCAAGCTGGTTCCGGGTGGAGAGGTACCGATGCAACAGACTGGAACTCCGAATCGCGATGCAAATCTCGTGGCCGCCCAGGCAGCCACGCGAGCGGCATCTCCGCTCAACGATCCGAATCTCGCGGTCGAGGCAGCGGCGCCCACGGCGACCGCCGCACCTCGGGAGGAAGATTCCGGTCTGCACGACATCCGAAGCCTCGCGCAATCGACGCGCCAGCGCGTGTCGAAACGGATGACCACGAGCCCACCGCCGATGGGCGACCAAGATGTGCTCGCTGGCGCGAGCGCGAGTTGGAAGAACCTCGCGCTGCCGCAGCCGGCAAGAATGGTCTCGCTCCCCGAGATCGAGTCGTTGCCGAGCAAGGCCGAGATCAAGGCCTCGCAAAAAGCTGCGGCGAAGGCCGAGTACCAGGTGCCTGCCGCGCCCGCGGCCGCGTCGGCAAGCACGTCGGGGGCCGTCGCGTATCAACCTTCGTTCTCGTCGTTCCAGCAGAAGCCGAAGAACGGCAACAAGGGCCGTACCATCGCGATCGTCGGCGTGCTCGCGGCCGCGGCCGCGGGTGTCGCGGTATTCGTCGCGACGCAAAAGTCCGCCGACAAGGTCGCTGCTCCGCGGGTCGCCCAACGTGGCGGCGGACCCGATCTCGGTGTGGACAAAGACAAAATGAACAAGCTCGACGAGGCTACGGCCAAGCTCGAAGCTGACCATCGCGCGGCGCTTGCCGCTGCCGAGGCTCCGCCGGCCGTCGCTGCGGCCCCGGTCACGGGTGCTGGAGATGTTACAGAGACCAAGGTCGCCGAGAAGCAGGCCGTGCCAGCCCCTTCAAAAGTCGCCCACGCGGGCAAGCCCGGCGCGGTTGGCGGGAAGGGCAAGGCCGACATGAGTATCGCGGCCGATGCATCTGTAGCCAAGACCGAGGGTAAGAAAGCCGCGGGCAAAGAGCAGGATCCTTCGTTCGACGCGCTTCTCAGAGAAGCCGGCGTCAAAGAGAAGAAGGATGTCGTGAAGCTCGACAAGAAAGAGCTCACCACCGAGGAGTTCAAGAAGGGCATGGGTGCGATCACGGCCAAGGCTCAGGCTTGCTACAAGGGCATGCAGGGCTCGGCGAACGTGAAGCTCACGATCGCTCCTTCGGGTCAGGTCTCGAAGGTCACGGTCAACGGCGCCTTCGCCGGCAAGCCCGAAGCTGATTGTGTCAGCGCGGCCGTCAAATCTGCGAGCTTCCCCGCGTGGGACGGCGGTCCGCAGAGCTTTGGCTATCCGATCTTGCTCTCGGAATAAGCGCGTACTAGCGTCCGTGGCCGTGAAGGTTTCGAAGGGCCGTTATTTCGAGGACTTCGCGATTGGCCAGCATCTGGTCCACGCGGTCCCGCGCACGCTCCATGGCGGCGATATCTCGACGTACATCTCGCTGACGGGTGACCGCCATCCGCTCGCATCCTCGACCGAGCTCGCGCGTTCGTTTGGCTTCCAACGCGAAGTCCTGCCGGACCTGCTGGTTTTCCATATCGTGTTCGGCAAGTCGGTGCCGGATATCTCGCACAACGCGACTGCGAATCTCGGCTACGCCGACGTGCGGTTTCTGCGGCCGGTCTATCCCGGCGACACGCTCTTGTCGGAGAGCGAAATCATCGGCCTGCGCGAAGTCTCGAGCGGCGATGCCGGCGTCGTGTACGTCCGCACGCGCGGTCTGAATCAGAAGGGCCAAGAGGTCCTCTCGTTCGTGCGCTGGGTCATGATCCCCAAGCACGACAAGACCGCCGCAGTGGGCATCAACCAGGTGCCGGCGTTGCCGTCGGTGGTGACCGTCGATCGGTTGCCGGTGCCCGACGTGATGAACCTGCAGCGCTTCGCCGACCTCGCGTGGGCGATGCCGCCGGGCGATTACTGGGACGCCTACACCATCGGCGAACGCCTCGATCATCCGGATGCGATGACTGTCGAAGAAGCCGATCACGTCCAGGCGACGCGGCTCTATCACAACACCGCGCAGGTTCACTTCGATCAGCTCGCGATGACGAGCTCGCGCTTCGGCAAGCGCCTGGTCTACGGCGGTCACGTGATCTCGATCGCGATGGCGTTATCGCAAAATGGCCTCGGCACCGCGCTGCGGATCGCGGCGTGGAACGGTGGCGCGCACGTCAGCCCGACCTTCGCCGGCGACACGTTGCGCGCATTCACCGAGGTCGTCGACAAGGCCGAGTTGCCGCTTCGCACGGATGTCGGGGCATTGCGCTTGCGCTTGCAGGCCGTGAAGAACACCACGGCGGCCGAGCTGCCGAACATCCTGCCGCTGTTGTCCGGAACGAAGGAGCCGAGGATCGTCCTCGAGCTCGACTTCTGGGCGTTGCTGCCGCGCGCGCCGATTAGGCCGTAGGTCGGGTTCGCCAGGCGACGTAGCCGGCGGCGCCGAGGATCACGACGAGCGCGGCGATCGCCGCGAACGGCTTCTCGCGCTTCGGTGCTGGCGCATCGGCGAGCACGACGGTGGCAGTCGGTGCGAGCCGATGGGCCGCGGCCTCGATCACCACATGGTCGCCCCGGGCGACCGTGATGACCACGCTCGCGCTCGCGGGCGACGTTGCATTGGTCAGCGGATCCGTGACGGCGCGGTGGAGCAGGGCGTGTGCGCCGGTGACGTTGGGTAGCGCGAGCAGTTGGCGCTCGAGGGCACGCTGGTCGGCAAGATCACTCGCGTTCGCGCGATCGGCCACCGACGGGACGTCGGGCGCGCAGGCAGCCCAGACGGCCCAGACGGCGCACACGGCGATCAGCGGGAGCGTTCGCACCGCGAGAGCTTACTGTATGGTGGAGGCGTGAACGCGGTCGAACGCTTCGCTGCCAACCTCGCGCCCGAGAGTCTGCGGCGCGTGGCTGCGCTCGAGGTTCGGCGGTTCGAGCCGCGCCTGCTGGGGGACGCGCCTGCGAGCTATGATCTCGATCTCGAGACCGCATACGCGCGCGTGGTCGAGCGCTGGCGCGATGACCTGTGCGGCATGATCAACGCGCTCGTCCGCGGCGAGCTCGCCGAGGTCGCGCGCCGTGAAGGTGTGCATCGCCAGGTGATCGACGACGCGAGCGTGCCGGAGCTGCGGCACCTCGTGTGGGATCGCGGCGCGGTGCTCGAGCGCCGTGGGGCGCCGGAGGTTCCGCTGCTCCAGCCGCGCCCCGTGATCCTCGGGGGCCATCTCGTGATCCAGGCACCACCGCGCGGGATGTATCCCGGCTGCTCGAGCTGGCCACGCCCGCTACCACTCGAGATGCCCGCGCAACCGCCCGAGGACGAGCCCGATTCGATCGACGAGCTCCTCGCCGCCGCGGACCGCGCGATCGGCGTGCGGCTCGGAACGCGCGGCGCCGATAAAGGCGCGTGGGGCATGCGGGCCGCGGCCCTCGTCGGCGTGATCGAGCGCGGCAGCGACGAACCCGATTGGCGCGGCGATGTCGAGATCAAGACCGTGCCCGTCGCGATCGATGCGAGCGGGTTGTGGCGCGTCGTCGAGGATCCCGCGATCGCCATGGCGTTCGAACGCAGCGCGGTCGCGAAGCTCCAGCGCACCTTGTGGCTGGCTCGCGCTGATCTCGACGGTGGCGATGCCACGATCGTGTCGTGGTATCTGTTGGAGTGGGATGCGCGCCTCGCGCAGCTTGCTCGCCGCTATCTTCACGACAGGCCCAAGGGCCCGGCGGGGACAGATCAGCGAGGCGTGTATCTTCACAAACGTTTCTTCGCGGATGCGGGCATGCTCGCAACGCTGAACGGTCCGACATGATCATCGACGAGCTACGCATCATCGGTTCGACCCAGACCAACGTGGTCATGTCTGCGGAGCTGATCCGTATCGCCCAGCGCGCACTCAAGCGCCGGCCGCCGGAGCCGCGCAAGGAGGGGCTGGGCCAGCTCGTGTATCCGTTCGATCCCGAGCTCGCGCGCGTCGCCGTCACGTACCTGCGCACGCCGACTCGCGTGATGTGGGACGTCTATCGCAGCAAGGCAGGCCGGCTCGAGCCGCTCTACGACGAGCTGTGTGGCGATATCGCCGCGGATTCACGCGCACTTTGGACCGATGGCGACGGGATCTCCGTCGAGGCTCGCCGCGTCGACGAGTTCGCTGCCGGCGAGCGTCAGGTCGTGGGCACGGTCAAGAACGCGCTGCTCGATGGCGTCGCGAAGCATGGCAAGAAGCTTCACGTCGATCCGGACCGCCCGACCACGCGTTGGGTCGCGCGGCTCGACGAGAACAACGAGGTCGTGGTCTCGATCGATCTCGGCGGTGGTTCGCTCTCCGCGCGTGGCTGGCGGCGCGAGTCCGGCGATGCGCCGCTGCGCGAGCACCTCGCTGCCGTCCTGCTCATGCTGTGTCGCTTCGATCCGCGCAACGAGATCCTCGTCGATCCGATGTGCGGCTCCGGCACGATTCCGATCGAGGCGATTCACATGGCGCGTGCCACGCCGCGTAGCGTGCCGACGCTCGCCGCCCTCGGCATCGCGGGTGCGAAGGCCGAGGCGCTGTACGCGGATGCGGCACCGGTCGTCATCGGCTGCGATATCGATCTCGAGGTCCTCGGCGTCGCGCGCGACAACGGCCGTGCGGCAAAGGTCGGCGAAGCGATCACGTGGCAGCGCGCCGATATCGGCGAGCTCCGGCCCGAGATGATCGGCAAGATCGCCGTCGAGCGCGGCAAGCCGGCGGATGCGACCGGCGTGCTGCTCTGCAATCCGCCGTATGGCGAGCGGCTCGCGGAGCACGATCTCGCGGTGCTCTATCGCGTGATGGCCGAGACCTGCCAGCGGTTTCGCGGCTGGCGAGCGGCATTCCTCGTCGGAAATCCCATCCTCGAGCAGGAATTTATGCGCGTGCTCGGCAAGCCGCGGATCAAGAAGCCGCTCGCAAATGCGAATTTGCGCGCGTACTTCTACATGTATGAGCTCTAGTCGGCGTGGTTCGCGGCCCACGCGGAGATGAGCTCGAAGTCGTCGACGATCCGCGAGTGATAGTGGCCCCAGATGTCGGAGAGCATGACCATGGTTCCCTTCGACAGCTGCGGGGTCATGTAGATCGCGTAGTACTTCGCGCCGGATTGATCTTCGACCTCGCCCGCGAGATCGAGCGGCAGGTTCGAGACCGGACAGATCAACTCGCAGCGCGTCCCGTGCGCGATATCGAACGGCTTCACTTTGCGAGCGTCACCGTGGATGGGCGAAAGATGGACCAGGCCTTCCTGGCCGTCCACCCGGATCTTGATGGTGACTGCGGGATGGCCATCGAACTCGACGTCCGAAATGCCGACGAGGTTGTCGCCCTTCGGGCCGTAGGCTTGGGTCACGATCACCATCACGTCGTGCGGTGCGACGACGAGGTGCTGGCCCGTCACCCGCGGGTGCTGGCCTGTGATCTTCAAATTCCGACGGTCGACGGGGTCCACGAGCGCAGCTGACAACGCCTTTGCCGGGTTAGCAAGGTGTTATAGTCGGGATAGGAGCTGGTGGATGCGAAGCGCCCTTCTGATCGCGATCGGCTTGATCCTGGCACCCGCCGGGGTGCTCGCGAAGCCACGCGTCGCGCTGGTCACCTTCGAGGGTGATCCGGGTGGCGCAGCGCAGGACGTCGTTGCCGAGATCATCGGGGACGAGGTCATGCTGGTGGGTCCCAAGCAGGTCAACCGCACGGTCGACAAGCTTGGCCTCGATACCGCCTCGCTGGCGGACAAGGACTTCAAGAAGCTCTCGAAAGAGCTCCAGGTCGATGCCGTCGTCCAGGCCAAGCTCTCGAAGTCGGGCGACCACAAGCTGCTCCACTTCAAGGTGTTCCTGCACGGCAAGAAGCAGAAGGGCTTCAAGGTCGAGTTCGCGAGCCTCAAGTCGAAGGTGTTCAAGCAACAGCTGCACGACAAGATGATCGAGAAGCTCGATGCGGAGAGTGGCGATGGCTCCGTTGCTGCCGCGACGAAGAAGCCGCACGACGACGATGACGAAGATCCGTTGAACAACGGCAAGAAAAAAAAGAGCTCGAAGAAGATCGCGGCAAGCGAGGACGATCCGCTCTCGACGATGAAAAAGAAAAAGGGCGCGAAGTCCGATGACGACGAGGACGCCAGGCCGGCCAAGAAGTCGTCGAAGTCGGACGACGGCCCCAAAGAAGTCGTCAAGGTCGCGGCGCCGCCGAAGCGCGATGGCGACGACGACGACGACAAGCCCAAGGGCGATGACGCCGCCGAAGCGCCGCGCCACAGCAAGAAGGAGATCGCGCACGCTGGCGATGACGACAGCGGCGATGTCTCCGCGCACGTCGAGGTCGGATCCCAGCGTGGCGCCGGTCGCTCGGCAAATCGCGATGCCTTCCGCGCCGACCTCGGCGGCTCGGTGCAGAACCGGTCGCTGTCGTTCACGTCGCGCAAGTTCGCGCAGGCACCTTCGACGTACACCCAGAAGCCAACGGGTGGTGCGCGTGTCGGGCTCGAGTTATATCCCCTCGCGTTCAACTCCGAAGGCCTCGGTGCGGGTCTCGGCATCGCGGGCTTCTACGATCAGACGGTTGGTCTGTCGCTGCAGTCCGCGGCGCAGCCGGGTACGAAGTTCTCGGTCACCGAGCACCACTACGAAGTCGGCCCGCGGTTCCGCGTCGTGTTCGGCCACACGCCAACGAGCATCTCCGCCACGATCGGCGTGAATTACATGAATCGGACGTTCTCGATCAACCGCACGGCGCTCGGCGCTGGCATTACGATCGATGTCCCCGATGTCGCGTACAAGGGCTTCGACCCGACGCTCGAGTTTCGCCTGCCACTGGTCGAGCGCGTCGCGATCGTTGTCGGCGGTGAGGTGATCTTGCTCAACTCCGCCGGCCCGATCCAGAACCTCGACTCGTATGGTCAGGCCAAGATCACCGGCGGTAGCGGCATGGTCGGCTTGGATATCCAGATCGCGCGTCACATCGCGTTCGATCTCCGCGGCGAGCTCACCCAGGTCGGGTACGCGTTCACCGGCAACGGGGCGATGGCGAACAACCGCGATGGCGATCCGACGTCGAAGGACGTCGGTGGCGCGGCCGACCGTTACATCGGTGGCGTGGCCACGATCGCGGTCTTCTACTAGCCGCCGTGCAACGTCATGCCGTGACCCAGGTCGCCCCCGCGACCAGCTGGTCGTCGTCCATCCGGAACGCCGTGCGCAGCGTTCGCTGCAGCGCCTCGTTGGCGCGACGCTGCGTCCTGTCGAGGTCGTTGCCGAGCTCGAGACCGCGACGGTCGATGTGAATACGATCGTCGTGGTCGATGCCGAGCTCGCGCGCGCGACCCCCGAGATCTGCCAGCGGCCCGCGCGCGCGTGGATCGCGGTCCCGGGCGAGGGCCTCGCGCCAGCCGACCCATCGGTGGTGAGCGCCCTCGTCGGCGCCGGCTGGGATCACGTGATCGCGCATCCGATGCCGCTGCTCGCCGAGGAGCTGCTCGCCACCGCACAGAAGCTGGTCCGCAAGCAGTGGTTCGGCCTCGACAAGTACATGGCGTGGGGTGCGGAGGTCCGCGGCTTCACGCTCGATAATGCGATCGAGCGGGATGCCGTCGTCGGGGGCCTCGCAGGTGATGTCGCTCGCGTCGGGCTGCCCGATCGGATCGCGTCGCTCGTCAGCGTGATCGCCGACGAGCTGCTCGCGAATGCGCTGTTCGTCGCGCCGCGCGACGAGGCCGGCACCCGATTTCGCGCGACGGAAGCGCGCGACAGATCGCGCGCACTTGCCGACCGCGATGTGGTCACGCTGCGCTGGGCGACCGATGGCCGCTACCTCGCGATCGAAGTTCGCGTTCTGTGGGGCTCGCTCGATCCGAGGATCGTGCGAGCTCGGCTGTCCGCGGGCAAATCAGCGACGGGTGAGGGTGGCATGGGCTTGCCCCTGGCGTACGCCTGCGCGAATCAGCTCGTGATCAACCTCGCGCCCGATTCGATGACCGAAGTGATCGCGCTCCTCGACATTCGTTACAAGCCGACCGAGCTCGCGCGCGGTGCCTCGTTTCACGTGTTCGTGGGCGCCCCGGGGTGCGGCCTGGAGTCGCAGCCCCTCGTCGACTCGAACGCGAATCGCCAGCGTCTTTGAGTCCTAGCCCTCGGGTGCTACGGTGCAGCAGTGCAGCACGACGTTCTCGCACCCTCCGATACGTTTGCGCGTCGCCACATCGGCCCCGACGAGGCCGAGGTCACCGCGATGCTCTCCGAGCTGGGTTACACCACGCTCGAACAGCTGACCGCGGCGACCGTGCCGGCTGCGATTCGTCTCCAGCAACCACTCCAGCTCGGCGAACCGTTCGCGGAGCACGAGCTGCTCGAACAGCTTCACCAGCTCGCGGGTGACAATCAGGTCCTGCGCTCGTTCATCGGCCAGGGCTACTACGACTGCATCACGCCCGGCGTGATCCTGCGCAATATCTTCGAGAACCCGGGCTGGTACACCCAGTACACGCCATACCAGGCGGAGATCTCGCAGGGCCGGCTCGAAGCGCTGATCAACTTCCAGCAGATGATCGAGGACCTCACCGGCCTCGGCATGGCAAACGCGTCGCTGCTCGATGAAGGCACCGCCGCTGCCGAAGCGATGCACATGTGCTTCGGCCAGGCCGATCAGAAGCGCGCGAAGTTCTGGGTCCACGACGCGACCCATCCGCAGACCATCGCGGTGATGCGCACGCGCGCCGAGCCGCTCGGCATCGAGCTCGCGATCGGCAGCCTCGCGCAGATCGAAGCGGGCCTCGATGCGAACACCGCGGGCGTGTTGATCAGCTATCCCACGACGGACGGCCAGGTCATCGACCATCGCGCGCTGTGCGCGAAGATCCATACCGCGGGCGGCTACGTCGCGATGGCGACCGATCTGCTCGCGCTCACGCTGATCACGCCGCCGGGCGAGCTCGGCGCCGACATCGCGGTCGGGACCGCTCAACGCTTCGGCGTGCCGATGGGCTTTGGCGGTCCGCACGCGGCATTCCTGTCGACCTCGGATCTATTCCGGCGTCAGATTCCGGGCCGCATCATCGGCGTGTCGCGCGACGCCAAGGGCAAGATCGCGTACCGCCTCGCGCTTCAGACCCGCGAGCAACACATCCGTCGCGAGAAGGCGACCTCGAACATCTGCACCGCCCAGGTGCTGCTCGCCGTGATGGCATCCATGTACGCGGTCTATCACGGCCCCGAAGGCCTGACCTCGATCGCTACACGCGTGCGCGCGTTCACCACGCTCGCCGCATCGGGCCTCGGTCGGCTTGGCATCCCCGTGCGTACGGGCGCGTACTTCGACACGCTGCGCGTCGATCTCGATGCGCATCGCCAGGCGGAGGTCCTCGCGCGCGCCATCGAGCGTGGCCTCAACCTGCGCCGCTACGATGATGGGCTCGGCCTGTCGTGCGACGAGACCACCACGCTCGGCGACATTTCTGCGCTGCTCGAGGCGTTCAGCGACAAGCAGCTAGACATGGAGCAGCTCGTCGTCGCAACGAATGTGCCCGAGCTCCCGACCACGGTGAAGCGAACGTCCGCGTTTCTAACGCATCCCACGTTTGCGCGTTATCACAGCGAGCACGAGATGCTGCGTTACATCAATCGGCTGTCCGCAAAGGACCTCTCGCTCACGACGTCGATGATTCCGCTCGGCTCGTG